>ENA-ORQX01001800-ORQX01001800.1-human-gut-metagenome-genome-assembly--contig:-NODE-1800-length-12298-cov-18.379237_pt1 | contig 12298 bp, 13 predicted proteins | sample MGYA00242170_ERZ509124 | MGnify/ENA primary metagenome ERZ509124 (study PRJEB26280, sample SAMEA2338647) | human gut metagenome | biome: human gut; feature: human-associated habitat; material: faeces... | reverse complement strand
TTCAAGTGAATCGAATTTATTTAATTTTTAACCGACTAGTGACCAAAAAATTTTTAGTGGACACTAGTGATATCTTCTAGTAATGTATCTGCCATTAACCCATTAACTATACTATATTCCTTATCCTTATAACCTACAATACTAGTAGGCTCTCCATTAGTCAAAGGTGTAATATAATAGAAGTTCAATCGTTTGCTAGTAGGATGAATCCACTTACAGCCTTCCCTGTATATATCCCTAATACCTAAATACTTCTCATCTAATAATTCCAATAGATAGTTAGTAGTTAGTGCATTGCCTTTTACTTTCAACTGGTTTAAAGCTCCACCCTTATCAAAGTGGTTATAGAAAGAAGTCTGGTTCTTTACTAACTGGCTAGCAAAGACTGTCATACAATTATCTATCTGCATCCTTATTTGCTGAATAGCACATAGATAATTCTTAGACTGGCATAGTGTTATAAATCCATCATAGATAGTATTAGCTATAACTAAAGTGCCTAATGTAAAATGGCTTCTTCTAATACAATCTAATGATACCTTATAGGCTGGATTATCTATACCTTCGATAGCATCCACTATCTTTCTTCCATACTTCTTATACTCCATACATCTTAAAATAAAAAAGGCTAGCCGAAGCTAGCCCCATTGTTTGAAGTCCTTCCAGTTACTGACCTATCAACTCCTTCAAGGCTGCTTTATCATCCTCTGTAAGAGATTGAATGTAGCGATAAGCTTTAGCCCTTCTCATTTCAGACTTCAAATTGTCGTCTGGAATCTCCAGTACAGCTTTAAGATTGGCTATGTATAGTTCATATCTTGCGATATAACCTTTACATTTAGCCTTAACCTGTTCTACTGTGTCACTGTCTGTAATATACAAACCAACACCAAAAGCCTTACCTAATTCCTTGCGGTCAGTTGATACCAATACTGAAAGAACATTCACTTGTGATTCTTGATTCTGTGTCATAATATAAAAAGTTTAAATTATGCCAATACACTATTATACTGGCTATTCAGACAAATAGTGCTATCAGAATCACGCTGCAAATGTACTACAAAGTAACCACATAAACAAATAGCCTGCAATCTATCACCAGACTACAGGCTAAATTTATTTACTTTCTAAATATCATCCGATAATGATAATCTACACCAAACAAGGCACCAGCAAAGGTACAAGTTTCACCAAAGGCAATAAGTACGCTGCTGTCTATTATTCCTAATGGTGCTACACAGAACCCTCCAATTAATAAACCACAGCCTACTATTACTAATACTGCTGCTGATATTAATTGTAAGTTTAGCTTATCTTCTTTTGTCATTCTGCTGATTGTTTAACTTTAATTTCTTGAATGGATGTATCTACTAATGCTATTACATCAGCCTTATTAGCTGCTGGAAGGTTATAGTTATAATTAACTAATCCCCCATCCAGTTCACAGTAGTTAGCATCACCGATATATTTCATATCTTCAATAAGGTAGATACTAACATTATAGTTCATCTTTCCATTCATATCAATATTGAATGTACCTTCTAACTTCATTGTTCCATTATCTGTTACTACATTGTAATTTGTGTGCTGCATTTCGATAGTTGTAGCCATAGTTTTAAAATTTAAATGTGTTATTAATTAATCTATGGTAAAGATGGGTCTGGCATTGGCATAAGTGCCTGTATAGACCTTTGTAACTGGTTATCAAACCATAAACATAGCCAGCAAATAGAAGATGTGCTATTATTATAAAGTGAACCAGTATATTTCTGTGAAGTAGTTTCATCATTAACTGTAAGTGATTTAGGTAGACCAGTAGCAGTAGCAATCTGATTGATACCTTTGTTATCCTTACATAGCTTAACTGCAATATTATTAATTGTACCACCTCTATAAGTAGAACCTACTGCACTAAATTGTAAAGTCCAGTCATAGTACTTAGTATTATTTTCTCTTTGCTGCGCCCTAAAGATAATTTGCACCTTCTGACTTCCTGCTACTACATCTGCCTTAACTTGTATAGATGCTACTGGCATAGGTAAGGCTAAGAATCTATCATTAGCATTACCTGTATATGGTGAAGTAGGTGTACTAACTGCATTAGTTAGAAACTCATATACTTGTACAGTCTTACCTGCAAACTGCTGCATCTGTGTAGTCCACCAGTACAACTTCCCACTATACCAATAAGATTTACTACCATCTGTTACTAAAGCACCTCTATGAAGGTTCAACTTACTTCCATCAGTACCATATACTGTATATATATCGTCTTTAGTAAGATAAGTTAAACTAGAAGTATCACCCCCTGGTGTACTGGATTCTATACCTGCTAGTGGTTTTTCATAAGAAGCGTGATTACTAGAAGTTACACCGCCTATATTCTGTACTGCACCATCTTTATAAGTAGCATACAAAGGCATAGCTGCACTATGTTCATAGTTTCTAAAGTCACCCAATCTATAAGGACTATTAGAACCACCAGTAGGTTTATTATATTTATAGCCTAAGTTCCCATTAGCCTTAATAGCACTTACTAATGAAGTGGGGTTATTGGCTTGAATTATCTGGATTCCATAGTTCCTATTCTTCAACTCTCCTAAAGTCATTGTAGATACAGTACTATGTATAGGCTTCCATTTACTCCACGGATTCACATTACTACTAGTACATAATCCACCTACATTTCTATTTGATATGCCTAATGTGTTTCCTACTAAACTTGTTGTTATACCCGAACTCGCTAAAGCCATATTATTTAGTTTTTATATTCTTTAATTCGTCTATCTCTTTTTTAAGGTCTATAATCTGTGCTTGTAATACTGCTACATATTGTGCATAATTGACAGATAGATATTTATCTTCTGTATTATCTTCTATAACTAGTTCTGGATATAGTTCCCTTACTTCTTGTGCTATGAATCCTATACTATCCTTACCATCCTTCTTATATGTAACAGGTTTAATGTAACCCCTATTCTCTAATGGCTGAATGTCTGTTTTAAGCCTAATATCAGAATAAGCAGTCACTTCACCTGTAGCTGTAAGTGTACCGACTTTAATGTTAGTTGGTAATTTCAAATAAGCATTACCACCACCGTTTACACTAACTGCCGAACTGGTATTAGTAGCTGTAGCATCTTGGATATAAATGCTTCTAGTAGTACCCCAATTTGCCGTAGTAATGTTAGCAGTACCATTAAATGAAGTGCCGTTAATAGTTCTAGCTGTCTGTAGTTTTGTAGCACTACCAGCGTTACCACTGATACTAGCACTACTAGTAATGAATCCTGCACCATTGGTTAACTGATTAGTGTTGTTTGGTATAGCTACACTGACTGCTGCACTACCATTAAATGACTTGGATTGATAGCCTGTAAAGGTTAATGTATTAGTAACCTTATTGGCTGCTGCTACAGTGGCACTACTAGTAATGAACCCACTATTATTAGTCAAATGGCTGGTATGTGTTGGCACATTAACTGTTACTGCTGCACTTCCATTATAGGACTTAGTACCAAATGAACCTGCTGCAAATGATATAGAATTAGTAACCTTATTAGCTGCTGCTACTGTATCAGAAATATATGCCACATTTCTACTTATAGCTGCTGGTGCAGATGTAGCAGGTGCTACAGATTGACTACTAGTAGTATATGTAGATGTTCTCAAAGTAGGCGTTATAAATCTACTAACATAAAAGTTATATTTAGCCCCACCTCTCACATATACATATTCTGTAGAAGAATTTGTTAGCTGTCCCAATCCTCTTAAACAGCTAGATGTTCCAGCACCTTCTTGATAAGCGTGTATAGTTCTTACTACTTGAGTCCAGCCCCATTGTGAACCATTAACTGTATAGTCCAGTATTAGAGCCATATTTTTATCACCTCTACTATTCCAAGTAGCATTAGCATTAGTATTGCCTTCGATTCTGATTCTTGTTTGTTGTGAGTTTCCAATAACCATAGTTACAGGATACCAAGTATTATTATTCAAACCAGAGGTATCTATTGTTACAAGTTTATAACTTTCAAAATCAGTATGGTTCATTCCATCTAACTTGTCTGAATTACTAGCGTATGGAACTGTAATATTATTAGTAGTGCCATTTTTTGTCCAAGTAAGGTAATTGCCATTAGTTCCTAAAGCAGATACATAACTGCTATTATGATTATGGCTACTAGCCGCTTTACCATTTAAGGTATCTTGTAAACCACTAACATTACTAATTGAATGACTATGCGAACTGGCTGCTGCACCTACACTAGCTGCTGTTATATTGAAACTCTTTGCAGCACTACCATCATAAGCACCCTGTGAAGTACCATTCAAACTAATAGTAAGTGCATTAGGATTCTTTAAAGCAGAAGGAACTGTAGGATATGCTGGTAAGCTGATAGTATTTCCACTTATATTATAGCTTGTTGAACCTACTTTAACTGTACTAGCGTAATTGTGAGTATGTGAACTAGGTGCAAATGTAGATGGTTTACCACTTATTTCAGCCCAAGTATATGAAGGTTTATTAGCCCCAATCCAGCTTGGTTTACCTTCCAAGTCTGCCCAATTAGTAACGCCACCTTCACCCTTCGAATCAATCAATTCCCTTAGAATCCTACCTTGATTGGCTGAAAGTGCTGCATCTGTAGCCGTACTGGTTAAAGCATCTACTATAGTAATACTACCACTTCCACCAGAAGCACCTGCACCATAGGCTGAAACTTCCTTCTCACCGATAACATTTACTTTAACCTTCAAATCTCCATTGGAATCAAAGTAAAAAGCCTTATTCCAGTTAGTTGCTACACCATCCCAATTAGTGACCTTAGCAGATGTTATTCCATCCAATACAGACTTATTAGAATGTGTATGCTTCTTATTATTAGCATCATTCCAGTTAGTTCTTTCCGTACTGGTAATATGTAATGTTGTGTTACTTGTATGTGCGTTAAAGTCTGTAGAACTAACTGCACCCAAACTAGATAAAGTAGGATAAGCTGGTAAACTAATAACATTGCTAGCAGCATTATAAGCAGTATTACCTACCTTAACCGAACTGGCATAATTATGTGTATGTTCAGAAGGTGTAAAGGTGCTAGGTTTACCAGTAATCTCATTCCAACTATAGGAAGGTTTTGTAGATGTTATCCAACTAGGTTTATCGGTTATATCTTCCCAGCTAGAAACAGCACCTTTAGAATCTATCATATCTTTAAGGATTCTACCCATATTAGCACTTAAAGCACAGTCAGTAGCTGTACTGGTAAGTGCATCCACTATAGTTACAGTTCCAGCACCCGAAGTAGTTCCAGCACCATAAGCACTAATTTCTTTCTCGCCTATTACATTAACTTTTGCTCTTAAACCACCTGCACTATCAAAGTAAAATGCTTTGTCCCATACAGCTTTATCTAGCTTGTTATTCCAACTAGTAAGATTGGCTTCTGTTATCTTGTCTAATGTAGTCTTGTTAGTATGTGTGTGGTTGTTCTCATTCCACTTAGCTATATTGGCATCTGTAAGTGCTGCTGGCTTCCCTTCTATATTAGTCCAAGTAACCTTAGTACCATCACCATTAACCCACTTCTTAGAAGCTGCATCATACTTTAATATCTGTCCGTCTGCCAGATTAGTCAGTGTTACATCTTCCAATTTAGATAATAGTGTACTACCACCAGTTCCAGCTTCTAATATCATCTCTCTTAATATCCTACCTTGATTGGCTGATAAAGCAGCATCTACAGCTACAGAATCCAAACCATCATAAATAGTAACTGAACCTGTAGAAGTGCTTCCACCACCTGTAGAGCCTTGACCATAAGCAGTAATTTCACCTTCACCAATTAAGTTTCCAGTAAACACTACCTTTGATAAATCTACAGTATAAGAACCATCACCATTATTAACAGCAGGTAGAAAGTTCCCACTTAAAGAAGAACTTCCCCCACCACCGCCAACATTAGTAACAGCTACATTACTGGCATTAACTACACCGTTACGAAATGTCTTATTTATGTTTGTTCTTGTAAATTGCATATTACTTCTTCTCTATTAACCGTATTTCCTGCTTACATAATCTATAATCTGTAGTAATACTATCCACTATAAAGGTTTTATTTGGAAGATGGTTATCAGTCATAGTAGCATATACTTTAAACTTGTTCTGTAGGTTCAGATTCAGAATAGCAGAAGGTGTACTATATTGTGTTACTAGCCTATATATAAGATGCTCTTCCAGTCTATACATCTGCTTAGTAGCCTTATTATATACGTTATCCAGATAAGTAAAGCTAGTACCATTAGCACTATAGCAAACTGCACTATAGTTACATTCCTTATTATCCCAAGTACATATAGCAAATTCTTCTGAATCCATCTCATTAACAAAGTCCTCGTTTATAATATTGCTGTATTCAGTATCAGAATCCTTTTCTTCTTCCTTCTGGAAGTTCTGAACTTTAGCCTGTATATCGAAGTCACTAAGGAATACTGCATCACATCTATAGCTATTATCCACCTTGTGCGGATGGTATAATGTAAAGGTAGGTTTACCAGTAATCACTTCATTAGTGTTAGGCATTGGAATAGCGTAACCTTCACCATCTATTCCCATCTTCCAATCAATGTTATTTTTAACTGGGAATACCCTGTTAATACAATGGTCTGACTGTCCTTGATTATCAAAGTATAGTTTGAATGTACTATCTGTAGAAGTCCACCTAGAACCATTCCAGTACATACTACCATACTTTAACTTACAGTCTATGTAAAGATTATCTGGGTTGAAGTCATCATTTTTGTTACTATACCCCTGCATTATATACATCTCACCTTCCCTATCCATAAATAGGAAATTACCCTTAATAATCAGACAGGTAGAACCACCAATGAAGCTAACATTATTATCATTTACTTCCAGTTCAAACAATGGTCTTAGTTTACCATCATAAGTATTATGAACGTGTAATAGTACATAGTCTGTAAAATTGATATTATTGTACTTCTTATTAAAATCAGTAACCTTATCAAAGAAGGCTTTACAGATAGTAGCACCTACATAGTTCTGTGTAGTAGCATAGTTAATAGTAGAAGGTGCTGATACTTGTGCTAATGTGGTCTTATTATAATAGTAGCATTTATAGTTACTGTTCTTTAGATACTTAAAGAAACATTTGTGCATACCACCTTTACCATCTTCATTTACTTCCTGCACATAAGACCAGCTACCACCATAGTTAGTTAAATAGTCCTCATCCCAGATACTAGGTATAATGCTGTCAAAGCTGTATAGACTGTCTTTAACAGTAACCTTATTATATACATTATCTAAGGATAACTGACCACCATTTTCAACATAATCACTGGCTTCTATTTCCTTAGATTGCTGCAAAGTAACCTTAGTAGGTGTTTCTGTTCCTAAAGTAAATCTATAGTAAGTATTGATTCCATTTTTAATAGCATCATAATCCAAGAAGTAAACCTTATCACCATCAGCTACAGCAGTTACATTAAGGTATTTACAAACTTCTTCCAGAACTTCCTGCATAGTCATAGGTTCATCATCTTCATCAAAGAAGTTCTGTTCACTGATATACATCTTACTAGGTAAACAAAAGTCAGATGTAGCATTTAATTGTGTATTATCTGAAATATAGAAAGAACTATAAGCATTACATTTACTAAGCAGATGGTTTATAATCTGGGTAAAAGATACTATATCTTTCTTACCGCCTATAGTGGTGTACTTATAATACTGTAATGTGCTAAGTGCATCTATGGCTTCTACCTCTATTTCTTCTAATTCATTCTCATAGCCTTGACTGTATAGATTGGGTGTTACATACCCAACCCATACAATACCACTAGCACTACTAAGAACTACCTTATTCTGTTGTGCTGTACTACTATACAAATCAAACTTATAATCGTCTGTAATCATTCCTATAGTAGCACTGCTATACTTACAAGGTTTATATAAATGTGAATCAGAAGTTTCTAACTCAGTTATGAATGGTGTAGCAGATAAAGTAATGTTCTGCACTTCTCCAGAACCTATTTCCAATGTGTATAGCTTCTCATTTATATCATAGAATTGTGCTGTATATTTCATCTTACTTTAGCTGTTTTATTATTGTAATTGGCTAGAACTCCTACAAGTTCCTTACCTCTAATCTTAAACTCTACCTGACCACCGCCAGCAGAACCCATAACCCCATTACCATTAAGCAGGTTAAACAGATTCCTTTGCTGTCTGTTATTAAGAATCATTTCACCAGCATTTACCCTAGCTAGGTTCATATCTCCAATAGTACTATTGCCAGCGAATATACCACCAGTACTAAAGGAAGGAATACTAGCCAAAGCTGCTACTACAGCCGCTGCTGCTGCACCTGCCAACAACCATCCTACAAACGGGGTTTGGGCTGCACTGGCTACACCACTGGCAATAGCTTCACCTTTCTTGGCTGTAGTTAATGCTACAATTTGTGGGATAGCTGCTGCTACAGCACTAATCAAATTAGCACCCCAACTTAACCAAGCTGCCGCACCTTCATTGGTCATATTGGTTACAGAACCCATAATAGAAGCTATAGCACCTAAACTTTGTGCATACTCATTATTCAGTTTGATATTCTTATTAGTAATAGGGCTACTAAACTTAGGAAGTGAAGTAGGTATTTCTGGCTTCACCATACCAGCCAAACCAGCAGGTTTGCCATCTAACTTACCAATAGGTGCATTAGGATATTTGTACTGGAACTCTATTACCCTCTTCTGTTCAGTAAGTGCATTTAGTTCAGCATTGATTCTTATCCTATCTTCATTACTAATAGCTAGGTTTAATTCCTTTCTTAAAGATGCTATCTGTGCATCCAGTTCTGCTAATGAACCAGTAGGAATAACAGGTTTTAATTTAACCTCTCCATTATTAAGACCATCCTTTAAATCCTGTCCTGCATCAGACATATCTTTCTTAATAGTACCAGCCTTATCAGTAAAAGTTATAGCCTTATCTAGCATATCCTTTACTTCTTCACCAACTTCCGAAGTAAAGATATTCTGGAATCTAATCATATTCTCTAGGCTCTCATCTGTAGCTTCTTCCAGTTCCTTAACACCTTTAGTATAAGTATCTAAGCCCTCACTACCTATACCAGCACCGCTAATCATCATTAAGTAACCTAGATTCCTAATACCTTTAGCATCTGACTTCCTTTGCTTGTACTTCTCTAAATCTGCATATTCCTTAGTAGACGGGTCTAATAAACTCTCATATAGTTTCTGTGCTTCCCTAGCATCATTGATACCAGTAACACCTTTAGCCTTCATTACTTCTTGAATCTGTTCCCAAAAGTACTTACTTTTACTTTCCCTCTCTAAGATTTCCTTCTTGGATAATTCTATGTAAGTGTTATAGGCTGCTGTTCTTTCCTCATTACTAATACCCTTCTTAGTAATAAGGTATTCATAGTTATTTCTTTCTGCTTCTAATCTATCTGCTTTAGATTCACCGATAGCCATAGCCATCTTAAGATTAGATAAGGCTTCTGTATATCTCTTAGCAAGTCCGATAGCATTTAATATCCCATTCTCAAATACAGTCCAATCACCACTATATAAAGACGAAAAGAAGTTATCTACAGTAGTCTTAGCAGTACCTACTACAGTATTCCAGTCCTGCTGTGCTTCTCTGGAACTATTAACAGCAGCATTAAATGCTTCCCCAGCAGTCATAGCTATACCTAGCACACCAGCAAATCTTCCTATAGTGGCTGTGATATTCCTTCCTACCTGCTGAAACTGTTGTACTTGTTGTGTGGACTGTCTTATGTTGTTATCGAATTGACTACTATTTAATAATAGTCTGGTTACTAAATCAGCCATATTTAATTATGTGTTGTATATTGTTTAGCTTTCTCTTTCAATCTCTTAATATCTTCATTACTAATAGATGTTTCTCCTGTAGTATCACTATCCCAAGTAAACTGCATTATATCAGTAGGCTTTAACTTCTTAGTGCTGTTACATTGTGCAATTACATAAGCTATCATTCTAGCCTGTTCCCAGCTATTTCTGTCCTTCCTATGTAGATTGCTAATCAATGGTTCTAACTCATACATCTGCATCTTATCTAGTACATATTCTGGGTCTAGTCCACCTTCTATTACTAAGGCTGAATATATCTCCTTAGTGGTTAGGACTTTTTTTTAGCATCCATATTATTAGTAATGAATAGCTGCTGCTTCTCCAGTTCCTTCTTTAAAAAGTTCTGGAACTCTACCATAATACCCATATCTTCATCTATGGCTTCTATCAGTTCTTCAAAGGTTAGTGAACTGTCTGGATTATTAGCCATTAAGACACAGTAGAAGAATAGATATTCATCTGTGATAGTCTTTAACTCAAATGCCTTACCTGTAATCTGTTCATAGATAAATAAGGCTCTAAGAGTATATTTCAGTTTGTAGTCTTGTCCTTTAATAGTCATATCAATAAGTATTAAATAATAAAGCCTTTACACCTCCATAACCTAGAGATATAAAGGCTTATAATTATGCTGTCTTTGTAAGTGCTCCAACACCTTCAAATGAAGCTGTAAATGTTGCATTATCTCCATTAGGTGCATTAGCTTCAAGTGCTGTAATAATAACATTACCCGAATAAGTTCCAGTAGTAGCTGGCAACCATCCCCCTTCTGGCACTTCATCTTTCTTTGTTGAATATTCTTTCTCTAAACAGAATACAGCCTTAATAGGTGTTCTGGCTGTCAGCTTATCAAATAACTGGTCAAAAGTCATACCTTCACCATCATTAGAATAAAGGTTCTCGGTACTACAGTTCCAGCTAATCTTTCTGGCTGCTTTAGCTACCCATTTACCACCGCTATCCTTAGAAGTGGTTTCTACTGTTTCTACATTTATACTTAGTTTGTGGCTAGTGGCAAATGCTATAGACTTACCATCTATAAATAGCATTAAGTCACCACCGTTAATTACTTGTCCTGCCATTTGTCTTTATGTTGAATGTAAGGTTCTGAATGAATGTATCTTCTATATAATCCTCATCTGCATTTGTCATTCTAATATCATATATGTTAATACCAGAATAGTTACCCTTCTTACCTTGTAAGGCATCTTTAACCAAGTCAGCAATTTCTATAGATTCATTGTACTTATCAGAAGCTATAACCACTTCCACATAAGTATCTTCACTATATATAAACCTATCCTTACTATCAGATGGTTCTATGCTTGTTCTTCTGTAAACAATGAATGGAAATGTAGTACCTGTATCAGCTATTAAAGGGTAAATTTTATGTCCTACACTATCTATAACCTTTGCATCATTACTAAGGATATTATAGATAGCTTTACCTACTTGTAAACTCATCGTCTGTTCCTATTAGCTATTCTCTGAATTGACTGGCTTATAAGGTTATCCATATTATCAAAGATTTCCCTTTCCTTATTGGCTTTAGCTGTTCTAAAGAAATGTACTGCATTAATACTACCTCTATCGGCTGCTGCTCTCTGCCTTCTAATAGGATTCCGACCTCTAACAGATGCAGTATTACTACCAGTGGTTCTTCTAACTCTAGTACCCATTTCAAAGAACTTTAATCTAAAGTCCCCCATAATATGTACCTTAGCTTCTTCTCCGTTTCTATCAGCATTAGCTTTGATTCCACTTATTAAGGTTTTACCATTCCACCAGTTTCTACTAGAAGCTGCTCTGCCTAAAGTCTGCCTTAGCTGTCTTTTAGTTTCACCGACTAAGATACCAGCACCCTTTCTTAAAGCACTTCTATAGACCTGTCTTTGCTGTCTACTAGTCAAATCTGCAAACATAGAAGTAACCTGTCTGGCATCTACTTCTATATTATTCATTTATCAATTCAGTTACTATAGTTATTGATTGCTTATATAATTCTCGGTTAATACTAAGAATCCTGTACTTATTGCCATTCCAAATAATTCGCATTTGCTCATTAACTTTGTGATATAGCCTTATAGTAAAGGTAACTGTATAGCAGTGGATTATTTCATTATTCTGGTTCTGTCTGTTTCCAGAATTATAAGTAATCTGCGCTCTGGTACTTATAGCATCCTTCCAGTCTATACCATTAGCCCCATATACATCTTTTAGTGTTATAGGTTCTTGTATGGTAATTGGATAATTTAATAGTCCTGCCCTCATTTTATTTCATAGTGTTTATAAAGTCCTATAAGATATTCATAACCCTTAAATCCGCAACTAAACCTTCGACGTCCTTCCTGCGTGTGCACGTCCTCTC
>ENA-ORQX01001793-ORQX01001793.1-human-gut-metagenome-genome-assembly--contig:-NODE-1793-length-12320-cov-5.502650_pt1 | contig 12320 bp, 10 predicted proteins | sample MGYA00242170_ERZ509124 | MGnify/ENA primary metagenome ERZ509124 (study PRJEB26280, sample SAMEA2338647) | human gut metagenome | biome: human gut; feature: human-associated habitat; material: faeces... | reverse complement strand
GATGGCAGAGTGGTCGATTGCGGCGGTCTTGAAAACCGTTGAACTGAGAGGTTCCCGGGGTTCGAATCCCTGTCTTTCCGCAGAGAGTCCTGTAAGGCGAAAGCTTTACGGGATTTTTTGTTTTTGAGGCGTTTGTCCGGGCACAAACGGAAAGAGGTAGCGGGCATCGCTAGAATGAGAAAGTGTATAATAATATGGAAACAGGATCATTGCGGATAAGTGATATACGGCCGGATTTTATCTATATGATGGAACAAGCCGTGAAAGCCCCATCGGGGCATAATACCCAACCTTGGTTGTTTCGTGTGCAAAAGGATAGGATACAGATTCTTCCGGATATGAGTAAGTCCCTTCCGGCCGTAGATCCGGATAACCGTGAGTTATTTATTAGCTTAGGATGCGCCACCGAGAATCTTTGCATTGCGGCTGAGGCAAAAGGATATACTCCGCTACCGTTTTTTTCAGGATCGGGGGAGATCACCGTACTCTTGTCGGAGGCATCGATGATTAAGGAGACGAGTGGGCTTATCGAGGAAATTTCGGTGAGACAGACGAATCGAGGCATATATTCCGGGGAAATGATTCCATCGGATCAACTGAGCTATTTGAGGAATACGCCTTTGGAGGAAAATATCAGTCTGCATTTGTGGTCGAAAGGAGAGTGGGAGTTCGATACGCTTTCTTCTTATATATTTGCGGGGAATAACCGGCAAATGAACGATCGTCTGTTTAAGCGAGAGCTGAAATCATGGATGCGTTTTAATAAGAATCATGTACGAGCTACATCGGACGGCCTGAGTTATGCGGTGTTCGGGGCGCCGAACCTTCCCCGTCTTATCTCAGAGACAATCATGGGAAGTGTCTTGAAAGCCGGCATACAAAATAGGGGAGACAAGAAGAAGCTGGACTCTTCTTCTCATTTAGCCTTGTTCGCCTTACGGATAAATACGCTACCGGAATGGTTTGCGCTAGGCCGGAGTTTGCAACGTTTTCTTTTGAGAGCTACGGAAAAGAATATCGCTTTCGCCTTTTTGAACCAGCCTTGTGAGGTGCGTGATCTTTCCGGTTTGCTGGCGAAAGACTTGTCTTTCACCAACGAGATTCCAGCCTTGATCCTCCGTCTGGGATACGCCAAGCGGAAAATGCCGTACTCACCTCGAAAGTCTTGGCGTGAGAGGCTGGTTCCGTAATGGTTAAGTCAGATAGCGAGTACCCTCGTTCATGCCAGCCTGCACGGGATATGCCAATACGAAACTGTTTGCCTGGAAGTATTTGTTGAGGTACTTGGGGATACGGGCCATGGCGGGAGCGTAGGAAAGTCCTTCCTTGCGGCTAAGGATAATCCACATCGTGTCGTCCGGTTTTATATCCCGGAAAACGATCAGGAAGTCATCCCAGTCGTTGAATTCGATATAACTGGCTTCTCCGCTTTTCTTGGCTAATAATTTCTTTAAGGCATTCAAGGTCGCTTCCGAACCGTAAAAGACTGTCGCTGCACCTGTGTTCTGGGTCACGTTTCGTAACCGGAAGATGATTTGGTTGAAACCGATTTCTTTTTCGGCCAATTCCGGGATGATGATCAGATGCCGTCTAACGGTAGAGATGGGTTGTGCGGGCTTGTATATGAATGTACTTACACTACTTTCCGCCAATACACTTTCCACGATATGGCCTAGGAAGGCCGCCGGTATATCTTTTTCCTTGTGCAATCCCACTACCAGATCTGTGATCTCCCGCTCTTTTACCACGCTGGCGATAGCATTCGATACGCTTAAGTCATATCTTAATAAATCTTTCATCCGGGTATCCGTGGCGCCAGCCGTATTGACTGCGGTCTGTAGAACCCTGCGGGATTGTTTTAACGCTTTCTCGTCTGAATGATGGTTATCTATCACTTTTAGGGCAAACAAGCCGTTCTTGTTTTGGGGAGATTTGATCGCCAAGCTGAGGTTGACCAGCTCTTCCACGGTCTCTTCATTGCTGACTGGTATCAAGATATGCTCTGATTCTTTTTTGTTTTCCTCCTTATCGGATATATCTTGGGCCGCTATGTTATGAGCGCCTTTTTGGGCGGCGAAAGAGGCGATGGTGCAAGTGACAAGTATCATCAGGATCGTACCGTTCAACACGCTCTCATTTAATAACCGGATTGGTTCCCCATTAGCGTCTGTTCCGGTGATTACGTTATATCCGACCATCACGGCGGCCAATGTAGCGGCGGCTTGTGCGTTACTTAGGCCGAAAATAACGCTTCGCTGATCCGTGGACAGATGGAAAGTCTTTTGGGTCATCCAAGCGGCTATGTATTTGGCGGCCGTAGCTACGATAATCATGATAAGCCCAACTTTAATGGTCTCGAAACTGGTAAAGAACGTACGATAATCTATTAACATACCTACGCCCAACAAGAAGAATGGGATGAATATGGCATTTCCTACGAACTCTACACGATTCATCAAGGGTGAGCTTTGCGGGATAAGGCGATTTAGGGCTAGTCCGGATAAGAACGCCCCGATGATCGCCTCCATACCCGCTACCTGAGCTAGGAAAGATCCCAGAAATACCATCACCAGCACGAATATATACTGTGATATATTATCGTGTACATGCTTAAAGAACCAACGCCCAATGAAAGGGAAACCGAATAATACGATTAATGCGAATATCAAGATGGAAACGCCCAGACGAATCCAAAACATATCGTTGACCTGTCCGGTGGCCATGCCGACAATGATCGTTAGGACGAGCAATGCCAAGGTATCAGTGATCATCGTTCCTCCTACGGTGATACTGACAGCTTTGTTTTTGCTGATACCCAGTTTGCTGATAATCGGATAGGCGATCAATGTATGGGAGGCGAACATACTGGCGAGTAAAACGGAGGTCAATACGTTGAATCGCAGGACCCATATTCCGACAACCGTTCCTAGGATCATCGGAATGAGGAATGTGTACATGCCGAATACTAGGCTTTTCGTACTATTTCTCTTAAAGTCCGCCATATCGATTTCCAATCCGGCGAGAAACATGATATAAAGCAATCCCGCCGTCCCGGACAAGATAATGCTGCTATCCCGTAATACGAGATTAAAGCCGTGCGGTCCGATAATTGCGCCGGCAATGATCAGTCCAAGCAGGTGAGGGATTCTCAGCTTGTTTAATAAAAGGGGAGCGGCCAGGATAATTAAAAGAATCAAGAGAAATTTTAATACCGGGTCCGCTAAGGGCAATGTGAAATCTATTGTCGAGGCTAATACCATATGCGTAATTTTTTCGTTATAATTTGAAACAAAAATAATAAGAATTTGCGGAGATTGCAGCGTTTACGCCAACTTTGCATCTTCTTTTATAGATAACAATGAATGTGTGAGTTTTATAAGTTAAAGTATATGTAAATCTTGGGACATTAGCGTGAACCGATTATATTTGTACATACATTGCATTGAGTTTATTGTTATAAAACTAAAAAGCGTTTAAACCCTTTGCATAAAAGGGTGTCAAACATGAAAAGAGAAAAATATTTATTTAATGTAGAGGAGAAACAAATATGAAACCCATGAAATTAACATCTTTAGTGATGATGCTTCTGATCGCGTTTAGTGCCGCGGCTCAGGAGGAGTTCTTTGATGATGTGTATTTCTCTTCCAAAAACAAGAAAAAGAAAGAACAGGTTGAAGAGAAAAAGGTTGTTCAGCCGAAACAGGAGTCTAGGGCCCTGGTCGCTACAGCCAAGAGCCCAGCTTCTTCAGACAGCCGGGATGTGGATGAATATAACCGTCGTTATACATCAGTCGAGGTAGAGGAGCCTTATCGTGAGGATGATTCCGTTATCTATGAGGATAGCGATGAGAATGAGTCTTCTTCCGAGCGTCGTTCGGATACTGAATATACGGAACGTATCATTCGTTATCATTCGCCGAGTAAGATTACGATCGCCGGAGCGGATCAAGTCGATTTGTATCTGAGTGACGGATATTATGGTTACGGCTATGATACGGATTATTCGAACGGTAGCGCGAACGTGAATTTTAATATCAATGTCGGCAACGGCTGGGGCTCGCCTTGGTATACAGGTTGGTACGATCCTTGGTTCTATAGCTATAGCCCTTGGTGGACTTATTCATCTCGCTTCTACGGCCCGTCTTGGGGATTCGGCTGGGGCTGGGGAGGCTTTTATGCCGGCTATTATAGTCCGTGGTACGATCCATGGTATGGCCCGTCTTGGGGCTGGGGTGGAGGCTATTGGGGTGGCCATTGGGGACATCATCACCATTACTATCCCGGTTACTACTCGACTCCAAGTAGACATTATTCAAACGGACGTTCCTCTTATCGAGATAATCGCTCTTATGCGAGTGGCAGAGGTTCCGGTTATACAGGTGGGCGGAGCAGTGGCTCTTCTTCCTTGAGAAATTCAGGATCGACTACAAGACCTTCGTCTTCAAGTTCATTGAGCAATGGACGTGCGGGATCTACCCGTAGGGAATCTGCTATATCCTCTGGTGCGGGACGTCGTTCCTCTTCTTCTGTTAGAAATTCGGCAACGACAAGAAGTAGCTCGGGCATAAGTAATAGCTCGGCGAGAACAAGGATTTCCAGAAGTAGTTCTGGAGCCGCATCTTCTTCCGGACGTCAATATTCAGCTCCGGTAACACGTTCCTCTTCTAGGAGCAGTAGCGATTTCTCAAATAGTCGCTCTTCTTCCAGTCAATTTAGAAGTTCCTCTCCTTCTCGTAGTAGTTCGGTAGGTTCTTCTTCCGGTAGCTTCGGTGGAGGTCGTTCTAGTGGAGGCTCTGTTGGTGGCGGAGGTGGCCGTGCCGGTGGTGGTCGCAGGTAAAAGTGTTAGGTTGATAAAATTAGAGATACGATGAAAAGGATAGGAATTATAATGTCGGTGCTTGCCCTGTGTGGCGGCACCGCTTTTTCGCAGTCACAGTTGGATGCCTTTAAGTATTCCCAGACGGAGTTGAATGGTACGGCTCGTTATTTAGGAATGGGTGGTGCTTTTGGTGCGTTAGGTGGTGATATTTCCGCTATGAATACGAACCCGGCAGGCTTGGCGATTTATAAAAGCTCGGAGGTGGTTACGACATTGAGTTTGTCTTCGGCCTCGGCGAAGACCGATTGGCTTGGTTCGAAGGTGGATAACAGCCGTACGAAGGTGAGTTTCGATAATATCGCTTACGTAGGATATTTCCCGACAGCGAATGATGAGGGTATCGTGAGCTGGAACGTTGGTTTCTCTTATAATCGCTTGAAGAATTATAGCCGGAATTATACGATGGCTACAGGAGGTGATTTGAATACTTCTCTTTCTGATTATGTGGCCATGCGTGCGGCAGGAATGCCTAGCGGACTGTTAGGGGAGGATAAGGACTATAATCCTTATAACAATCAAGACTTGGGTGATTGGCTATCTATTCTAGGATACAATGCCGGTTATATGGATTCATATAACGATAATGATAAAGAGTATTATAGTGCGTTCGGAGATAATAATGCGGATGGGCAATGGAGTCCATATTTATTGCAAGGAGGTCAATTAAAAGTTTCAGAGCGAGGTTCCGTGGATCAATATGATTTGGCTTTCGGTATAAATATATCGGAACTTGTGATGCTTGGCGCTACGGTTGCGATTACGGATCTGAACTATCGATATCAGTCATCGTATGATGAGGAATTTACGAACGGCAATAATTTATACTTAGATAATTACTTGGATACGGATGGTACCGGGTATTCATTTAATGTGGGTGCTATCGTCCGTCCCGCCGATTTTCTTCGCTTGGGTGTGGCTTATAATTCACCTACGTGGTATAAGATGACAGATCGTTATTATGGTGAGGCCGGTTCTTATCTGACCTTTATGGATAAAGGGGAGATGAAAGAGCGTAAACTAGATGCCGCTACCCCTAATAATGCTTATTATGACTATGAATTCCGTTCTCCGGATAAATGGATCTTTAGTGCCGCCGCTATCTTGGGTACGACCGCTTTGATAAGCGTTGATTACGAGTTGATGAATTATAAGAATATGCGTATGTATCAAACGGATGGTAGCAGTAACGTGTATACTAACCAAGATATAACGGATAATTTCAAGTCAATGAATACGATCCGTGTAGGTGCGGAGGTAAAGGTTACTCCTCAATTTGCCGTAAGAGCAGGTGTCGCCTACAGCGATAGTCCGATCAAGGATAAACTGAAGAATGGAGAGAAAGAGGTCTTTACGGTTGGTACGATTCCTAATTATACGATCGATAAAGGGGTCATGAATTATACGGTAGGTATCGGTTATCGCTTCACCCCGAACTTCTATACGGACTTGGCTTGTGTATTCCGTACGCATAAGGAAGATGTTTATGCGTTCTCTAATATGTTTGCGGGAGATGATCCGAAACCATTCCTCGAAGCCCAACCCGCCACGATGAAAACAAACACGACTCGTGTAGCTTTGACATTGGGATACAAGTTCTAATATACATATATTTTAGATCAGTAAAGTCCCCTGTTCGTACGTTAAAGGTGCGGGCAGGGGACATTCTTTTTATAATTTGAAATAAAATGTTTGTTGGTTTAAAATATTTTTCGTTCTTTTGCTTCCATAAATAACATTGTATAACAGTTAAAACCCCATCGCCTATAGCATAAACATTACTCGAATAAACTAAAAATGTGAAAGTAATGAAGACTTTAAAAATGATGACCGACGAGGAATTGGTTGTCCTTTATGCAGAAGGTAATAATGCCGCTTTCGATATTTTATTAAATCGATACAAAAGTAGCATTCATTCTTACATTTATTTCATAGTACGTAACAAAGAGCTTACGGAGGATATCTTTCAAGAGACCTTCGTGAAGGTTATCATGACTATAAAACAAGGTCGCTATACTGAGAACGGCAAGTTTAAGGCATGGATTACTCGTATTGCCCATAACTTGATTATCGATAATTTCCGTCAAGAACGTTGCGAAAACACGATCTCGAATGATGAGGTAGAAATCGACTTATTTAATAATATCAAGCTTTGCGATGGTACGATAGAGGATAATATCGTGCGCCATCAAGTATTGTCTGACGTGAAGAAATTGGTAAAGCATTTGCCGGATAACCAGCGTGAAGTGTTGGAGATGCGTTACTATCAAGACCTTAGTTTTAAGGAAATCGCCGATATCACGGGGGTTAGCATCAATACGGCCTTAGGGCGTATGCGTTACGCTATCTTGAATATGCGTCGTATGGCCGATGAGAACCGTATCGAGCTATCTATGGTGTAAAATAATTTTCTTTCCATGCAATAAGTCTTAGGTCCCTACGTTTTATTAGCAAACAAGATAAAAATAGAGGTGCCTATGAGGAAGCTTTCTACGCAATGCATGGATGATTTGGAGAAAAAAGTGAAAAGTGCCCCGGAGGCGAAAAGTTCGCCTCGGAAGCAAACGATGGATTTCTTGAAACAGTTTGCGAGGGCTTATCAAGCGGAACCGGCTGTACGTCCGGAGCTCTGCGGGTATGTGTTGAACTAAGAATTACGGAAAGAGAATCTATATTATTAGGTTCTCTTTCTTTTTTTGTGTACTTTTGTAAAAACAAAAGACAAGATTATGAAGCATTTGATAGCGCCTTCCCTGCTTTCCGCTAATTTTCTGGATTTGCGGAAGGAGATGGAGATGATAAATAAAAGTGACGCCGATTGGTTGCATCTGGATATTATGGATGGGGTATTCGTGCCGAATATCTCGTTTGGTTTCCCGGTACTTAACGCATTAAAGCCTATATGCCAGAAGCCGATGGATGTGCACTTGATGATCGTGGAGCCCCAGAAGTTTATCCCCGAAGTGGCGGCTACGGGAGCCTATATGATGAACGTGCATTATGAGGCATGTACCCATTTGCATCGGACGGTAGCGGCTATTAAGGAAACGGGCATGAAAGCGGGTGTCACCTTGAATCCGCATACGCCCATCTGCTTATTAGAAGATATTATCCAAGATGTGGATATGGTTTTATTGATGTCCGTGAATCCGGGATTTGGTGGTCAACGTTTCATTGAGCATTCCGTAGATAAGGTGGCTCGTTTACGAGAAATGATAGACCGGAAGGGATTGAGTACTATGATCGAGGTAGATGGCGGGGTGAATTTAGAGACGGGGAAGCGCTTGGTTGACGCCGGTGCCAATGTGTTAGTCGCCGGTAACTTCGTATTCAAATCTCCAGATCCGATACAAACAATTAAAGACTTGAAAGCTTTGTAGAACACATTAATATATCACAAAACCTAACTATCATGATTGAGGAAATACAAAAGCGGCCTTTTGTACGGCCGCTTTTTTTATGGATAACCGGAATTTTATGCTATGCGTTTTTACCTGCCTCTTCGCTCCTATATGTTTTAGGGGTTTTATCTGCTTTGGTTTTTCTTTTTTTGGGGTTCTCGTGGGGGCAAGGGCATGCTGAGTTGCAATACGATTCCCGTTGGATATGGGGAGCTATAGTCTCCGTTTTGATTGTATGTTTGGCGGTTGAGGTCTGTTGGTATAGTGACCGGCGTATAGCGCTTGTAAATGAGCCTGCTTCTTCTTTAGATTTATTGGCTACCAAGGCTCAATATTCTTTGGTAAATACATTTGATCGTTTGCGTTTATCTGATGAGGAGAAATCTATTTTGGCTACATTGACATTGGGATATAAGAAAGCGATGAGCCGGGATACGAAAAGGCGCTTCTCTTTGGCGGGCGTGTCTCATATATTAGCGGTGAGCGGTTTTCATGTTGCCGTGATTTGTGGATTCTTATCTTTCTTTTGCTCGTTTATGCCTAGATGGGGGATAGGACGTTGGATTCGTTATATCATTCTGGTGGGAAGTCTTTGGGGGTTTGTCTTTATCACAGGATTAGCGCCCTCGGCGGTACGGGCAGCCTTGATGCTATCTTTATATTTAACAGGAAGGGCGCTTAGGCGTGTTACGGATGGATATAATACATTGGCCGCCGCCGCTTTCTGTATGCTGGCCTATAATCCGTATTATCTGTTTGATGTCGGTTTTCAGTTAAGCTATTTGGCTGTGTTTTTTATTTTATTCCTAGTGCCTCGTTTCAAGGAATGGATAGTGGTGAGAAATCCTTTGTTGGCCATGCCTTGGGAATGGATTACGGTGTCTATTGCTGCACAGATAGGTACTGCTTTGCTCTGTTTTTATTATTTTGGACAATTTTCGACAGTTTTCTTGTTTACGAATCTACCGGTCACTCTCTTGGCTATGTTTTTGATTCCTTTTGCCTTTTTGTGGTTAGGCTATCCGGTGGATTTCTATGGATATGACTGGATACAGAAGATCGTAGAAGGGCTGGTTCATGGCATGGTAAGGGTAGTGGACGTGTTTAGCGTTATGCCTTATGCGACGATTACGGGTCGTTTTAGCTTCTTTGAGATGCTAGGAGGTTATGGGTTTCTTGTTTTATGCTTGATATATATGAAGATACGGGAACCAAAAGTTTTGTTAGCCGCCTTAACCCTTTTGTTAATAATATCAGTAAAGATCCTTATTGAACTTTTTTTGATAGCCGGAAACTAAAAAAGTCGTACCTTTGGAGGTGAAAACAAAAAGATTATATGATCACTAAAATCATTCAAGAAGAGAAGATTCAGAAAGCCAAAAAATACGTAGAGAAAGGCGAGAGTTTTGTTATCGTGACGCATGTCTCACCAGACGGCGACGCATTAGGTTCATCCCTTGGTTTATATCATTTCCTATCCGCTTACGGTAAGGATAATGTAGCGGTAGTGGTACCGAATGCATTTCCCTCTTTTTATAGATGGATGCCGGGCGCTAAGGATGTCGTGATACATGAGAAATATCCGGATTTCGCCGAGAAATTGATCAAGGAAGCGGATGTTATTTTCTGCCTCGATTTCAATGAACCCAAACGTATCGAGAAACTGGCTCCGGCGGTGATCGCCTCAGAAGGCCGCAAGGTGATGATTGATCATCATTTGAACCCCGCGGATTTTTGCCGTGTGACGATGTCGTATCCGGAGATGTCTTCTACCAGTGAGATGATTTTCCGTTTTATTTGTCGTATGGGGATGTTCGATTTATTGAATCGGGATGCCGCCGCTTGTATCTATACGGGTATGATGACGGATACGGGATCGTTCACCTATAATTCGAATAAACCGGAGATTTATACGATCGTCAGCGAATTGATCAAGAAGGGGATTGATAAGGATTTGATCTATCGTAAGGTGAATCAGGTCTATTCCGAGTGTCGTTTACGTATGATGGGATATGTGTTGTATGAGAAGATGAGGGTCTATCCGGAACAACAGGCGGCTCTTATCACGTTATCGAAAGAGGAACTGGATCGTTTTCAGTACCAGACTGGAGATACGGAAGGTTTCGTGAACTTGCCGTTAAGCATAGAGAACGTAAGCTTTAGTGTCTTTATTCGTGAGGACAGCGATTACATAAAGGTATCGCTTCGCTCCGTGGGCGATTTTCCTTGCAATCAGTTTGCTTCTACTTATTTCAACGGAGGTGGACATAAAAATGCGTCCGGAGGTGAGTTCTATGGCTCTTTATCTGAGGCCGTAGCCGTGTTTGAGAAAGGTTTACAGGAATTTAATCCTAATAAATCAGAAGATTTAGGCAAACATGCGTAAGGTTTGACGAAGATTATTTACATTTGCGATTCATTCAATTAAAGACTAACAAATGAAGAAAGGTTTTAATATCCTGTTGATTCTGTGTGCCGCATTAGTTGCTATCTCTTGTAGCAAGACAAAGTCGTACACGGATATGTTGAAAGATGAGAAAAAGGCAATCAATCGATTGATTGATGAGAATGATTTTGAGATTCTGAAAGATTTTCCGGAGGATAGTGTGTTTAAGGAAAATCAGTTTGTCGAATTGGAGAATGGTACATATCTGAATATAATTGAAAAGGGTACAAGCCAAAGAGCTGTTCAGTACAAGACAAAGATTCTATACAGATGTAATGTTTCCTATCCGATGGATTCTGCTTATATAAATAGTACTCCTTATTACATCCAGAACTATGGTCCCCATAGTAACGGAACTAGTCCTTGGGAGTTTACATATGGAGATTATGCCAGTCAAGCCAATCCGTATTTAGTGAGTGAAGGATTGCAAGAGCCTTTAAAGTACGTCGGAGATCGGGCTAAGGTAAAACTTATAGTCCCGTTTAAGCGAGGTACTTATAACGACCAATCAAACGGTGAGCCTGCTTATTACGAAATTCTAGAATATATATTTGAAGAAAACTTATGACACTAATTAAATCTATTTCCGGTATTCGCGGTACAATAGGCGGTAGCCCGGAAGACGGATTGAATCCGTTAGCTATTGTTAAGTTTGTAGCCGCTTATGCTACATTCATCCGAAAAAACACAAAAGTGGAGACCAATAAGATCGTTGTAGGGCGTGACGCACGTATCTCCGGTCCGATGGTAAAACAAGTCGTCCTAGGAACGCTTACCGGTATGGGATTTGATGTGGTGGATATCGATCTGGCCACGACCCCGACAACCGAGTTAGCCGTAGCTATGGAAGGGGCTTGCGGAGGTATAATCCTTACCGCCAGTCATAATCCGAAGCAATGGAATGCCTTGAAGCTTTTGAATGAGAAAGGTGAGTTCTTGAATGCCGCTGAGGGGGCTGAGGTATTACGTATCGCCGCTGCCGAGGACTTCGAGTTCGCCGACGTGGATCATTTGGGCAAGGTAATCCCGAATACGACTTATAAGCAAAAACATATCGAGAGCGTCTTGAATCTGGATCTCGTGGACGTGGAGGCTATTAAGGCCGCTAATTTCCGTGTAGCTATCGATTGCGTGAACTCCGTAGGCGGTATCGTGATCCCTGATTTATTATATGCGTTGGGCGTGAAGGAAATCTTCAAGCTGCATTGCGCTCCTCATGGAAACTTCTCTCATAATCCGGAACCCATTCCGGAAAACTTGACAGAGATCTCCGATTTGATGGGACATGCGAAAGCGGATGTCGGTTTCGTAGTAGATCCGGACGTAGACCGTTTGGCGATTATCTGCGAGAATGGCGAGATGTTCAACGAGGAATACACCTTGGTCGCTGTCAGTGATTACGTATTAAGCCATACTCCGGGTAATACGGTAAGTAACCTGAGCTCCAGCCGTGCGCTTCGCGACGTTACCCGTGCTCATGGCTGCGAATATAATGCCGCCGCTGTAGGCGAGGTGAATGTGGTTGCCAAGATGAAGGCTACGAATGCCGTGATCGGTGGTGAGGGCAACGGTGGAGTGATCTATCCGGCCAGCCATT
>ENA-ORQX01001785-ORQX01001785.1-human-gut-metagenome-genome-assembly--contig:-NODE-1785-length-12380-cov-4.575822_pt1 | contig 12380 bp, 10 predicted proteins | sample MGYA00242170_ERZ509124 | MGnify/ENA primary metagenome ERZ509124 (study PRJEB26280, sample SAMEA2338647) | human gut metagenome | biome: human gut; feature: human-associated habitat; material: faeces... | reverse complement strand
GTGCGGGCCCCCGTCAATTCCTTTGAGTTTCAACCTTGCGGCCGTACTCCCCAGGTGGATTACTTATTGTGTTAACTCCGGCACGGAAGGGGTCAGACCCCCCACACCTAGTAATCATCGTTTACAGCGTGGACTACCAGGGTATCTAATCCTGTTTGCTACCCACGCTTTCGTGCCTCAGCGTCAGTTAAAGCCCAGCAGGCCGCCTTCGCCACTGGTGTTCCTCCCCATCTCTACGCATTTCACCGCTACACGGGGAATTCCGCCTGCCTCTACTTCACTCAAGCTCTACAGTTTCAAATGCAGTTTATGGGTTGAGCCCATAGATTTCACATCTGACTTGCAAAGCCGCCTACGCACCCTTTACACCCAGTAAATCCGGACAACGCTTGCTCCCTACGTATTACCGCGGCTGCTGGCACGTAGTTAGCCGGAGCTTATTCATTAAGTACCGTCATTTTTCGTCCTTAATAAAAGAAGTTTACAATCCGAAAACCTTCATCCTTCACGCGGCGTTGCTGCGTCAGGGTTGCCCCCATTGCGCAATATCCCCCACTGCTGCCTCCCGTAGGAGTCTGGGCCGTGTCTCAGTCCCAATGTGGCCGTTCAACCTCTCAGTCCGGCTACCGATCGCGGTCTTGGTGAGCCGTTACCTCACCAACTAACTAATCGGACGCGAGTCCATCTTCAAGCGATAAAATCTTTGATATCAGAACCATGTGGTTCCGATATGTCATGCGGTATTAGCATTCTTTTCAGAATGTTATCCCCCTCTTGAAGGCAGGTTACTCACGCGTTACTCACCCGTCCGCCACTAAACTAAATCAAATTCATTCCGAAGAAATCTTTCAAAACAGTTCCGTTCGACTTGCATGTGTTAGGCACGCCGCCAGCGTTCGTCCTGAGCCAGGATCAAACTCTCTAAAATTTGTATCTCAACAGCCTTTCAGCTGTTCAAATCAATTTCAGAGCTTTAATCGCTCATTGACGAATATGTCACTGACTATATCCGTAATTCCTGATGCTTTTTAGTGTACATCTCACTGTAATTCTTTGAGCTTTCCTCAAAGTCATTACGGGTTTCTTTACTATTTTCTCGTTGTTCAATTTTCAAGGTCCTACGCACTTTCAAGGCTTGTTTGCTTTCTTCATTTGAAGTCGCTAACCTCAGCAGTGCAAGAGCTATTATACTACATTGTTTTGATTTTGTCAAGCACTTTTTAAAAGTTTTTTAAAAAGTTTTTTCAGCTTTTAAAATCAAAACCGAGCAACACTTTTGATTACTTCCTGAATGTTGACTCTCCACTTCCGTGCGTTCCAACACTCTTTCACCGTCTGTGTTTTCTCTTGTCTGCCTTGCCTCTCAGCGCGACAGTTGATATTATATCAGCACTTCTTCCTTTTGTAAACCCCTTTTTGACAATTTTTTTATCTTTTTTACATTATCGGCAAATCTTCTACATTATTTGGATATTGGAATGATTTTTGATATCTTTTTACCATTACTTACCTTTGTCTTAACATATACTGCTCTTTATCCCCCTATATATACATATATATGTAATAAATAAAGAAATTGATTTTTTATTTCATGCCTCTGAGCCTTGGCTCTTCCATTGTCTTTTTATATAACTTAGAACGCCCGTATTTATTCACATTGTACAAATTTCATAAAGTATGTGTTTAAAGACTGGACTTTTCACAAAAATGTGTTATTATAGTATATGTAAAGCGATATAGTTTTGACATTTAGCTACTTAATGTTGCTGCTGTACAACTTTACAAATTGCAAATACCGGGAGGTTTAGTTATGAGTTTTGATAAAATTATCGCCATTACAAGACAGTATGGTTCAGGCGGACACGATATCGGTAAAGCACTTGCCGAGAAGCTTGGTATATCGTTTTATGATAAGGAGCTCATTTCTATTGCCGCTAAAGAGAGCGGTGTTTCTCCCGAGGTATTCAAGCATGCTGACGAAAGAGCTACCAACAGTCTTTTGTATTCATTGTCTGTGGGATTGTACAATTACGGTAACAACTTTTCTTCAGTGGGCGACCTGCCGGTTAATGACCGTCTTTATATTTTACAACACAAGATTATCAAGCAGCTTGCAGAAAAGGAAAATTTCGTTGTAGTCGGTAGATGCGCCGACTATGTTCTTAAAGATAATCCGAAGCTTGTGAAGGTATATATTTATGCTGATCTTGATAAGAGAATTAAAAGAGCTGTTGACAGACAGGACATTGACCCTGCCAGAGCCAAACAGGCAGTTTTGAAGGCAGACAAGAACAGAGCAAATTACTATAGTTTTTATTCAGGAAAAAAATGGGGTCTTGCAGACAACTATGATTTGTGCCTTAACAGCACTAACATTACAGTTGATCAGGCCGTTGACATTATTATAAGTTACATCAATATTTGTGACTCAAATAAAAAATAACACTCATATTCGAGCATTTCCTGAATATACTATATTGTTTTATTAAGGAGGTGTACTATATGAAATTTGTCATTATGGATCTTGATGATTTTATCTTTGGTAACGAAGAATGGCACGAGAGCGAAAGATAATCGCTTTTCGGACAGAATTTTAATTTATTTACCGTGATTTTTTATCATTGACATAAAATCAAAAAAAGAGGCGGATACTCAATCAAAAGTATCCGCCTTTTTTGTTGCCCCTTAAAACGAAACGAGGGCTTGCATTAATATTGTATGCGCCAAAATCGCAATTATTCATTGTTATTTATAAAAGAAAGCGGATCGGCGTACTTGCCATCAATCTTCACTTCAATGTGTATATGGTTTTCGTCCCCTGCCTCAAAGGGGACAGCGCCGATTGTACCGACCTTCTTCCCGACATCGATTGAATCACCCTTGTTTATATCAACCGAGCCAAGTCCGCAATATCTGCATATGACATTGTCGGTTGAAATTTCAACGATTTTGCCGAGCATTTTATCCTCACAAACATTAGTAACCACTCCGCCCGTCATTGCGGTTACATCATCGCCGAGTTTACCGCCGAAATCAACTCCCGTGTGCGGTTTCCATACATTCAAAGTTTTGAAATAAACACTTTTTTCGCTGTACTCACGAACAACATTGTTTGAATTAAGCGGATAGTTCAGGCTCAAATCTGTTGAAAGCATTGTTTCAAGAGCGTTTTTTGAACTTTCTGTCGGATTTGTTGACGGTTCTTCGGTTGCCGCAATGGTAGGAACTTCGACATCAAGCTTAACCTCGGGCAAGGTTTGGGTTACACCCGTGACATTTTCATTAACCTTAACCTCATTGCTTTGAGTTGCGGCAGGAGTTTTTGCACTTGGCACTGATAATGTATTGTAGGTTGAGTACACCGCCATGCAAACGGCAATCAGACAAATTGAGCAAGCCGTGTAAAATCCGATTTTTTCACGGCGACTGCGTTTTTTCTTTCTGTTGTTATAATAATCGCTCATAAAAAAGCACCTCCGTTTCTATTATTGACTGAGGTGCTAAATTTATACAGTTGTATATACAAAAATCCCTCCCGAAAAACGAGAGGGATAAGTTTGTTTTTAAGTATCAATTAGTATAATTATACTTTTCTGCAAACAGCATTGATTGACTCCGGAATTTCGCTTTCATCAGCAGAAATAAGGAGAACAATGTTAGTTGATGCAGTTTCGGCAAGATCCTGAAGCTTCTTTGTGAAGGTTTCAAGGCCTGCAAGAGCCTCCGGGCAAATCTTGAATGTTGAGTCAACGAGAATGTCAGTAACATCATAGTTGCCTGCGCAGATACCGCTGATAAAACCGAAAAGCATATCATAACCGCTGATGAGATACTGCTCTGTATCAATAAGTCTTGCCTTATGTGTAACATCATATGTGAGCTTTGAGCCTTTTTCAATTACAACAACATTGCCTGTTGAAGCGGCAACAGCCTCGTTAGCAAGAGAGATGAGCTTTTTAGTTTTGCCTGTTCCTTTTTTACCGATAAGTAAAGTAACCATAATTAGTTCCTCCGTTGTTATACTTTATTAAGAAATTATCCGAGTCTTGCCTCAAGAGCAGCCTTCTGATCCTCATAGCCCGGCTTGCCGAGAAGAGCGAACATATTCTTCTTGTAGCTTTCAACACCCGGCTGGTTAAACGGATTAACACCGAGCATATAACCTGAAATAGCACAAGCCTTCTCAAAGAAGTAGATGAGATAGCCAAGCTCTGATTCGTTCATTTCGGGAACATTAAGAACAATGTTCGGTACACCGCCGTCATTATGAGCGAGAACTGTACCCTCGAAAGCCTTCTGATTTACGAATCCCATTGTCTTGCCCGAAAGGAAGTTAAGACCGTCAACATTTGTCGGGTCTGTACCGAGAGTAACTTCTTTTTTACATTTATCAAAGAGAACAACAGTTTCAAACATTGTGCGTCTGCCGTCCTGAATGTACTGACCGAGTGAATGAAGGTCTGTTGAGAAGATAACGCTTGCGGGGAAAATACCCTTGTTATCCTTGCCTTCACTCTCTGCAAAGAGCTGCTTGAACCACTCTGACATCATTGTGTAAGCCGGCTCATAAGAAACCATAACTTCCATAGTTTTGCCCTTGCGGTAAAGCATATTTCTGATTGCAGCATATTTGTAACAATCGTTTGTCTTTAAATCATCGTTGTCAAATTCTTTCTGAGCTGTTGCGGCACCCTGCATAAGAGCGTCAATATCAGCACCCGAAACTGCGATAGGAAGAAGACCTACTGCTGTGAGAACCGAGAAACGGCCGCCTACATCATCCGGAACAACAAATGTTTCGTAACCTTCTTCGTCGGCAAGAGCCTTGAGTGTACCCTTGGCCTTGTCAGTTGTGCAGTAAATACGCTCTCTTGCGCCCTCTTTACCGTACTTCTTTTCGAGCATTTCACGGAACACACGGAAAGCGATGGCAGGCTCAGTTGTTGTACCTGACTTGGAAATCATATTTACGGAAACATCCTTGCCCTCGCAAAGCTCCATGATTTCTGCAAGTGCAGATGAGCTGATTGAGTTACCTGTGAAGAAAATCTGCGGTGTGTCCTTGCAGGTAAGGTTGTAGTTCTGTGATGAAAGAAATTCAATAGCCGCTCTTGCGCCGAGGTAAGAACCGCCGATACCGATTACGATGAATACATCAGTATCTTTCTTGATTTTCTCTGCACACTTCTTGATGCGTGCGAACTCTTCCTTGTCATAATCTGTAGGAAGATTGAGCCAACCCAAAAAGTCGTTGCCGAGGCCGCTGCCGTCATGCAACACCTTGTGAGCTGCTTTAACTTCGGCAGCAACACCGTCATATTCGTGTTCGCCGATAAAATCACTTAAATACTTGTCATTTAACTTTGTTGCCATTTATAAATTCCTCCAAAATTCCTATAGCGAAAATAGAATCGCAATAAGTATCTTTGTTGTTTTATTATACTATAATATGAGCGTTTTTGCAAGGTCAATTTGTGAATTTTTAAAATAAACCCGCATTGTTTTTTGCACTGCTTTTAATAACAATGCACAAAAGCCTGATTTTCCGACAAAATCAAAGCGAAATCAGTGAAGCGAACACATATTCAAGCAATGCACCGAAGCTTGTTTTTTGAACAGAATCGCCTGCACAAATATCAAAGCTCTGCACCTTTTTTGAATTGACAAGATATGTAAGCGTACCTATCTTCCTATTCTTTTCAACGGGAGCGTCAATCTTGTCAGGCAGGTCGATTTCGGTTGTAATTTTAGCACCGTTTCCTTTGTCAACCACTATTTTTGAAGAAACCTTACATTCAAGCTTTACGCTGTCGGTCATACCGCCGTTCACTTCAATGCTTTTCGGCATATCTTCGGGAAGTGTTAATTCTTTCACGGAAACATTTGCAAAGCCGTAATCAAGAAGTGCCGCCGCATCTGCAAATCGCTCTTTGCCTGTTTTACAGCCGAGAACAACGCTTATCAGCGAAACATCTCCCCTTGTTGCGGTTGCAGACATACAGCAACCCGCATCGTTGGTTGTACCTGTTTTCAATCCCGTAATTCCGTTATAGGTTTTCAACAGCTTGTTCGTGTTGACAATCTGAGTTTTACCGCCACGAAGATTATCGAGCCAAATTGATGTGTAGTCAAAAATTTTCTCGTGTTTTGTAAGCTCTCTTGACATAAGCGCAACATCATAGGAAGAGGTTATATGCCCCTCCTCATCAAGTCCGTTACAGTTTTTGAAAACGGTGTCGTTCATTCCGAGTTCTTTGGCACGGCTGTTCATTTTTTCAACAAAAGCGTCCTCGCTTCCGCTGATATGCTCCGCAAGCGCAACCGCCGCATCATTGGCAGATACAACAACCGTTGCCTTTATCATATCATCCGCACTCATGGTTTCGCCTTTTTCAAGCCAAATGTCACTTCCGCCCATTCCTGCGGCGTGTTCTGATGCAGTAATTTCATCGTCAAGGCTTAATTTTCCGCTGTCAACAGCCTCAAAGACGAGCAAAAGCGTCATTACCTTTGTTACGGACGCACACGGTCTTTGCTCATGTGGATTTTTCTCAAAAAGAACTTTGCCTGTTGACGATTCCATAAGCACGGCAGACGGAGCGGATATGCTGTCTGCACTGAGAGCATTCACTTTTAATCCGACAAACGGCGACAATAAAAACACAGCACACAATGTTATTGAAACAAATGCCTTTCTTAACATAAAAAACACCTCGTTCATTAATATGAACAAGGTGTCGAATGTATGTAATAAAATATGTGCATTTTTTGAAGCTGTAACTTTTTAGTACTGCTCGATAAGACAAACTGCGTGAGCGGAAATGCCCTCAAGTCTGCCTGTAAAGCCGAGCTTTTCCTCGGTAGTAGCCTTAACGCTGACGAGCGAAACATCAATTCCGCAGGCATTGGCGATATTTTTTCTCATTTCGTCAATATGCGGTTTCAGCTTTGGCTGTTGAGCAATAACGGTTGAGTCGATATTGACAATTCTGTAGTTATACTCGGCAAGCAAACGGCACACCTCTTTCAAAAGAAGAATACTGTCTGCGCCCTTGTACTTTTCATCCGTATCGGGAAACAGCTTTCCGATATCGCCGAGAGCCGCCGCACCGAGAAGTGCGTCCATAATTGCGTGAACAAGCACATCGGCATCCGAATGACCGAGAAGTCCGAGTTCAAAGGGAATCTCTGTACCGCCTATTATCAGCTTTCTGTTCTCGGCAAATTTATGCACATCATATCCGTGACCGATTCTCATATAAATCTCCTTTGCACAATCAACCATGTTGTCTTGACTTGAGAATACTCTCGGCAATCACAATGTCAATCGGGGTTGTCAGTTTAATATTTTCCTCATTGCCCTTTACAACAAGAACCTCGCCGCCCATGTTTTCAATCAGCGAACAATCGTCTGTAAAGTTGATGAGATTATCGCCGGCATTTTCAAGAGCAAAGCGGTACAGATCACGCTCAAAAACCTGCGGAGTCTGAACTGCACGGAGCTGTGAACGGATAGGAGTGCTTTCTATATTATTGAAACCGTCAACAACCTTGATTGTATCTTTTACGGAAGTTCCGAGAGTTGCCGCACCCGTATCAAAAGCCGCCTCAACAACACGCTCGATTTCTTCAACGGTAATAAGCGGTCTTGCACCGTCATGAATAGCATAGTATTTGGCGTTTTCACTGCACGCACCGATTCCGTTACGCACGCTGTCGGCACGGCTGTCACCGCCCTTGACAAGTTTTGAAACCTTGTTGAAACCGTTAAGCTCGACAATTTTATTGATTCTGTCGTTATCCTGTTCACGGCAGACAATTACAATTTCTTTGATAAGGTGACATTTTTGGAATGCCTTCAGGGTGTATTCAATTGCAGGTCGTGACAAAAGCGGAATAAACTGCTTGCTGTCGGCAATTCCCATTCTCACAGAACCGCCTGCCGCAACAATAACCGCAGATACAAAAGCTGACATATTCAACCCTCCGTAAATTATTTTTGCAATTTTATATATAATTTCTTTTAAGGAAAATTAAATCTTATCAAGAGCCTGACTGATGTCGGCAATAAGATCATCAACATTTTCAAGACCTACCGAAAGTCTGATAAGGTCGGGTGCAACACCTGCCTCAATAAGCTGTTCATCCGTCATCTGACGGTGGGTGTGGCTTGCGGGATGAAGAATACAGGTCTTTGCGTCTGCAACATGAGTTTCAATGTCGCAGAGCTTTAAGCTGTCCATAAATTTAACCGCACAATCTCTTCCACCCTTAACCGCAAAAGAAAGCACACCGCATGAGCCGTTCGGAAGATACTTTTCAGCAAGTGCGTGATATTTGTCATCTTCAAGGTCGGGATAATCAACCCACGCAACCTTGTCATTAGCCTTGAGGAATCTTGCAATTTCAAGAGCATTTTTGCAATGTCTTTCCATTCTCACATGAAGACTTTCAAGACCGTTCATAACATAAAAAGCATTCTGCGGTGACTGGATTGAACCGAGGTCACGCATAAGCTGAGAAGTAGCCTTTGTAATGTAGCCGAGCTTGCCGAATTTTTCGGCATAGACAATGCCGTGATATGAATCATCGGGAGTTGTAAGTCCCGGATATTTGTCGGCATATTTCAGCCAGTCAAAGTTGCCGCTGTCAACAATTGCACCGCCGACAGAAACACCGTGACCGTCCATATATTTTGTGGTTGAGTGAGTAACAATGTCAGCACCCCACTTAATCGGCTGACAATTGACAGGGGTTGCAAAAGTGTTGTCAACAATAAGCGGAACACCGTGTGAGTGAGCAAGTCTTGCAAACTTTTCAATATCAAGAACAGACACGGTCGGGTTGGTAATTGTTTCACCGAACATTGCCCTTGTGTTTGGTCTGAATGCCTTTGCAAGCTCTTCTTCGGGAAGATTCTGATCGACAAAAGTAACATCAATACCCATTTTCTTCATTGTAACACCGAGCAGATTATATGTACCGCCGTAGATTGCAGACGATGCAACAATGTGACTGCCTGTTTCGCAGATGTTAAAAAGTGCAAAGAAGTTAGCCGCCTGACCGCTTGATGTGAGCATTGCGGCAACACCGCCCTCAAGGTCGGCAATTTTTGCGGCAGTCATATCATTTGACGGGTTCTGCAGACGGGTATAAAAATATCCGCTGTCCTCAAGGTCAAAAAGTCTGCCCATTGCGTCACTTGAATCATACTTAAAGGTGGTGCTTTGATAAATGGGCATCTGTCTTGGTTCTCCGTTCTTAGGCACATAGCCGGAATGCAAACACTTTGTTTCCTGTTTCATTGTAAAAAATCCTCCGTAATTTCATTCATTTTAACTAAATATTAACTCAAAATCGGATACCGAATTATCCGAAAAATTCTTTAATAAAATTCATTATCGCATCTGTTCCGAACACAACGCCTGCAACTATAAGCAAAAGCAGTAATGCGCTGACAATTCTTACGGTTGTACGCTTTGCACCTGTCATTTTCTCAAACTGCTCGTCAAGCGTTTCACCGTCATTTTCTTTGTATTCAACATCTTCGTCAAGAATTTCTTCGCCCTCAAGCTTGATTGCGCCGATTCCGACACAGGTGTCGAATGCCTTTTCATAAGCCGAATACGGAACATAGACATCATAGGTCAAATCATCATAGCCTGTGTATGCCTTAATGCTTTTACTGTATTTATTTTCCATACACTTCTTGATTGTAGCGTCACACGGAACGGTACTGTCCTCAAGTGCGGCTTTAACTCTCTGCAATTCAAAGCCCGATGCCGTGAGCAGATACACGGGAGTGTTTTCATCGGTTATTGTTTTAAGCTGAGCCTTGCAGTTTTTGCAGACTGTTTCTTCATCATTATGCAGTCGCTTGCATTTTGAACAATATTTCATAGACAAATCCTTCGTTATTTCATTTTGTTATCTACAATTCTAACACAAAAAGACAGCATGAGCAATACCCCACGCTGTCTTTATCCATAAATTTTTGTGCAGTTTTGTTATAAATTTAATTTTGTATCAACGGTCTGTGACCGCCAAAAAGTAAAAGTGCAAACATTACGGTAATACAAACCTTATAAAAGGAACAAAAATAATACCATTCTGTAGGGGCGTCCCATTGGGCGCCCGCGAGTAACGGCACAGAATTTATGATAAATACGATTATATAAATACCGCAAAGATAATGCCATTCTGTAGCGGCGAACCGCAACATTCATCATACAAAAAGCACCCGACAAATTAATGTCAGGTGCTTTGAAAAATTGTATGGCAATAAAATCAATTCACACAATCACACAAAATTAAAACACTCTTTTTCTTTTAAATACAAACATAACTGCAACTGCCGAAAGCATAACTACTGTGATAATTGCAGGAGTTGCAAAGTCGCCTGTTGCAACAACACCGTTGTTGGCTGTGCCGTTTGTGCTGTTGTTATTGTTTGCATTGTCATTTGTTGCAACATCACTTGTTGCGGAAGAAATGTTACCGCTCGGCTTTTCAGGCTTTGCAGGAGTGTCCTCTGTGCTTACAGGCTTAATTGACGGGTTAGGATTATCTACTGATTTTGCGGTGTAAACCGTTTCATCTCTTTCATCGCTGTTTAAAGATATCGAAAATTTGTAATCGCCCTCGTCTGTCACGGTAAAGGCAAGATAGTTTCCGTATTCATCAACATTCTCTACTCCATACAGTGCATACCACGGCATAGTAGCAATTATTTTAAGATTTGAACTATTAACTACCGTACTGCGTTTTTCACCGTTTGCATAATAGTATGTAATTTCCATACCGTCAATATGATTAGAAATAGAATTGTTGACATCAAGAGAACCAACCCATTCATACCAACTGCTATCTGAATAATCAGGCTTACCTGTCCAAAGCGGTGCTGTAAACACCTTATCGGGGAGTTTTGTAACTTCAATTCTTGCAATAGAGTGTGGATCTACCTTTTTCTCGGCAGAAAATTTCGCTGTAACCACTGTATGCACTTCTTCCTCTTCATCATAGGCATACTCATATGTTATATAAAAACTGAATGTATCCTCATTTTCAGAACTTATATAATAGTCTATTTTTCCCTTATAGCCGTCAATCTCGGCAATCGGCGGAACAATACCGCCCTCGCTGTTAATGCCGTCACAGTTCACATCAAATTCCCTGCCATCGCTGTAAACAATGTGCAACACAACATTGCTCCAGAAAGTGCTATCGGTAATTTGACCTTTATTAACAGTAACGCTTTCGGGTTCTTTAACAACTTCCATTGAAACAGGATACAAATCCTCTGTAGGTTCGTCAGGTGTTGCTGAGTTTTCGGTTGCAAATGCCTGAACAAATACTGTCTGCACAAGACATACCGCCAACAAAGCAGACAGCAAAATCGTAATAAATTTTGAATGTTTTCTCATAATTTCCTCCATCATTTTATTGTTTTATCTGATATGCAAGATTAATATTTTTGTTTTAAACACCATTCCCCTCTGAATAATTATTTAAAAATTAACCCAAAATACCATTGCTGTTTTACTGCATTTTGCGGTATATTGCAATACAACAATCTGCGGTATGCTATACTGTATGCGAGGTGAATTCTGTGTATAAAAGAATCAGGGAACTGAGGGAAGATGCCGACCTCACGCAAAAAGAAGTTAGCAAAATTCTGCATTGTTCACAACAGGTTTACAGCAATTATGAACTTGGTCAGCGTGATATCCCCACCGTTGTTTTGATTTGCCTCGCAAAACATTATCACACCAGCACCGACTATATTTTGGGGCTGACTGACAACAAAGACTTACCGAATTATACGCACAATTAAATCGGCAAGCTATTCGTCCCGAAGATGCTCTTCGGGATTTTTATGATATTTTATGCCATTAGTTTACTGCATTTTGCGGTATTTGTCAATATATATACAGATAAAATATTATTTTTATTTAAGCAACGCTCTTATTTAAGGTGAATTAAATTTTTCAAAGTAATCATCAACTCGTATTTGCGACTCATTGGACACTTGTGCAAATAATAATACACAATTTATGATAAATACGATTATATGAATATGAGTACCGCAAAGACAATGCCGTTTGTTTTCTCATTTTTCAGGCAATTATATTTTAGGACAATTTGTCCTAAAAGTCAATAGGCTACTATGTACTATTTTATAATTTATTCGGTGATGTAATGAAACTGAGAATAAAAGATTTGCGTGAGGACAATGACCTTACGCAAAAAGAAATTGCAAAGGTTCTTATGTGCGACCAGTCGCTGTACTCAAAATATGAACGGGGCGAAAGAGAAATTCCCCTCTCCCTGCTCATTAAACTTGCCGACTGCTACGGCACAAGCCTTGATTATCTGACCTG
>ENA-ORQX01001782-ORQX01001782.1-human-gut-metagenome-genome-assembly--contig:-NODE-1782-length-12383-cov-35.730289_pt1 | contig 12383 bp, 8 predicted proteins | sample MGYA00242170_ERZ509124 | MGnify/ENA primary metagenome ERZ509124 (study PRJEB26280, sample SAMEA2338647) | human gut metagenome | biome: human gut; feature: human-associated habitat; material: faeces... | reverse complement strand
TCTGCAAGAATGCATCGGCAATGCAGTCCTTGATGACCAGACGCCCTTCTGCCAGTTCTTTACCAAACTCACGTTCTGCCAGTTCGTACCCCCACTTCTTGAAGCCACCTTCCGTAAATTTCATGATGTTTCCTTTGTGTACCAACGTCACGGAAGGCAGATGATGCTCAAGGGCGTATTGGCAGGCGGCACGCACCAAGCGCTCTGTTCCTTCTCTCGAAACGGGCTTCACGCCAAACGAGGAGGTTTCGGGAAAACGGACTTTTGTCACCCCCATGTCATCACGGAGAAAACGATAGAACTTTTCAGCCTCCGGAGTTCCGGCTTCCCATTCGATGCCTGCATAAATATCCTCGGTATTCTCACGGAATACGCACATATCCACCTTCTGTGGCTCTTTGAGTGGAGAAACAATGCCCTTATACCAACGTACCGGACGTTGGCAGACATACAAATCGAGCGTCTGACGCAAGGCTACGTTCAAGGAACGGATACCTCCACCGACGGGAGTTGTCAAAGGACCTTTGATGCCCACCTTATAGGTGCGGAAGGCTTCCATGGTTTCGTCCGGCAACCAGGAGCCGGTTTCGTGGAAAGCACGTTCTCCTGCCAGCACTTCTTTCCATTCAATGCCACGCCGGTCACCATAGGATTTCTTGACAGCGGCATTCACGACAGCCTGCATGGATGGGGTCACTTCTGCTCCCACTCCATCGCCGGTAATAAAAGGTACAGTAATTTTTTCCATATTCTATCTTGCATTAAGTGCAGAACCGGCCCGGAACCAGGCTATCTGCTGTTCGTTATACGTATGTTGTACTTCAAAACTTTCTTTACTCCCGTCCTCGTGATGAAGAACCACCTTCAACGTACGTCCCGAAGCAAAATCTTTCAACCCCATGACAGAAATCAGGTCGCGTTCCCGAATCTTGTCATAATCGGCCTTATCCGTAAAGGTCAGCGCCAACATGCCTTGTTTCTTTAAATTCGTCTCATGGATACGGGCAAAGCTTTTCGCCAAAATGGCGCGTACATTCAGGAAGCGTGGTTCCATGGCAGCATGCTCACGGCTGGAACCTTCACCATAATTCTCTTCGGCAACGACAATGGAAGGGATGCCTTCTGATTTATACAGCTTCGCAGTGCCTGACACTGTTCCATAGGTATTGGTGGAGCGGTTCCAAACCTTGTTCGTCTCTCCATTGAAAGCATTGACAGCCCCCATCAGCATATTGTCCGAAATATTCTCCAAATGTCCCCGGAAACGGAGCCATGGCCCCGCCATAGAGATGTGGTCGGTGGTACATTTCCCTTGCACTTTAATCAATAAAGGCATATTCAGCAAGTCCATGCCATCCCAGGCAGGGAAGGGAGTCAGCAGTTGCAAGCGCTGTGAATGAGGATTGACCGTAATTTCCGTCTGTCCTTTGCCTGGAGCAATGTATCCTTCCTTTCCTCCTATAAACCCGTGTGCCGGCAGTTCTTCACCGACCGGTTCGGACAGTTTCACAACCTCTCCTTTGGCATTGACCAGCGTATCCCTCAACGGGTCGAAACAAAGGTCACCGGCAATGGTCAGCGCCATCGTTATCTCCGGGGAAGCGACGTAAGCAAAAGTGTTGGGATTTCCATCGGCACGTTTGGCAAAATTACGGTTAAAAGAGGTGACGATGGAATTTTTTCGTTCAGGGTCATCAGTATGGCGCTTCCACTGGCCAATACAAGGTCCGCAGGCATTCGCCATTATCGTTGCGCCAATATCTTCGAAAGCGGCAATCATGCCGTCGCGTTCAGCAGTGGCACGTATCTGCTCCGAACCGGGGTTGACAATCAGCGAGGAAGCAACCTTCAAATTCTTTTCCTTTACCTGCCGGGCAAGGGAGGCTGCGCGGCTCAAATCCTGATAGGACGAATTGGTACACGACCCTATCAGGCCGACTTCCATCCGGCGGGGATAGTTATTGGTTATCACTACCTCGGCAAATTTCGATATCGGTGTTGCTGCATCCGGCGTAAAGGGCCCGTTGATATACGGTTCCAACAGCGAGAGGTCTATTTCAATGATGCGGTCGTAATATTTTTCCGGATTTGCCAGCACTTCGTCGTCGGCGCGAAGGTCGGCAGCTACGGAAGCAGCCATTTTTACCACTTCTTCACGTCCGGTAGCCTTCAAATAAGTACCCATGCGCTCATCGTAAGGGAAAAGGGAGGTAGTCGCCCCCACCTCTGCCCCCATATTGCAGATGGTAGCCTTTCCAGTGGCAGACAATGAAGCGGTTCCCGGTCCAAAATATTCAATGATGGCATTGGTTCCCCCTTTTACCGTAAGAATACCCGCCAACTTCAGAATAACGTCTTTGGGAGCTACCCAGCCACTCAATTTACCCTTCAAGTGTACACCTATCAGACACGGCATTTTCAGTTCCCATTCCATGCCGGTCATCACATCCACCGCATCGGCACCACCCACACCAATGGCCACCATGCCCAAACCTCCGGCATTGGGCGTATGAGAGTCCGTGCCTACCATCATTCCACCCGGAAATGCGTAGTTCTCCAATACCACCTGGTGAATAATGCCTGCTCCCGGCTGCCAAAAACCTATGCCATAGCGGGAAGAAACATCACGGAGAAAATTATAGACCTCCTCGTTGGTCTTCGTAGCAGTCGCAACATCTTCTTTTGCACCTTTATATGCTTGAATCAAATGGTCACAGTGCACAGTGGAAGGCACGGCAACCTGCTCACGGCCTGCATTCATAAATTGCAATAAGGCCATTTGAGCCGTTGCATCCTGCATGGCCACACGGTCGGGACGGAAATTCACATAGTCTTCTCCCCGTCTGTAGTTCTTCACTTTATCCCCATCATACAAATGAGCATACAAAATTTTCTCTGCTAAAGTCATCGGACGCCGCAGTACGTTCCGTACGCGTTCTATCTTCTCCGAATAAGCGGCATAAAACGTTTTGAGCATCGTTAAATCATATACCATAACCACTATTTTTTAGTTTTTCATTATTGTAAAGATTACAAATTAATATCATAAACAAATAAAAAGGCTGAATAGTTTAACAAAATAAAGCATTTTTTCCGTTGGAAGCGAAGAATGATTACCTTTGCAACCATGAAGGAACAAGATTCAAATAGTCCTATTATTCACCTCCAACAGCAGCAACTTTTGCTGCGCATGGAATACGAATACGAAAAAGAGGAATTCAAACGCCAAACCGAAAACATGGGAGTTGCCCGGAAAGTGAAACGGGGACTTTGCTGGTATCCTGCCACTCCGGGACGAAGTTACTATAATTCACTGAATCAATTAGTAATAGAAATTACACACACAGAAAATACCGATATAGAACATAATTTTGAGTTCGGCCGTCCCGTATGTTTTTTCCGCCAGTCTGCCGATGGAAAAATAACCTATATGAACTTCACCGCTACCGTAAGCTATGCCGACGAGACACGGATGGTAGCGATAATGCCCGGAGCCGGTGCCGTTATGGAAGTGCAGGAAACGGACAACCTCGGCGTGCAACTTTATTTCGACGAAACATCCTATCGGACCATGTTCGAAGCCTTGGAAGATACGTTACGCTCCAAAGGCAACCGCCTGGCCGAATTGCGGGACATATTGCTGGGAACCTCGAAAGCCGGTTTCCGAGAGCTCTACCCCGTACGGTTTCCCTGGCTGACCTCCCCGCAGGAAACAGCTGTAAACAAAGTGCTGTGTGCCCGCGACGTGGCCATTGTACATGGTCCTCCAGGAACCGGAAAAACGACCACCTTAGTGGAAGCCATCTACGAAACCCTGCATCGGGAACCGCAGGTACTGGTATGTGCCCAAAGCAATACTGCCGTCGACTGGATTTCGGAAAAACTTGTGGACCGTGGCGTCAATGTCCTGCGTATCGGCAATCCGACCCGTGTCAACGACAAGATGCTTTCCTTTACCTACGAGCGTCGTTTCGAGAACCATCCGCTTTATCCGGAGCTGTGGAGCATCCGGAAAAATCTCCGTGAACTGGGCAGCCGTGCCCGCCGTGGCAGCTATGACGAACGCGAAGGAGTACGCAGCCGTATGAGCCGCCTGCGCGACCGCGCCACCGCATTGGAAATACAAATCAATGCAGAGCTTTTTGATGGGGCACATGTCATAGCCTCCACGCTAGTAAGCAGCAATCACCGGCTGCTGAACGGACGCCGTTTCGGCACCCTTTTCATTGATGAAGCAGCCCAGGCCTTAGAAGCTGCCTGCTGGATAGCTATCCGAAAAGCAGACCGCGTGGTGTTGGCGGGTGACCACTGCCAACTTCCGCCCACTATAAAATGCTACGAAGCTGCCCGTGGAGGTCTGGAACGAACATTGATGGAGAAAGTGGTGTCCAACAAACCTGCCGTTGTCTCTTTGCTGAAAGTACAATACCGCATGCACGAGGAAATCATGAAATTTCCTTCCCAATGGTTTTATAATGGCGAGTTGGAAGCCGCTCCCGAAGTGCGTTACCGGGGCATCCTGGACTGGGATACCCCCATCCACTGGATTGACACCTCCGAAATGGATTTCAAAGAAGAATTTGTGGGAGAGACTTTCGGACGCATTAATAAGGCGGAAGCGGACCTGCTCCTATCAGAACTGAAAATCTACATCAACCGTATCGGTGGCAACCGCATTCTGGAAGAAAAAATAGACATCGGCATCATCTCCCCTTACAAGGCACAAGTGCAATATCTCCGCAGCAAGATAAAGGCAGACGCTTCACTCAAGCCTTATCGCAGCTTGTTCACTGTAAATACGGTGGATGGCTTCCAAGGGCAAGAGCGCGATGTTATCTTCATCAGCCTTGTCCGTGCCAACGAAGAAGGACAGATAGGATTCCTGAATGATTTAAGGAGAATGAATGTAGCCATCACCCGGGCACGTATGAAGCTGGTGATATTGGGAGAGGCAGAGACGCTGAAACATCACGGTTTTTACCGGAAGCTATTGGAGTTTATTCAAAATATAGGGAATCAATAATAAAGAAATACCCCCTCCGGTAACACCGAAGAGGGTATTTCACCTATTTATATAAAGCTGATTAATTGTTTTCCGGACGAAGTTTACGAACTGTAACAGCTGTCTGCCACATTTCGCTTTCACGCAAGGCTTTCAATTCTGCATTCAGCTTCTCACGATAATCGGGTTTGGAGTTACTGTCGATAGAAATCTGAGCTTCGTTGCCCGACTTCACACTTGCATACAATTTCTGTACAACCGGCTTGATGGCATCATGGAACGGGGTCATCCAATCCAGCGCACCACGCTGTGCCGTAGTAGAACAGTTGGCATACATCCAGTCCATACCGTTCTTGGCAAACAATGGCATCAAAGATTGAGTCAACTCTTCCACTGTTTCATTGAATGCTTCAGAAGGAGTATGGCCGTTTTCGCGCAATACTTCATACTGAGCCAACAGCAATCCCTGGATAGCACCCATCAATGAACCGCGTTCACCGGTCAAGTCGGAAGTGGCTTCGCGGATGAAAGTTGTCTCGAACAAATATCCCGAACCGATGCCGATACCCAGTGCAATCGTCTTGTCAAAAGCCTTACCCGTAGCATCTTGATAGACGGCATATGATGAGTTCAAGCCACGCCCTTCGAGGAACATGGTACGAAGTGAAGTACCGGAACCTTTGGGAGCAACCATAATAACATCAATATCTTTAGGAGGAACCACGCCGGTACGGTCGTTCCAGGTAATAGCAAAACCATGAGAGAAGTAAAGAGCCTTTCCGGGAGTCAAATAAGGTTTGATAGTCGGCCATACAGACATTACAGCTGCGTCAGACAACAGACACATGACGATAGTACCTTTCTGACAAGCCTCTTCGATGCCGAACAAAGTCTCACCCGGTACCCATCCGTCAGCCACAGCCTTTTCGTATGTCTTACCCGGACGTTGTCCTACAATCACATTGAAACCGTTATCACGCAAGTTGCAAGCCTGGCCCGGGCCTTGTACGCCATAACCGATTACTGCAATTGTTTCATCTTTCAAAATCTCACGTGCTTTTTCCAAAGGAAATTCTTCGCGGGTCATTACATTCTCAATAACACCGCCAAAATTCAATTGTGCCATTTTTTGTTTTAATTTTTATTTGTGGCTTACGCCAACGTTGATAAATTTATTTATTTCTCTGTAAATATCACTTTAGAGCGACAGACCACTTCGCTGCCATTCTTTTTCACCTCCACATCGTAAACGCCCTCACCGGCATCATCCATGAACAAAGTCAACTCATCCCCATAATAGCTTTCGGCTACATATGCCATTTCAAAACGACGGATGCGCTTCTCCTTATACATCTCTATCGGGAACAAATCAAGGATATGCTCGATGTAACGGATGCTGTTCACATGCCCGTTAATGTCAATATCACTGTATTTGGCTACCAAAGCAGCAACCGGTTCCTTTGAGGCCACCTTTATCCGCGAAGGTTTTTCTATCGGGCAAGGCTCATCGCAAACATAATCTACAATGCTGCCACTATGAAGAGCCAGCAAATCTGCCGGCTTACGGGTATTCATGCTAATCATCGCCCAAACGGAACGTGCATACCCAATCTTCTTACCCTCCTTATCGATGATAGCGAAATTACGGTCTGTAAAAAGGCGATAGACATTCTCCACCCAAGTCTGAATGGAGAAATCTTCGTACTGATAAGGCATTTCATCCAGTTCGACAGCCAGACGGGACAATACCCAAGTATAATTGTCCTCGTTTAGAGTCGCGATGCCAAAACCGCGGTCGCTGGCATGGAAACCCGCACAATTCAACAAATGGTTGCCCAATACTCCCATTGTCAGCCGTCCGGTAAAGTCGACATGAAACGGTTCGGCAACAAACTTGTAGGTACCTATTTTATTGTTCTCGCTCATCATGATTCCTGGTGTTTACTTTGACGATATTTTGCTTCACGGTCCGCCAGATATTCATTGACACGCTCAAAGCAGCTGGTCGTAATGGCTACGCGACCCGAACGGACGAACTGAAGTACGCAATCCAACTGGCGCAACTCCTCATAAAGATTGGTTATTTCCTCACTCATGCCATTCTTCTCAACAATGGCAAATACAGCATTCACCTCCACAATACGGGCATTGTACTTACGGATTACTTTGGACACCTCCGGTTTTTCTTCCAGCGTAGGGGTCGTTATTTTATAAAGGGCAATCTCGTGCTGATAGATTTCATCATCCGTGAAATAATGGGCTTGCAGCACATCTATTTTCTTGGTAATCTGCTTGGTCACCTTTTCAATGGTATCCTTATCCGTCCAAGCGGTAATGGTATATTTATGTACCCCCTTGATGGAGGAGGCCGATACATTCAAACTCTCGATGTTTATCTGCCGGCGGGTAAACACAGCCGTCACCTGATTCAGCAAACCGGCAAAGTTTTCCGAATGAACAATGATTGTATATAGTTTTTTATCCATAGATAGAGTAAATTCTTTAATTTCGCATGACTTCAGCATTCCAACAACATCTGATTGACCGAACCGCCCGGAGGTGTCATCGGCATTACATTTCCTTCTTCCTCCACACAAGCTTCGAGCAGGAACGGTCCGTCAGTCGCTATCATCTCGTCAATCGCTTTTGCCAGCTCCTCGCGGGTCATTACCCTGCGTGCAGGAATATCATATGCCGAAGCAATCTTCATATAATCCGGATTCATCATCGGAGTAAACGAATAACGACGATTGAAGAACATCGCCTGCCATTGACGAACATTGCCCAGGAAGTTATTGTTCAACAGAATCATCTTCACCGGAGCCTTTTGTTCCATGATGGTACCCAGTTCCTGCAGGTTCATCTGCAAGCCGCCGTCTCCCATGAATACGCATACCGTGCGGTCCGGACGTCCAAAAGTGGCACCGATAGCTGCCGGAAGGCCGAAGCCCATAGTACCCAGGCCACCGGAAGTAACAATGCTACGTTCCTTGCTGTATTTGAAATAACGGGCGGACATCATCTGATTCTGGCCGACATCAGTCACCAATATCGCCTCGTTATGGGTAGCCTCACTCACAGCACGCACCACCTCACCCATGCTTAGCGCTTTTCCTGCCGGATGTAATTCCGGACGGATTACCTTTTCCTCTTCCACTTCCTCGTATTGCCGGAAACTGTCAATCCATTCCTGATGGTTGGCGGGTTCCAGCAATTGGGTAACGGCAGCCCGTGTCTCTTTGCAATCTCCCAGGACAGCAACATCAGTCTTTACATTCTTATCTATTTCGGCAGGGTCAATATCAAAGTGGATAATCTTCGCCTGCTTGGCATATGTTTCCAATTTACCCGTCACACGGTCATCAAAGCGCATGCCTACGGCGATAAGGACATCACATTTATTGGTATTGATATTGGGCCCCAGGTTACCGTGCATACCAAGCATTCCTTTGTTCAACGGATGGTTCGTAGGTAATGCGGAAAGTCCCAATAAAGTGCATCCGGCAGGCATTCCGGCTTTCTCAATGAAAGCACGAAGCTCTTGCTGGGCTTCTCCCAGCTCCACGCCTTGTCCTACCAGCACCAAAGGCCGTTCCGCACCATTTATTAATTCAGCAGCCTTCCGTATGGCCTCCGGCTCCATTTCGGGAACGGGAAGATAGCTACGGACATAGTCCACCTTAGTAGGCGCATATTCTGTTTTCTCCACTTGGGCGTTTTTAGCAAAATCCAGCACGACCGGTCCCGGACGTCCGCTCTTTGCCACATAGAAAGCACGTGCCACTGCCCAGGCCACATCTTCTGCACGACGAATCTGGTAACTCCATTTCGTGATAGGCTGAGTAATGCCTACCAAGTCCACTTCCTGAAATGCATCCGTACCCAAGAAGTTCGTCCCTACCTGGCCGGCAATGACAACGATAGGCGTACTGTCAATCATGGCATCTGCAATGCCCGTGATAGTATTGGTAGCACCCGGTCCACTGGTAACCAGACAAACGCCAACCTCGCCTGATACACGTGCAAAGCCTTGTGCCGCATGGGTTGCTCCTTGTTCATGACGAACCAAGATGTGGTTCAATTCCTTCCGATGGTCGTATAAGGCATCGAATACCGGCATGATGCTCCCTCCCGGATAACCGAAAATAGTCTTTACTCCCTGATGCTCCAGAGAGCGCATCAATGCTTCTGCGCCTGTTATTAGAGCCTCACCCCGACCCTCTCCTTGGGAGAGGGAGGAAAAGTTACTCTTTTTATTATTATCAGCCATACTTTATCTATTCATTATATTTAAAAGCTCAATAGTAGCTTGAAAAATTTGTTTCATTCTCTCCTCCCCTCGCTTTCGGAAAGGGGGGCTTTTAATCAATCAGCCTCACAGCACCTTTGTCAGCGGAACTCACCATACTGGCATATGCTTTCAATGCTTTGGAGACTTCGCGGTTGCGAGTTACCGGAGTCATGGGGCGTGCAGCAAGCTCTTCATCCGTCAACTTCACATTAATAGAACGGTTCGGTATATCAATTTCGATAATGTCCCCATCCTTAATCTTGCCGATATTACCACCAGCAGCCGCTTCGGGAGAAACATGTCCGATACTTAGTCCGGAAGTACCACCACTGAAACGCCCGTCGGTAATCAATGCACACACCTTACCCAGATGGCGGGATTTGATATAAGAAGTAGGATAAAGCATCTCTTGCATACCCGGTCCGCCTTTCGGCCCTTCGTGAGTGATGACGACGACGTCTCCACTGACCACCTTTCCACCCAGAATACCGTCACAAGCCGCATCTTGTGAGTCGAAGACTTTCGCCGGCCCCGTAAATTTCCAGATACTCTCGTCTACACCGGCAGTCTTGACAACGCAACCGTCCTGTGCTATATTTCCCTTCAAAACCGCCAGACCGCCATCCTTGCTGTATGCATGTTCCAAATCACGGATACAACCGGTCGCACGGTCCGTATCGAGTTCCTTATAAGACGCATTTTGTGAGCCGAGTACCAGATTGAACTTTCCGGCTGCCGCACTGGAGTATTTCTTGATTGCCTCTTTACATACATCAGGGCTGGTAATACTATACCGGTCGATTGCCTCTGCCAACGTCATTCCATCCACACGGCGGACATTCGTATCGACCAATCCGCCCTTGGCAAGCTCATTCATGATGGCAATGATGCCACCGGCACGGTTAACGTCTTGTACATGATACTTTTGGGTATTGGGAGCCACCTTGCATAAGCAGGGGGTCTTGCGGGAGAGCATGTCAATGTCATCCATCTTAAAATCCGCTCCGGCTTCGTGAGCCACAGCCAACAAATGAAGTACTGTATTAGTGGAACCGCCCATCGCAATATCCAGCGTCATGGCATTCAAAAATGCCTCGCGGGTAGCAATACTGCGCGGGAGTACACTCTCATCCCCTTCTTCATAATATCTAAAGGCATTCTCTACAATCAACTTGGCTGCATCCTCAAACAGTTTCTTGCGATTTTCGTGAGTGGCTACAATCGTGCCGTTACCGGGCAGTGCCAATCCAATCGCTTCATTCAAGCAATTCATGGAATTAGCGGTAAACATACCTGAACAGCATCCGCAAGTGGGGCAGGCATGTTGCTCAATCTGTGCCACCTCTTTATCGCCCACACTTTCATCAGCAGATTTAATCATGGCATCAATCAAATCCAAATGCTGTCCGTTCCATTCCCCGGCTTCCATCGGACCGCCTGAAACAAACACAGTCGGTATATTCAGCCTCATAGCCGCCATCAACATCCCCGGAGTAATCTTGTCACAGTTACTGATGCAAACCATAGCATCCGCCTTATGGGCATTTACCATATACTCCACACTATCGGCAATGATATCTCTTGAAGGCAGGGAATAAAGCATACCGTCGTGTCCCATAGCGATACCGTCGTCAATGGCAATCGTATTGAACTCCGCAGCAAAACACCCCAGTTTTTCAATCTCTTCCTTTACAAACTGGCCTATTTCGTGCAGATGTACATGCCCGGGGACGAATTGTGTAAATGAATTGACTATAGCGATAATGGGCTTACCCATCTGTTCCTTCTTCATACCATTCGCCGTCCACAATGCACGGGCTCCCGCCATGCGGCGACCTTGTGTGCTGAACGAGCTGCGTAACTGATGCTTCATTTTCAAATCTCCTTTTAATGAAAAAGCCTCTCCCACTATAGTGAGAAAGGCTTAATAAATTATCTTCTAACGTACGAATACATACATAACCTTTCTCACGCTCTTGATGCCACCACCACGACGCGAATAATATGCAGGACTGCCAGGTTAATAGATGTATGTAAATTCATTACTTAATTCTTCTTTTTTGTTTCAAACGTGCTGCAAAGGTAAGGGCTTTTTTATAATCTCCAAACAAATTGAAGAAAAAAATAAGATAAATATGAATAATCGTAAGAAAATATCGCCCTAAAATCCTATTTTATCACTTAACAGTTCTAAATAGAACCATTCAGACAGCCAATGTAAATGTATTGCCAATCATTGAAACCATTTAATAATCTGAAAATTACCAAAGGCTCTCTACATCCCGAAACAAATAATTCGTATCTTTGTCTCTTCAAATACTCAAAAAAAAGTATTTACTAATTAAATAAAGATAGAAAATTAATGGAAACAGTAGAAAACAAGTACATCACCGTAGCATATAAGCTGTACTCAATCGAAAACGGAGAAAAAGATTTCGAAGAAGAAGCACCCGTAGAGCATCCTTTTCAGTTTATCTCAGGTCTGGGAATGACACTCGAACCCTTTGAAGCCCAGATAAAAGACTTGCAGATAGGCGATAAATTCGACTTTACCATTCCGGCATCAGAAGCTTATGGTGAATATGACGACGACCATGTTATTGACCTCCCCAAAGAAATCTTCATGATAGAAGGAGAATTCGACAGCGACCGTGTAGTGGAAGGCGCCGTCATCCCCTTGATGACTTCTGAAGGTCAACGCATCAATGGAAGTGTAGTAGAAGTAAAGGAAGACGTAGTTGTAATGGACATGAATCATCCACTCGCAGGTTGTGATTTGAACTTTACCGGAGAAGTGGTGGAAAGCCGTCCGGCTACGAACGAAGAGCTTGCTGAAGTTGCCCGTATGATGGGTGGCGGTTGCGGCAGCTGCGGTTGTGGTGACTGTGGCGACGGATGCGGCGACCATGAATGTGGAGGCGGATGCTGCCACTAAAGAATTAAAAATTAAAGAATTAAAAATTAAAGAATTACCATGCGGCATGCTTAATACTGTGTAGTCTGATTCTTTAATTTTTAATTCTTTAATTTTTAATTTCTATATTATTTACTTGTCATTATCTCCAATACCAATTTATCCGTTTCATTCAT
>ENA-ORQX01001767-ORQX01001767.1-human-gut-metagenome-genome-assembly--contig:-NODE-1767-length-12482-cov-2.344653_pt1 | contig 12482 bp, 4 predicted proteins | sample MGYA00242170_ERZ509124 | MGnify/ENA primary metagenome ERZ509124 (study PRJEB26280, sample SAMEA2338647) | human gut metagenome | biome: human gut; feature: human-associated habitat; material: faeces... | reverse complement strand
ACCTGCTGAATGCAGATGATCAGTTCGAACCCGCAGTGAATCCCTTGAACCGCTATTCTACGATAGGAAAAGGACTTAGCTGGCAACAAGTAGGACCTGCATATGGATTTGCCAAGACGATGGCTACTAAAAAACATCCGGTAGGCTTAATCGTCAATGCACGGGGAGGATCTTCGATTCGTTCATGGGTTAAGAATGCCAAACAGTCCGGCGGATATTATGATGAAGCAATACGACGTGCAAAAGAAGCAATGAAGTATGGTACATTGAAAGCAATTATCTGGCATCAGGGAGAAGCCGATTGTCATCATCCGGAAGCATATAAAGAGAAGATTATTCAGCTGATGACAGACTTACGTAATGACCTGGGAATGCCTGATTTACCAGTTGTCGTAGGACAAATAGCACAATGGAACTGGACAAAGAAACCTTATATTCCCGAAGGTACAAAACCCTTTAATGACATGATAAAAGAGATCTCCACTTTTTTGCCCCATAGTGCTTGTGTGTCTTCCGAAGGACTTACTCCGTTGAAGGATGAAACGGATCCTCATTTTGATGCAGCAAGCCAGATTACTTTAGGCAAACGCTATGCTAAAGAAGTTAAGAAACTAATAAAGAAATAGCTGGTCGTTTCAGACTACACTCATTTCTGTTTAAACATATACATAGGAAATATTTATCCATTGTTATTGTCACTTGTCACTTTTCTGATTTAAGTGTTTTATAATAAAGAAGATAGGGGTGACAATAGAGGGTGATAATAAGGTGACAATAGAATGTATCTTTCATTCTTATTGTCACCTCTCCTTGATGAATCTTTTATTTAAAGTCTTGATTATCAGATGATAGATAGTCAGCTTGAGGGTTTTGCCTGCATGTGTTAAAAACATCATTTTGGGCGTCAATGTACGCTGTTTACACCTTAATGTTTCCAAGGTATGCTGCTTACATTAAGAACAAAGCCCGGTAACCTTAATATGCAAGCAAGGTTTGATTAATCTGTTAAGTCGGTTTTATGTCTTCGTTCCATGTTCATGAACCGTTCGGCTCACGTACGTAAACCCAATGGCTCATGTACGTAGACTGATGGGACCACGTACATGAAACAATCTATTGTTACTGACCGGATACATTAATCTAGCCTGCATAATAGCTTACTGAACGGTTCATTGACGGTTGTTTCTCCGTACTAATCTTTTGTTCCTATGGGGCAATATGGTTTTTGTGACACCTTCTTTTACATATCTCCTTTATGGTGGGAGAAAATGTTTTATTCTATTTGATTGCTTCCAGAAACTCTATTTCAATAATTCTCAGATTAGCATTATTCTTGTTCGCTTTTGCTTCGAGTTCCATATCATTTGCTGCTTTTGCCGCAACTTCAGTGATCTGTCCGAAAGCATCCTGATCGCTGGTATTACCTTTCAGACGGATGGTAATTTGTTTGGAACGTACCGGCTTTTCCACATTAAGATGAACATACCCCAGGCTTTTATTCGTATCTCCACTCCAGATCATAGTATTGCCGGCAAACACTTCCAAAGGATAACTGCGTGAACGCCATCCATTCAATTTGATACAGATATCGTCTATTGCAGCTTCTTTTTCGAGCGTATATGTAATCCATGCGGTGCTGAGTTTTCCGTCATTCATCCATTCGCTTCTTTCATTATCGTCGAAGCTTTGGTTTACAGTCTCATTGTTGGCTCCGGCTTTGGCGGATACAATTCGTATATCCCGTTTCGTATCCTTGTAAGATGGGGTAAGGGGAGTCTTACCTTTATCCAGATTACCTTTCAGAGTCATCTGAGGTAAATATGTACTCAATCCGTTGCTAACTTTGACGGGAAGGGTTTCTAATGTAATTGTAGCGCTGGGGAGCCCTTCTGCTTTAGCGGTCAGAGTGATCTTGCCGGCTTGGGTAGTGCTACGGATAAGAGCACGGTTAATACCACATTCCACAGGGAGACTGGTATTAAGAATATAATTGTCTTTTCCTTGTGCGATGCCTCCGCGCCATTCGGCATTCCCTTTCAGGTCGAATTGAATGGTACGGTTGTCAAGCGGACAGCGTTTCCCATCCTTATCTACCACTTCTACCTGTATTAATGCCAGGTCAGCTCCGTCCGCATGGAATCCTTCCGGATTTTGTATCGTTGTCAGTTTCAGTCCGGCAGGTTCACCAACCGTGCTTACAGCATAGCGGCTTATTTCCTTACCGGCCTTGTTGTAGCTGACTGCTTCCAGTTTACCGGCTTTAAAAGCCACATTGTCAAAGGTGAACAGGAAATTGTATTCGCGTTTGCCTTTTCCTAGTGACTGACCGTTCAGGAACAGTTCTACTTCTTCACCTGTAGAAACGACATAGACCGGTTTTACTGTATTTGCGGGATAGTTCCAATGACCGATGATATAGGTATTGTCTTCTTCCGTATCTACCCATCCGTTCCACATGACCTGATGTGCAAAGAAAGCATCTTTTTCGATGCGCATAGGGTCCGTTACTCCACTTCTGCGATAGTTTTCTTCACCACGGTGGTGTGTGTTGGTATCCGAGAAAATGATTTTGGCCCCTCCGGAACTGACTCTGCGACCTGTCCCTGGACGCTCACGCCAATAATCATACCAACAGCGGATCATTGCTATCGCCAGCATGTCCTGATTGTGATTGTAGTCTGTTGCAGGTTGGTTACGATGTAACGGTCCGTCTCCTTCTTTGTGGAAAGGATAGCTGTATTCATCCCAATATTTTCTCAAACCTTCGTCACGACAATATTCTGTAGCCCACATCGGGTGATGCACGCTCTTGTTGATATAAAGCATTTCTCCGCCATATTCAGCTTCACGAATGTCCAGCATTTCACGAGAACCAATAGCACGTCCGCCGAAAGGATCGTATTGGTCGCGGATAGCTTTCATTTCTATCATGTGCTCTCTGCTGATACCTTTGTTTCCACATTCATAAAATAAAATACTTGGATTATTACGGTTGTAGATAATCGCATCGCGCATTAGTTCTGTACGCTGATCCCATTGGCGTCCTGTACGGTCTTTCTCGGAATCTCCTGCCGGCATTGCTTGAATCAGGCCTACACGGTCGCAGGACTCTACGTCTTGTTTCCATGGGGTAACATGCATCCAGCGTACCAGATTACCATTGCCTTTTACTACCAGGCCATTGGAGTAGTCACTAAGCCATGCCGGAACGGACAGGCCTACTGCCGGCCATTCATTACTGGTGCGCTGTGCATATCCTTTCATCTGGATCACACGATCATTCAACCAGATTTTGCCTTCTGCAAATCGTGTTTTGCGGAAACCTGTACGAGTACTTACTTCATCAAAGACTTGATTTTTATTGTCTTTTAGAATCGTCTGGACAGTATAAAGATACCCATATCCCCAACTCCAGAAATGGAGATTATTTACTTTGGAAGCAGCTTTCACTACCCTTGTTTCGCCACCTTGTAAGGTTACTTTCTCACCTTCGAAGCTTTTCACCTGTTTGCCGTCAGCATCCAGCAAGACCACCTGGTAGCTAAATTGGCGTGGTTCACGACTGTCGTTTTTTACTTCCGATTCTGCATGGATGGTGGCAGTGCGTCCTTTTACGTCGATGTCTTTAGCATAAATATAAACTCCGGTAGTTTTCAGATTACTGTATAAAGGAAGAGTCTGATACACTTCATCTGTAACGTACAAGAATACATTCTTGGGCAGACCACCGTAGTTTGCGTTGAAGTTACGGTCGTTCCACTGGAACTTGGAGTTAGTACTTTTTTCGCGATACATCCAGTCATTGTCCGTACGTACTGCCAGTACATTGTCACCTTCTTTAATATAAGGTGTCAGGTCGAAGCCTGCCGCCATTACTCCGTTTTCGTGTTTTCCCAGATATTGTCCGTTCAAATAGAAGTCACCGGCTTGGCGCACTCCTTCAAATTCGATGAATACTTTTTGTTTTTTACCGGAAGCCGGAATCCGAAAGTGTTTCCGATACCATACCACTGTGTCCGTCAACTGTTCGATGGACACTTTGAAGGCTTCATCTTCATTAAAGGCATGCGGTAAAGTGACCGCTTTCCACCGGCTATCGTCGAATTGAGATTGTTTAGCTTCGGGAAAGTCTCCGATTTGCAGACGCCATTCACTGTTGAAATTGTATTTTTTGCGTTCGAAAGCGTGACTATCAACAATAGCCAGCACTGCAAACAGAAATACAAATAGAAAGAGTTTGTTTCTCATGATTTCTTAATGATTAATTTTTCATTGGCAAAGAAAGTACATCAATGAAAGAAACACCCCTTAAATTAGTACGGAAAACCTGTAAGATCATACGTCGGCATCATTTATGGGTTCATTTTCATCTTCAGACAGCTTTTTCCGATAGGCAGATGGAGATATCCCGAATTGGTTCTTGAAACATTTACTGAAGTAGAACGGATCGTTGATACCTACGCTATAGGCGACTTCGGCTATGGTGAGATCTTCTGTCAATAACATTTCAGCAGCCTTTTTCATCCGCATGACACGTAAATATTCGTAAGGAGAATAACCGGTCACTCCCCGTACTTTTTTATAGAATACAGTACGTCCTAGTCCCATTATTCCGGCAAAGTCATTGACAGAAAAATCGGTATCGGTCATGTGCTCATTCAATACTTCATTCAGCTTTACCGAGAACTTCTGATCCTTGTCATTGGTACAGATAATGGAATGAGCCAATCCCGGTTCGTTAGAATATTTTTGGCGCAGTTTATCCCGTAGCTCGATTAACTTGAAGATTCTTGCCAGTAGTAAAGAGACATTGAATGGCTTCGTGATATACGCATCAGCTCCGGATTCAATTCCTTCCTGATATTTCTCTTCTATATTGAGGGCAGTCAGTAATATGATGGGGATATGGCTGGTGGTAAATTCATTTTTAAGTTTGCGTGTCACTTCAAATCCATTCATTCCCGGCATCAGAACGTCACAAACAATTAAATCAGCATCATATGTACTTGCTTTTTCAAAACCGGATGTTCCGTCAGCAGCTACTTCAACTTCAAAGTAAACTCCTATTTCTTCTCTTAGGAATTCACGGATATCAGTATCATCTTCTATAATCAAAACTTTGCGTTTGTTCAAAGGATCGACAGGAGGCTGGAAAGTATCCTCTGGAGTTTCATTTCTGAGAAAATCTTTGGAGTGCTGTTCCTCTTCTTCGGTTAATAACTGATTGGGAATCAGGAAATCTTTCTCCTGATAGATATCAGAATTAGTCGGCAATAGGACGGTAAAGACAGAACCGCCTCCCTCATTTTCATCATAACTAATATTACCTTTATGTACCTGTACCAGTTCGTGTGTCAAGTGGAGACCTACTCCGACACTGCTATGAGAGAAACTGCTTTGCATGAAACGCTTGAACAGTTCAGAACGTTTTTCTTTGGGTATGCCGATCCCGTTATCTATGACTTGTATACGAAGCTGTTGCTTGTCTTCCTGAATATCTATTTTGAATATAATCTTTCCGTTAGAAGGAGTATACTTGAAAGCATTGGATAGGAGGTTGTAGGTAACCTTGTCTAAATTGCCTTTATCAATAAACATTTTATAAGCAGGTTGTGACGGCTCAAAACTGAAATCGATGTTTTTGGACTCGCTTGTATCCTTGAAACTCAGGAAGATTTCATAAAGGAAAGCAATGACGTCCGTCTCTTCCAAAGATAAGGCCAGTTTGTTTTTCTGCATCTTTCTGAATTCAAGTAGCTGATTGATGAGGCGTAACATTCTCTGAGTACTTTTATCCATGGTTTTTAAAGGACGTTGCATCTCTTTGGGAGGATTCTCTATATTGATTAGCTTGTTGAGAGCACCTTGAATCAGAGTAAGCGGTGTACGGAATTCGTGGGATATATTGGTGAAGAATTCCAGTTTATATTCGGTCAATTGCTTCTCAACAGCGATGCGATTGCGTAATCTGTTGAAATTTCGTATGATATGGAAACTGAAATAACAGACGATTCCAATGAATACCAGATAAATCAGATAGGCCCAGGTCGTCTGCCAGAAAGGAGGAGCTATGACAATCTCCATAGTGCTTTCTTCCCCCCATACGCCGGCTACATTGCAGGCTTTCACTTGCAACTGGTATTTACCGGGAGGAAGATTACGGTACGTTGCCAAATTTTGTGCTGAAGGGATGCTCCATTCCGAATCATATGGAGGCATCCGATAAGAATATTTGGATGCTCCGTTTAAAAAGTTGAATGTTGAAAAGGCAATGACAAATGAATTTTGATAATGTTTCAAGTTTAACTGCCCTGTATAGGACATGGTTTCGTTGAGAGGGGAATCATCCATACCGGGCAACATATGCGCTCCATTGATGTGAAGCCCTGTGAATACGGTCGATGCAAGTTTTTCCATGTTTTCCACTTTATTGGCATCGAGAACTACCAGGCCGTAGTTCGTACCGAAAAGTAATCTTCCGTCAGCATTTATGCAAGCGGTATTTTCAGAGTATACATTCCCCAGTGTATGTGAAGAAAAATAATAATTCTCTATTTGCTTGGTGGCGAGGGTGAAGCGGGAAATGCCATATTCGGTCGCAATCCACATTTTATTGTCCTGATCTTCAACAATCGACTGTATGACTCCGTTGGGCAATCCGTCTTTAATACTATAACAATCGAAAGTCAGATGTTGGTAGTCATTTCCCGGATAGCAGATGGCAAAGCCTGCTCCCGTTGTTCCAATCCACATATTTCCTTCATGATCATTCACCAGACAGCGGATTTCATTGCTGGGGAATGTTTCATTGACATGATTGTAAAGTACGTAATTCTTGGGGGAGTTGATCAGTGAGTCCGGATGGAAGATATAAATACCGTTGTTGGTACCCACCCACATCATGCCGTTGCGGTCTTCCTGTATGACGCGTACCCGTTTTTCTCCATAACTGCCTTGAAAGAAATGCTTGAATTGATAACCGTTGCCTGTTTTGACAGCCAGATTCAATCCTCCGCCAAATGTTCCTATCCACATCCGCCCTTTGCGGTCACGGTAGATTAAGTAGACATTGTCGTTTGATAAGGAGTTATTATCCTTACTGTTATATCGGTACCATTGATCAGCCCCGATACGTAATCCTATACCACGCATACCCAACCATAACTGTCCTTCATTATCTTCGCACATACTGTATACGTTATGTGTAAACTTCTCTCTACGAAGTATATTTTTCAGGTCGGCATCATATTCATATAGGGTACCCATGCGGTTTGCCATATATACATTACCGTTTTTGCCACGTAAAAGCATACGTATCGTGTTGGAGCGGTCAGAAGCATCTTCGCCATTCGGATAGATACGTAACGTTCCTTTATTCAGAATCTCCAGATGAGATAATCCGGAGAATTCGGAACTCACCCAGATACCCCCGGAACGGTCTTCAATGATATATTGCAGATAATTGGAATTGATATGGCTGGAGTGACTGACTTCAAAAGTGAAGTGCTGCAGATCGCCGGTATTCAGATCGTAGGCAAAGAGTCCGTTTCCGTAAGTCGTAATCCAGATGATATCCCGTGAATCATGAATGATAGAGTAACGTTCTACATCGATATATCCCAAATGCTCGGATGAAAGAAACTGAAAATGTTTGATGTCGCCAGTGCTGGTATTGACATACCATACGTTGCCGGTATAGTTGTGTACCCATGCATTCCCTTTATTGTCTCTGGTGACGTTACCGTTTTTAATATTCAGGCGGGAGAACCGGCGCAGCTTTCCCGTTACGGGATCTAGGATGTAACTGCCAGTGGCGGTAAACATCACCCATTGATGTTGCAGGCGGAGGCTTCCGGTGATTACACCTGTATCTCCGAGTTCGGTTAATGAAGCGATTTTCTCCAGTCGGTTATTGGAAAGAGAGTGGCGGTAGATTTCTTTTTTTCCGGTAATGATGCAGGTATATTGGTCATAAGAAAAGATATGTTCCCAGCTTTCTCCCTGTGTATCCATTGCTTCCAGTTTGCCGTCATGGTATTTCCATAATCCTTGCTTGGTTCCTATCCATACATGTCCGGGGCTGTCATTGCTTTCGTAGACAAACAGTACCTCGCCAGAAGATAGGTTGCCTAATTCTTTTTTGTATGCCTGCGACGAGAACTGGCCATCCTGATAGACGACACGACGGCATCCGTTATTGTTATCCCACAACCAGATAGACTGGTCGGATGCAATGATTTTTTTCGAATAGCTCTGTTTGTATTCTCCGCAACCGGTGAAATCGACGAAGCGCCCATGTTTTAAATCGTAACAGCTATATAAAGAAGAGAGGGTGGCGATCCATAAAAAACCGTTAGAGTCTTCTTCCATATTCCGGATGCGTGGGTCGGCCAATGAAATCGGCAGATTAGGGTCCGGGTAGATACTGACAAAAGAGTTGCCGTCATAATAGCTTAATCCGTTGACGGTTCCCATCCACATAAATCCCTTGCTGTCCTGAAACATATATCGGATGGAATTATTCGCCAGTCCGTCACCGGTGGTCAGTTTGTTCGAACGTATCTCGACAGATGCATGTACTGAACTGAGATAGAAAGATAAGAATGCGAATATCAGCAGTGCATTTTTCATATTTGATTTCTACGATTCTACATTATTATTAATGGTTACAAAGTTAATTTTCTTTTTAGAATAGAGGATGTAATAGCGTACGGAAAAACAAAGAAACGATGTATTATCGTTCATTCTTGATGTAAATCTCAGGTGAAATACGATTTTCTAGGCTTTGTGTACGCATGTACATTCTAAACTATAAAGAAAGCTGTAATTTAGCGGCATGAAAACGGTAACTGGAAAAAACTTCCGGTTACAGAATATTTGTTTAGAGGTAGAAGATAAGAGTCAGGTAATAAAGAAGCACATTAACAACAGTAAAATGGAAATCAGTTTTCAATAGGTTTTAAAATATAAGCATAATGAAAAAGCATATAGGTATTAGTCTTTTTTTTATGGGGTGTTTCCTGTCTCTTTCGGCTACGAATTATTTTGTAGCTACCAATGGTGATGATTCAAATGCGGGCACGCTTGACAAACCTTTCGCTACTTTACAAAAAGCGCAGTCAAAAGTCGTTCCCGGAGATACGGTATATATTCGCGGAGGCGAGTATCGGATACGGGAAGAGCAGATGATGGGAGGAGATCATTTGCGCGCTTATGTTTTTGAAATGAATAAAAGTGGCACTCAGGCCAAGAGAATCTGCTATACAGGTTATCAGGATGAACGTCCGATATTCAATCTGGCTGAAGTAAAGCCGGAGGGTAAACGGGTATCTGTCTTTTATGTATCAGGCTCTTACCTCCATTTCCGCAATTTTGAGATTATCAAAACACAGGTTACTATCCGGGAGCATACTCAGTCGGAGTGTATATACAATCAAGGTGGAAATCATAATATTTACGAGAATCTGGCGATGCACGATGGCATGGCTATTGGGTTTTATTTGGTGCGGGGAAGTCATAATCTCGTACTGAACTGTGATGCTTATAATAATTTTGACCCTGTATCTGAGAATGGTACCGGTGGAAATGTGGATGGCTTCGGTGGGCATCCGGCTTCTGCCTCCTATACGGGAAATGTGTTTAAAGGATGTCGGGCCTGGTACAATAGTGATGACGGTTTTGATTTGATAAAGGCACAAGCAGCTTATACGATTGAAGATTGCTGGGCGTTTTATAATGGATATAAGCCCGGAGGATTTGTGGGTGCGGGAGATGGTACAGGGTTTAAAGCGGGTGGCTATGGTATGCGCTCAAAAGTGAAGATGCCGAATGAGATTCCACACCATGTAGTGAAGAATTGTCTGGCATATAAAAACAAGAACAAAGGATTTTATGCCAATCACCATTTGGGAGGAATTTCCTGGTTCAATAATACCGGTTATCAGAATCCGTCTAATTTCTGTATGCTGAATCGTAAGTCTCCCGGAGAAATAGTGGACGTGGACGGATATGATCATATTATTCGGAATAATTTGTCATATAAGCCGAGGGCTGCAGGAAAACATATTGTCGATGTGAATCGGGAGGAATGTACGATTATCAATAATTCTTTTCTTCCTGTAGATATGACCGTAGGTGAGGATGATTTTGTGAGTTTGGATCCTGCTCAGTTAACATTGCCTCGCAAAGCGGATGGAAGTCTGCCGGATATTGATTTTCTGAAGTTAAAAAGAAATAGTAAATTATATGATGCGGGAATCGGTTTTCAATTCTCTGCGCAGAATCTTTAAAATATTGTTCTGTTATTGAAGAAAAATAGCTGCATGATAGATCTATGTTGATATAATCCGCATAGATCTATCGTACAGCTTGAAGAATGAGATCTTTCTGTAGATTCAGATATTAGAGAATAAGACGTTTGATCTCCTCAGCGGTATCTACAATATATTGAGGACTGAATTCTTCCAGTTCGGCACGTGGGCGGAATCCCCATGTTACTCCACAAACTGTCACTCTTGCATTGGCAGCCGTTTGCATATCCACGCCGGAATCACCCACGTACAGCACTTCTTCTTTGGTTACTTTGGCAACTTCCAGAATATCGAATACAACGGTTGGATCGGGTTTAACCTTTATCCCTTCACGTTGCCCGAACACAGCGGTAAAATGGATTTCCGGAAAATAATGGTCAATCAACTTTTGGGTGGCTGCCTGATATTTGTTGGAAGCCACAGCAATTTGAATACCTGCATCCTGTAAGTATGAGAGCAATTCCGGAATACCGGGATAAGGGCGGCTGTCATCGGCATTATGAATGTCATAGTAAGGGACGAATTCCTTGCGTACGCGCAGTACATTCTCTTTGGACTTTTCTCCTTCCGGCAAGGCACGCTCAAAAAGTTTGTCGATGCCGTTTCCTACCATGAAGTTATATTTCTCGATCTCATGTGTGGGATATCCTAACTTATTCAAGGCATAATTTGTACTGTGTGCAAGGTCGGCAATGGTATTCAGTAATGTACCATCCAAATCGAAAATGACTAGTTTCTTCATTGAACTTCTTGTTTTTTTATGTTAATCCTGTTTTCCTTTCTTTCTGCTTACAAAGATAGGAATAAAAAACGAATCATTTCCTTGTAATTCGGAACCAGTCTACATCTGTCCATCCTCCATCATTGGTGACAATAGCCGGACGGGTACAGAACATGCCGACTTTGGCGCCAATCCATTGTCCCTCCCTTGCCTGAAAAGGGTTGCCTAATGGTAAGAACTTCTTTCCGTCAAGGCTATAACTGAAGTTGCACATCACAATGAGGTCGTTACCTCCTTCACTGGCTTTAATTTTCTTGCCGTCGCAACTGAAACGTACCTTTAGGTATACCGTGTTTTGGGTAAGACCGACAGAAGAGTTTACCTGTTCCGCTTCTCCTTTATCTGCTTTTTTACATTCAATTTGAGACAGCACAAGACCTCTGTCCGTATTTTCCAGAATCAATCCTGCATAATCCCTGCCCATTACTACCAAACCTGTACGTTCACCTTTCAGTTTGGGATTAGGCATGAAGGTCAGTTTCATCGTGGCGGTGAAATTGTCCGAAGGAGTTTTTTGCAACAACAGATTAGCTACATCCCACAAATTCTTATAATCCGCTACTACCGGATAAGAGTATAGTCTGACATAACTTTTGTCTCCGGCATAATATGCCCATTTCTCATTGATATTAGCGTGCCACTGCCATTGCGGAGAGAGTATATATCCGTCGAATTCGTCGCTTTCTTGCGGTGTACAGATGGGATATATCTTTCCTACATTCGGCTTTTTGTAGGTCATTACCGGTTCGCCGCAACCGTCACCATCTTTGTCGATACCGATTACAGGCCAGTCATTCACCCACTTCATCGGTTGCAAGTGAACAAGGCGACCATAAGCGCCTACATCCTGAAAGTGGAAGAACCAGTCTTCTCCGGAAGGAGTGTCTACCCAAGCTCCCTGGTGAGGTCCATTGACGGGAGAATCACCCTGCGCCAGTACAGTTCTCCATTCATAAGGACCATACACATTTTTAGAACGGAGTACTACCTGCCAACCGGTTGGCACACCGCCTGCCGGATGGAAGATATAATAATAGCCGTTCCTTTTATAAAACTTCGGGCCTTCACACGTCTGGTGTGCTTCGTGACCGTCGAAGATAATGCGTGAGGGGGTGATGGCTTTGGTCGCTTCCTTATTCAATTCACAGATGGTGATTACACTTTTCAGTCCGGCGCGGCTTCCTGCATAGGCGTGTACCAGATATACTTTTCCGTCTTCATCCCAAAGCGGGCAGGTATCGATGATTCCTTTTCCCGGTTTAACCAGAACAGGTTCCGTCCACGGACCTTGCGGGTCTTTGGCTTTTACCATGAAAGCGCCTTGATCCGGGTCTCCCCAGAAGATATAAAACTCTCCGTTATGGTGGCGGATACTGGGTGCCCATACACGG
>ENA-ORQX01001754-ORQX01001754.1-human-gut-metagenome-genome-assembly--contig:-NODE-1754-length-12561-cov-11.263793_pt1 | contig 12561 bp, 9 predicted proteins | sample MGYA00242170_ERZ509124 | MGnify/ENA primary metagenome ERZ509124 (study PRJEB26280, sample SAMEA2338647) | human gut metagenome | biome: human gut; feature: human-associated habitat; material: faeces... | reverse complement strand
GACGACACTGCCGCCGCCCCCGCGCCGCCCACCAGCCGCAGCGGCGAACAGCACGCCCCGCACAGCAGCCCCGCTGCCAGCAGGAACGCCGCCCCCACCACGAAATTCACCAGAAGCAGCACATCGAGATAGATGACCGTCCGCACAAGCCCCACCCCCTCTTTCTAGGGTAGCAGAGGGGCGGGAGGAAAAGGGTCGGTGTGGGGCGTAAGGCTCCCCCTTTGGGGGCAACGGCGACGACCGCCGCCAGTGGCGGAAACAGGGAGGAGCTGTTGGGGCAGCGGCCAGCAGGATGCAAGCGACAGCGAAGCAGATGCTGGGAGCCGCAACCCGGCCTTGGCGCGCGAAGCGCCTGAGAGGGCAAGCCCGGCATGAAAGGACCGCCCATGCAGCGATAAGCAGACTCTTTGTCAGAGCGATGCTATCGCTGCGCCCTCAAATCATTGTCAGCATCCTTGCCCTCTCCGTCACCTTCGGTGACACCTCTCCCAAAGGGAGAGGCTTTGTCAGAACCGGAAAGGTGTGCAAAAAATTGCAAAAACCCCTTGCAAACTTTCCCGAGATGCGGTATAATACATCTCGCGGCAAGTCCGCTGAGAATCGAATATCTGCCTCTTTAGCTCAGTCGGTTAGAGCACCTGACTGTTAATCAGGGTGTCGCCTGTTCGAGTCAGGCAAGAGGCGCTTTTTGCGGCGAAGAGTTTTCTTCGCCGTTTTTTTGTGTGCTGTGTGTAACCAAACTGTAGCCTTTTTCACATTATTTTCAAAAATTAAAGGTAAATTAAAAAATGTCCTCTTGAAGAAATGGCGTATTTGTGTTACACTACATCCAAGCTGTAACGGTATTTTTGGAGATTCTGGCGTTTTTTCCCCAGCGTTTTTTGGCTCTGAGGGGCGGCGGCAGAGTGATTACCACGCATTTTTTCTACTTTTCTGCCCGATTTGGCTGTTTTCCGGTCATTTAGCCTTGTGGCAAGGGGGAAAGTATGGTAAAATAGTGTAAAGATGCCAAAATGGCAGCTTACTTAACTCGTGATGTTGCCGAGTGCGCACTCGGTTGCATAGGTTTTCCCGGTTGCGCAACCGGGAGGAGACCGATTATATTCGTTTTTTCATTTGAAGGGAGTAATTCATTATGATGATGCCTGCAAACTTCTCTGCTGTGAACGCAGAGGTCGTCTACGGCGGCGCCGTGGCTGACTACCTGCCCGACGCTTGGACTGCTGCTAACGTCAAGACCCTGTCCACCAACGTCCTGACCATCCTGAGCAACACCTTCACCAAACTGCTGGTGGGTGCTACCCTGGGTACCATGTTCAGCGGCAACTGGGGCGACGACGGCGTGAAGCTGTTCGGCGACACCGGCAGCCTCACTGCTCTGTACCATGTTGACCGTGATATCAACAAGGATTCTCAGAACTTCGGCAACAAGATCATGACCACTCTGGGTCTGGCTGCTTCTGTCTACACTCTGGGCACCACCCCCGTCAAGAGCTACGCTGGCGCTCAGAAGATCATCGAGATCGTTCCCGGTCCCAATAACTTCTAATCAGATTTCCTGATTTAAGTCCAGCCTAAAGGGGCGGCGAATCGAAAGATTCGCCGCCCCTTTTTTGCTGCCTTTCTGTTACCAAACTGAGACTTTTTTCACATTTTTTTCAAAATTTAAGGGTTTATTAAAAATTGTCCTCTTGAAGAACCCGACAGAATGTGTTATACTATGCCCAAGGTTTGGGAGACGGTACGTCAAAATCCCATCTCCCGGGCCGGTCAAAATGATCAAAGGGTAGGCGCTCCCTTCTTTTGATAGCAGCTACTCTCTGCCCCGCTTTGCCGCAGGGCAGTGCGAGGCAGAGAGTTGTATGCTGCTTTATTGGAGAAGCGGGTGAGGCGTCAGGAATGGAAGCCCTTTCTTCTTCGCCAAATCGTCCTCAGCCACAAGGCGGGCGTTTTGAAATAGAAACCACAAAGGAAGCATCTATGCGTTATACCTATGTCCGGCAGCACGATACCACAGACTGCGCTGCCGCCTGTCTCGCAATGGTGTGCCTCCATTACAAAAAGGAGATCACCATCACCCGACTGCGGGACATGATGGGTACCGACCTAAAAGGCACAAACCTGACCGGTATGGAAAAGGCAGCGCAGGAGCTGGGATTCAGCACCGCCGCCGTCCGCGTAGACCGGGAAAACTTCCTCAGCGAATTCACCACTCCCTGTATTGCACAGGTCATCACCGACGAGGGTCTGGCCCACTTTGTGACGGTCTTCAAGAAGACCACCATCAAAGATGACGGCGAGCGGCGTCGGCACATGCTCCGGCAGGAAGAGGAGCGCAAGAAGTGCGCTGACGAAGGAAAGAAATTCAGATGCCGCGACTACGTCATCATCGGCGACCCGGCAAAAGAGCTGAAAAAAATCTCCCTCGATGAGTTCTACAAGAACTTTACCGGCGTTCTGCTCCTGATGACCCCGACTTCGGAGTTCAAGGCAGGCAAGCAGAAACAGGGCAGCATGGTCAAGCGTTTCCTCGACCTGCTGCTGCCGCAGAAGAAGCTTTTCTTCTACGCCATCCTCAGCTCGGTCATCATGACCGTTCTGGGTATCGCATCCTCGATGTATAACAAAATACTGATGGATGAGATACTCCCCTACGGCTTGAAGAGCCTGTTGGTGGCCGTTATTCTGGTGTTCAGCATCGTGAGCGTCACCAGCGCACTCATCAGTATGGTGCGGCAGTGGGTGCTCATCTATCTGTCCATCAAGGTCGATATTCCCCTGATGCTGGGCTACTTCGGGCATGTTTTCAAACTGCCCATGAAGTTCTTTGCCACCCGCAAGACCGGCGAGATCACCACCCGCTACTCCGACGCCAGCACCATCAAATCGGTGTTCACCAGCATTGCGCTGATCGTCGTGATGGATGTCGTGATGGCCTGCGTCACCGGCGTCATCCTCTTCCGGATGAATGCCACCCTCTTCTCCATTTCGATTTTCACTACCCTGCTGAGCATCCTGCTGGTGTTCATCTTCAAGCAGCCCTTCAAGCGCATCAACGAAGAGACCATGCAGCAGTCTGCTATCCTCAACAGCCAGATGATCGAGAGCCTCCGCGGCATCGAGACCGTCAAGTGCAACGCCGAAGAGGACCGTGAGCTGGAAGCTCTGGAGCGGGAATACATCAAGAGCCTGAAGATCAGCCTGCGCTCCAGCAAGATCAGCACGGTGCAGTCCCTTATCTCCACCCTCATCACCACCATCCTCGGCATGGTCACCTCTTATGTGGGTATCATGCAGGTGCTGAATGGTGAGATGACGCTGGGCGGCTATATGGCCTTCAGCACTCTTTCCTCTTACTTTACGAACCCGGTCAGCGAGCTGGTCAGCCTGCAGATGTCCATCCAGCAGGCGCAGATCTCCATCAAGCGTCTGACCGAGATCATGGATTATGAGTCCGAGCAGGACGAGACCCGCGAATACACCGAGATGGAAAAAATCGACGGTGACATTGAGTTCAAGGATGTCCCCTTCCGCCACGGCAGCCGTTCCCCGGCCCTGAGCCATGTTTCCTTCACCATTCCCTATGGCAAGAAGGTGGCCCTCGTGGGCAGCAGCGGCAGCGGCAAATCCACCATCACCAAACTCCTGCTCAAGTATTATGAGCCGGAAAGCGGTACCATCAGCGTAGGCGGCGTCGATCTGGACGAGTACAGCAATGCATCCGTCCGCCGTGCCATCGCTTATGTCCCCCAGAACGTCGAGCTGTTCAGCAAGACCATCTACGACAACATCCGCATTTCCCGACCGGAAGCCAGCCTCGATGAGGTCAAGGCCGCTGCCAAGAAGGCAGATGCCCACGAGTTCATCCGCAAGCTGCCGCTGCAGTACAACACCTATCTGGAAGAAGCCGGCAACGGTCTCTCGGGCGGTGAGAAGCAGCGCCTTGCACTGGCCCGCGCCTTCCTGAAGGATGCGAACCTCTATATCCTGGACGAATCCACCAGCAGTCTGGACTTTGGCACAGAGAATACCATCTTTGATATGATCTACAACCAGCTTGCAGACCGCTCGATGCTGATCGTCGCCCACCGCCTCTCCACCATCCGTGATTGTGACCTCATCCTGGTCATGGACCACGGCGAGATCGTAGAGCGCGGCACCCACGAAGAGCTGCTGGAAAAGCAGGGCAAATACTACGAGCTCTGGAGCCTGCAGCAGGGCATCTTCCGCGATAAGAAACGCGGGTCGAAGCCCGAAGCCCCCGTCTCTGCCGCCAAGGTGGTGGAGGACGAGGACGATGGCGAGTCCATCACCTACTAATTCGTTGCAGCTGCGTGCGCACGCAGTTACATAAATGGCTTTTTGGCTGGATGCGCATCCGGAAACTGAGCCGACTAAATTTGTTTTTCATTCATTTGAAGGGAGTAATTCATTATGATGATGCCTGCAAACTTTACTGCTGTTAACTCTGAGGTCGTCTACGGCGGCGCTGACCTGTTCTCCATCCTGGCTGACACCACCGCTCCTATCTGGAACGCTGCTAACGTCAAGACCTTCAACACCAACCTGCTGACCATCCTGAGCAACAGCTTCACCAAGCCCCTGATTAACGCTACCATGGGTACCATGTTCTCTGGCACCTGGGGCGATGACGATTCTGCCAACAAGAAGGTTCTGTTCGGCGACGACGGCACCGTGAGCGCTCTGTACAAGAACGGCACCGATGACATGACCTTCGGCAACAAGGTCATGAAGACCATCGGCCTGGCTGCTTCTGTCTACACCCTGGGCACCACCCCCGTCAAGAACTACATCGGCGAGACCGTCGTTGGCATCAAGGGTGACGAAACCGCCATCTAATCAGTAACCCCTAAAATCTGAAGTGTGTTTCGTCCGGCTGCTCTCGGGCCGCCGGATGATAATGCCTCGTAATGGTATGCCCGGAGGCACCTGCCTCCGGGCATACCTTATTTTTTTATAAAATTTACAGTTTGGCTCTTTATTCCGCACCGCCAAACCGTTATAATAAATTGATGCCTATATTCATCATGGGATGAGTAATAGGTGATAACAAAATATGAAGTCAGCCGATGCGCAGAGGTCTCCCCCTGCCCCGCAAAGTCTCTCCCAAAGGGAGAGACTTTGCGAGAAGGTCAGGCTTCAGCCTCTAACTTCACGTTTTGTTATTGCCTATTACAAGCAATGAAACCAAGAACAGGTGGTATAAAATCATGAGAGAGATCCAGACCGCAGAAAACAAGACCCTCAAGCTGACCAATGTGGTCAGCCGCCGCATCCAGCCCGAAGAGTTCAACAATATGCAGATCGTGCTGACCCAGATGCACAACTTTATCAAGAGCAACGGCGCACAGCCCCTCGGCCCTCTCGTGCAGTGCATCAAACTGCCCGCCGGCCCCAACCCCCAGCCCGAAATCTATATGATGCAGCAGGCCACCCAGCTCATCCCCCGCATGGAGGCCGGCTACTCCATGGACGCTGTGCTCCGCGTGCGCAACTGCCTGTACGCCCACTACGTCGGACCCATGAGCCAGAGCGGCCTCGCCTCCCAGAAGCTGAACATTATGGCTTTTGAGCACGAGCTCGAGCTGACCGGCACTGTCTACACCATCTTTGTCAATCAGGATGATGACGAGGGCGTTGTGGATACCTTTATGGAGACAAAGTAATATGACGACGACCATCCGCGACATCAACGAGCTGCAGGACCGCCGCATCATGATGGAGAAAAAGCTGCCGCCTTTTGGCTACGCGCTCATTCTCCTGACGGCTGCCCTCATCCTCTTCCTCGTGGTGTGGAGCACAAAAAACTACCGCACCTACGTCAGTCAGTCCAGCGGCTCGGTGCAGGCCGCCAACAAGACCTACATCATGTCCAGCTACTCCGGCTCCATCACTGAGCTGAACATCGCCGAGGGTACCTACGTCAATGAGGGCGACCTCATCGCTCACATCAAGAGCACCGACCTCGACATGCAGCAGGACAGCATCCAGAGCCAGCTGGACATCTACAAAAAGCAGAAGAGCCAGTACGAGAAGCTGGTCAAGTCCATTCAGGATGACAAGAACTACTTCAGCGAGACGGACATTGACGACCAGCCCTACTACTACCAGTACGAGACCTACAAGAGTCAGGTTGCCCAGAAGGCCTTCGACGCCTCGCCCTATCAGGCCGCAGGCTACTCCGACGAGCAGATCAAGGCCCTGATGGAGCAGAACCAGAGCGAGGTGGAGGCCCTGTATTACTCTACCCTGCAGTCGATCTCCGCCAGCCTGACCAGTGTGCAGAGCAACATCGACAATCTGCAGAGCCAGATGGACGCCCTGAGCACCGGCGCCAACGACTACTACATCTATGCCCCCACCTCCGGCGTCATCCACATGGACACACCCTATAAGGTGGGCATGGTGCTCAGCGCCGGCACCCCGCTGGCCACCGTCGCCAGCGAGAACAGCGACCTCGAGGTGGTGGCTTACGTCACCCTCAGCGACCGGCCGCTGCTCCATGTGGGCGACCCCTGCAAGATCGCCATCACCGGCCTGTCGGAGTATTCCTACGGCACCCTGACCGGCACCGTGACCTCCATCGACAGCGATGTGACCGCCAGCTCCTCCGGCTCCTACTACAAAATGACCATCACCCCGGACAGCACCTACGTCATCAGCAACAGCGGCGACAAGGTCGATCTGTCCAACGGTATGAGCGTCACCGCCCGCGTGGAGTACGACAAGCTGACCTATTTCGAATACGCGATGGAAGCTCTGGGCGTTCTGTTCCGCTAAGCGCTCACATCAACGCCCAAAGAGGTACGAAAGAATGAAACTGAACCTGAAAATGCTGGCCGTGAGCACCGCTCTGCTGGGCCTGCTGGCCGCCGGCGCTGCGCTTCCGGCCTCTGCAGCCGGTCCCCTGAACGCGGCCGCTGCCCTCTCTCTGCCCTGGTCCGCTGCGGCTGTGGAGAGCGTCGAGACCGGCAGCTACGCCTCCACCATGACGGTAGGGACGCAGCAGCAGCTCTCGCCGGTCATTCTGCCCGCAAAGGCCGCACGCAATGCCACGGTAACTTTTATGTCCAACGACAGCACCATCGTGAACGTGACGTCTGAGGGCGTGGCGCAGGCGGTGGGCGTCGGCACGGCGCAGGTCATCGCCAGCGCAGACGGCGTGAGCTGCGTCTACACCATCACCACCGAGCTGGATGAATCCATGATCGTCAAGGAGATGGACATCACGCTGGCCTCCAGCACCATCGCTGTCGGCGAGACCACTTCCCTGTCGCTGGGCGTGCTGCCTTCCAGCGCATCGAATTACGCCAGCGTGAGCCTCAGCTCCTCCGATCCCGCTGTGGCTACCGTCAATAACTTCGGTAAAGTCACCGGTGTCGCCCCCGGCACCGCCACCATCACCGCCACCTGCGGCGATGTGAGCGCATCGGCCACTGTCAAGGTCGTCAACAGCGGCGTAGACCGTCAGTCCATCGACCTGAACACGAGCTATGTCGTCCTCAAACCGGGCGCCAGCCGCACCATCACCGGCAAAGTGACTCCGTCTTCCGCCTCCCAGTCCCTCACCTTTAAGTCCAATGACACCAAGGTGGCCACTGTGAGCGCCAAGGGCGTCATCACTGCCGTGGGTACGGGCGCGACCTCCATCGTCGTCTCTAACGGCACGGCGTCTGCTTCGGTGACGGTCATCGTCAACCGGAATGCTTCCAGCTCCGGCAATGGCGGCGGCAGCACCGACGGCAACAACGGTGAGGTCATCACCGACCCCGTCGTGGAGGCCATCGAGGCCGACGGCACCGACGAAGTGACCTTCGCACAGCGCGAGGTCCCCATCATCACCGGCGAGATGCTGAATGCCCTCCGTCTGAACGGCAAGACCCTCGTGGTCGAGGCCGATAACTACACCATCCGCATCGCGGGCCGCGATGTGAAGAGCACCTCCGCGCAGGTGAGCACAGCCCTGAGCTTTGCCCCCTCTGAGTATGGCGTCACCTTCACCCTCAACGGCGGCGAGGCTCTGCCGGGCGTCGTTCAGGTCGAGATGACCGGCGACAACGCCGCCTACACCCGCATCTACCTGCACAATGCCGTCAAGGGCAAGTGGCAGTTCCTCAACAGCTACAAGGATAATGTCCTCGAGGCGGACACGGCGGGCGAATACCTGCTGACCACCCAAAATCTCCGCTTCGCCCATGTGGACATGACCTTCTTCATCGCGGGCCTTGTGGTCATCGTGGGCATCATCATCGCCTACATCGTCATCAAGAAACGCTATTGGTTCTGGTAACTCTCATAAGTAAAATGACAGCGGCTGCTGTAAGTCCCTAAGACTACAGCAGCCGCTGTTTTTAACCTCTCAGTCTCGCTATCGCTCGACAGCTCCCCTACCGAGGGGAGCCTCTGGCGAAGAGATTAAGTTTTCCGATATGCCAAGGCCTCCCCTCGTTAGGGGAGGTGGCAGCGCGTCAGCGCTGACGGAGAGGTTTTTCTGATTTTCTTACTTCTTCAGCCAGCTCATCATGCTGCGCAGCTCTGCGCCCACCTTCTCGATGGGGTGCTCGGCCTCCATGCGGCGCTGAGCGAGGAAGTGGACCTTGCGGCCGCCGTTGGGGCTCATCTCGGTCAGGAACTCGGAAGCGAAGGTGCCGTCCTGGATCTCGGTCAGGACCTTCTTCATCTCCTTGCGGGTCTCAGCGGTGATGAGGCGCTTGCCGGTGCGGTAGTCGCCGTACTCAGCGGTGTTGGAGATGGAGTAACGCATCTTGGAGAAGCCGCCCTCGTTGATGAGGTCAACGATGAGCTTCATCTCGTGGCAGGTCTCGAAGTAGGCCATCTCGGGCTCGTAGCCAGCCTCGACCAGAGTGTCGAAACCAGCGTGGATGAGCTCGCAGACGCCGCCGCACAGGACAGCCTGCTCGCCGAACAGGTCGGTCTCGGTCTCCTCCTTGAAGGTGGTCTCGAGGATGCCGGCACGGCCGGCACCGATGCCGGAAGCGTATGCCAGAGCGATGTCCTTAGCCTTGCCAGTGAAGTCCTGCTCGACACAGATCAGAGAGGGGCAGCCCTCGCCCTCGGTGTACAGGCGGCGGACGATGTGGCCGGGACCCTTGGGAGCGATCATGATAACGTCAACATTCTTGGGAGCGGTGATGGTCTTGAAGTGGATGTTGAAGCCGTGTGCGAAAGCCAGAGCCTTGCCCTCGGTCATGTAGGGAGCGACCTGCTTGTTGTAGATGTCAGCGCACAGCTCATCGGGGACCAGCATCATGACGACGTCGCCGGCCTTGGCAGCCTCCTCGACCTCCATGACCTTGAAGTTGGGATGAGTTGCAGCGAACTCAGAAGCCTTTTCCCAGTGAGCAGAACCCTTGCGCAGGCCGACGACGACATTGACGCCGCTCTCGGCGAGGTTCTCGGAATGTGCGTGGCCCTGGCTGCCGAAGCCGATGACAGCGACGGTCTTGCCGTCCAGCACGCCGAGGTTGCAGTCGGAATCGTAGTATTTCTTGATCGCCATGGTAGTTGTTCTCCTTTTGTTTTTTTACTTATTTCAGTATAAGATGAATGATAAGCATCGTATATTTTTCGCTCACTGGGGAGCGGAAAAGTAACTTAGCGGCACCGTGTGCCGGGCAGCGGGAACTGTGCCTCTCTTACCTCCTGCGCGGGCTTCTGCATATGCTGATGCATCCCGCCGCGCTCGAGGGCGGTGACGCCGGTGCGGCACTGCTCCAGGATCTGATAGTCCGACATGAGCTTCAAGAAGGCGTCGATCTTCTCGGGACGGCCCGTCAGCTCAAAGACCATGCTGTCGGGCGACAGGTCGATGATCTTTGCCTTGTAGATACCGGCGATCTCCCGCAGCTCTGCGCGGTTGGTGACATTTGCCATCACCTTGAGCAGGAGCAGCTCCCGCTCGAGAGCGGTGGACTCGTTGAGTACGAAGACCTGACGGGTGACTTCCAGACGCTCGGTCTGGAGGATGAGCTGCTGGAGCTCCTTTTCGGTACCCGAGACGGAAACGGTGATGCGGCTGACTGTGGGGTCGTTGGTGGCCGAAACGGTCAGGCTGTCGATATTGAAGCCTCTGCGGCAGAACAGGTTGGACACCCGGGCCAGAACGCCGCTCTGGTTGTCCACCAGCAGGCTGATGACCCTGCGCTGATTGGATTCCATGTCGCTGTGTCCTCCTTATTTCATGATGATGTCGTTGATGTCGCCGCCGCCGGGAATCATGGGCAGGACCTTTTCGTCCTTGTCGATCATGCATTCGATCCAGGTGGGGCCTTTCTGCTTCAGAGCGTCGGCGAATGCCTCCTGGAACTGAGCAAGGTTCTCGCAGTGGTAGCCCTTGAGACCGAAGCCCTCGGCCAGCTTGACGAAGTTGGTCTTGCGGTGGGGGTCGGTCTGGGAGAAGCGCTTGCCATAGAAAGCGGTCTGCCACTGGCGCACCATGCCAAGCACCTGATTGTTGAAGATGACGGTGATGATGGGCAGCTCGTAGCTGACAGCAGTGCAGGCTTCGTTGAGGTTCATGTGGAAGGAGCCGTCGCCGGTGAACATGACCACCCGCTGGTCGCGGCCCAGCGCCATCTGTGCGCCGATGGCTGCGCCGTAGCCGAAGCCCATGGTGCCGAGGCCGCCGCTGGTGATGAAGCCGCGGCTCTTGGCGTGGCGGATGTACTGTGCCGCCCACATCTGGTGCTGGCCCACATCGGTGACGTAGACCGCCTCGGGGCCGCACTGGTTGCAGACCTCGCCGATGACCTGATGGGGCATCAGGCGGGAGGCGTCGGATACCGGGTGGTAATCCTGTGCCTGCCACTCGTGGATCATCTTTATCCAGTCGGGATGCTTCTTGTCCTCGATCATCGGGAGCATGGCGTTCAACACATAGGCGGCGTCGCCCACGATGGCAAGGTCAACATCCACGTTCTTGCCCAGCTCGCTGGCGTCGATGTCGATCTGGATGATGGTCGCATTCTTGGCGAAGGTCTTGGGGTTCAGGGCCACGCGGTCGGAGAAGCGGGCACCCACCGCAATAAGGACATCGCAGTCGGCCACCGCCCGGTTCGAGGTGTAGCAGCCGTGCATACCCACCATGCCGATGTTCATCGGGTCGCCGTAAGGCACGACGCCTGCGGCCATCAGAGTATAGGTGGCCGGGATCTCAGCCTTTTTCAGAAGGTCACGCAGGGGCTGGCAGCTGGCCGCCGAGCGGACGCCGCCGCCGAAGTAGACCAGCGGGCGCTGTGCGCCGTTGATGATCTCTGCCGCCCACTTGACCTGCTCTTCGTTGAAGGTGGTCACGGTGCGGATGGGCTCCGGCTTTTTCGGGGTGAACTCACACACCGCAGCGGTGACATCCTTCGGGATGTCCACCAGCACCGGGCCTTTGCGGCCGCTCTGGGCGATGCGGAAAGCCGCACGCATGGTGTCGGCCAGGTCTTCGACCCGGCGCACCGTGAAGTTGTGCTTGGTGATGGGCATCGTGATACCCTCGATGTAGGCTTCCTGGAAGCCGTCCTTGCCCAGGCCCTCCGTGGTCACATTGCCGGTGAAGGCCACCATCGGCACAGAGTCCATATAGGCGGTGGCGATGCCGGTGACGAGGTTCGTTGCGCCCGGGCCGCTGGTGGCCAGCACCACGCCGGTGCGGCCCGTTGCACGGGCGTAGCCGTCCGCCGCGTGGGATGCGCCCTGCTCGTGGGCGGTCAGCACATGGGTGATGCGGTCGGCGTTTTTGTACAGCTCGTCGTAGAGGTTCAGCACTGCGCCGCCGGGGTAGCCGAAGAGGGTGTCCACCCCCTGCTCACAGAGCACCTCCACAAAGATTTGAGAACCGTTCAACTGCATGGTGAGTTTCTCCTGTTTCCGTTTCCAATTTCCACTTTACACACTTTTTTCCCAAACACTCTCAGGGGCAGTACCTGATAAACAAAAGGTCTCTGTCCCCTTATCCAAGAGACAAAGACCTGGAATCAATCCAAAACTCTCTGCGGTACCACTCTCGTTGACGCTTTCCGCGCCCTCTCACGGGCTTCCAACAAAGCCCTGCGCTCTAACGGCCGCCACCGGCTCTGCTTAGCAGACGTCCCATATATCGTCCTTCAGCAGGCTGCTCCGGGAGGATTCCGCGCCGGGCCGCCTGCTGCCTTGCATCGTCCGGCAGCTCTCTGAAAAGCGGGCATCCTGCGTTACTTTTTCCCATCTGTGCATTTGTTGGGTCAATTATACTATAAATCGGGCCGTTGTCAATCGACGATTTGTAACGTGAATCATGGCAAACATGAAGATAATTAAACACCATCTTGCGCAGGGCCTTACATCGCTGTATACTTTGGGAGTACGCGCTTAATTTTTAACCTCTCCGTCACGCCTGCGGTTCATGGGCAGGCCCGTCTTCGTACAACCTCTCAGTCTGCTTCGCAGCCAGCTCCCCTTGTAGGGGAGCCTCTGGCGAAGAGATGAAGTTTTCCGCCATGCCAAGGCCTCCCCTCGTTAGGAGCAACAACGACGACCGCCGCCAGTGGCGGA
>ENA-ORQX01001744-ORQX01001744.1-human-gut-metagenome-genome-assembly--contig:-NODE-1744-length-12633-cov-3.704802_pt1 | contig 12633 bp, 6 predicted proteins | sample MGYA00242170_ERZ509124 | MGnify/ENA primary metagenome ERZ509124 (study PRJEB26280, sample SAMEA2338647) | human gut metagenome | biome: human gut; feature: human-associated habitat; material: faeces... | reverse complement strand
TTATAGATCCGGCAGCGTCTATCGTACCCGTTTTATTATTAATGGCATCGCCAACTGTAAAGTCTTGCGTCGTTGTCAGGTTCGCACCTGCGTTGACAGCTACCGTTCCTTCTGTGGCTGTGATCTTATCGACTGTAAAGCTGCCTGCTTCTACAGTCATCTGGCTGTCGGACTGCAGGGTTACATTTGCGTTCAAGGTGCCGCCGCTGCTTTCTGCCGCCGCATTGCCAAGGGTCAGGGTACCGGCACTGCCACTGTCGCTGGTACTGCCTACCGTTACAGTATTATTGGAACCGGTGCCTTTCAGCAGTTCACTGCTGCCGTCGCCGACCAGTGTCAGCCCGGTATCGTTGCTGATAGTGACGCTGGCATCTACAGTGCCGCTGCCACTGGTACTGCTGAAATCCAGGTCTTTGACGCCCAGGTCATTATTGATACCCGTCGTGCCTCCAGAGGAACTGCCGTCACCTACGTTCAAGGTGCCAGTGCTTACCGTACCGGTGACATTGGTATGGACGGCACCTGTCGGCGCCAGGTCGTCTACAGTGGCCTTGTTGTCTACAGGCTGATCTTGCAGTGTACCGGTCATAACGATCGTGGTTTTGGTATTAGCACCTACACCGCTGTCATCAACCTTTCCCAAAGCCTCACTGTATACTTTGCTGTCTGCCAGAGTATAACTGGTATCACTAATAGCCAGTTTACCGCCATTGAACAATACTTTTTGGTCGACACCCGCAATAACTTTTTTACCACTAGTATCAGCTTCAAAAACCTTATCCGACGCAGCTTTCAACACGCCTTTACCAGTGACAATCAGTGAATTATCAGCTAAATCAAATTTATTAATATCGCTTAGATTATCAATATTCAAAGTACCGCCGCTGACGGTGATCGTACCTCTCGTAACAGTAGTAAATCTACTTACAGAATCTTTTGTCACGAATTTATTAACGATATAAGTTGCCTTATCGCTACCGGCTAAAACTATGCCGCCAGCATCAGCCGTAACCGTACCTTTAACAACATTGCTATCGCCTGCCAGCGTAATGATACTGTCTGCATCTTTAGCCGTAACGTCGCCTGTCAGCGCAACCGTTTTGCCGGCACTGCCAAGAGTAATATTGGCTTTGGCAGCAGCATAAAGAGAGTAAGAATCATTTTGACCGTTTGTAGTAATAATAACGTCACCTAAAACTGTAGTTTTACTATGTTCACCTTCTCCATAAATTCCTACCGCTTCACCCTTTAGAGCAGTAACATCAAGTTTTAAACCTTTACCTATGTAAACTTCGCCACCTGTGTTATCAGCAGCAAGAGGATCATTATAAATGCCATAGGCACTGCTTTCATTACTGATAACTGTTCCCATAAAATTGCCTTTTAATTTTACATTGCCATTATAGCCAAAATTGTTTGTATTATAAATGCCATTTGCATAACCATTAGCCTCTACCGTAGTAACAATATCAGTAGCTGCAACAGAATTTATAGTCGCCCCATACTGGGCATAGATACCGACTGTTGTTGAATCCCCTTCCCTCACAGCTTTATTGTTGACTGCCGTAATATTTACTTTTTTACCTGTAAAATTTATTGACCCAGGAACGCCAGAACCCTGTACAGCAGCAAACCATGTAGCTTTACCTTCAACTTTAATATCCGTCTTGCCTCCATTAAAAACAACAATTGTAGCATTATTATCATCTGGATCACACTGCACATTAATACCGGCAAACTGGCTCTGTTTATTTTTACTCTCGGTAGCACCCCAATCATCTTTTAAGTCAGCCTTTAAATCAATTGTAGTATTGCCGTTAAACTCAATCGTACTCACATTGGCACGCACACCATCACAATATACAGTATGCCCTTTTTGCTCGCCAACAAGAGTGATTCCATCACTATTTAAAATTATTTTTCCGCCTTTATTGTCCGAAGCATCAATAGCAAAAATCCTATCATTAATAGTTCCATTTTCCACAGAGGAACTTACGTCTATGGTCAAATTGCTGCCATTTACAGTAATATCAGATCCACCTGTCGCATCGAGTCCATAAACCTTGCCGCCATTGGTGCTAGAAACTGTCAAGTCTACAATTTTGCCCTTACTGCCGATAGTAATCTCGCTGCCTTTCTCAGCATAAAGAGCGTGCGCACCAGTTTTGCCTGTGGCGGTGATGGCGGTATCCCCTAAGATACTAGTTTTATTATATTTACCAGAAGCACCAATACCTATTGCTTCACTATTACTAGAATTAACACCTAAATTCAAATTTTTACCGATGTAAATATTTCCATCAGTCTCCGCTTTTACCTCGTCTGACAATTCTCCTAAAATGCCACACGCAGCACCATTTTCACTGACGACATTTGCTGTAAGACTTCCTTTTAATTCAACATTTCCATTATAACCGGCATACTCACTTATATAAACTGCAACTGCATCGCCATTCTTGGAATTTACACTAGCATTGACATCCGAATCGGCGCCTGATTTTACATGCGCTCCATATTGGCTGATAACTGCTGCAGAAAATCCATCAGCAATATTCGTAGCAGTAAGATTGGTTACTTTACCGTTCAAATTTACTGTTCCAGGAACACCTGATGCTCTAATAGCAGCTACAGTCGAACCTGCTCCCCCTTCAACCTTTATGTCAGTTTTTTGATTATTAAAATTGACAACAGTTTCATAACTATTACCAGGGTCACATTGAATATCTATGCCGTGTACTTGATCCGTCACTTGATCAGCCTTAAGATCAATAACGACGTTGCCATTAAAATTAGTCGTGCTTTGATAAGCCAACACACCTTGACAAACACTGCCAGTTCCTATTTGCACTGCTTTTATTGACGTATCATTACTGTTAAAAGTAATAGTTTCACCATTATTATTAAAATTTTGTACGCCAATTATTCTGGCATTATCAGTAGTGATATCAATATTTAATTTATCACCGTTAACAGTAATATTCGTTCCATTGAATGCCTCTACCCCAACTACTACATCATTATTAGAGTTTTTGCCTTTACTTACTGCTTTAATTATAAAATCACCGTTCAAATTAAGGTCATTATATCCATTATTTCTAATACCTCTCACAGTATCAGCATTTAACGCAAAACTATAATTACCGTTAACATTTAAAACGCCATTACCTACATTAACTATCCCCATAGCTCTACCATTTGTAGCTGTTACTACACTATCAACCATAACGCCCGGTTTTGCAGTAACTGTCATAGTTGAATCTTGTGTATGTCCTATAGCCGCATATCTATTCGTAACACCTTCAAATTCGCCATCATCGGCAACAATATCCATATTACTGGTAATGATCATATCTTGATCCTTAATCGTACCAGACGCCCAAACGTCCCCCCCAGATATACAAACGGACATTACGCCTGCTGCAAGCAGCGAGCACAGTACTTTCCTTTGTAAATCCTTGTTTTTTACCAAGCTTTTGGATCTCATCATCAAATCCCCTTTCCAAATTTTGACCACTTTAACCACTATATTCAAAATCCTGCACCATTTTTAAACAACTTTTTTAATTATTGTAAAAGTGCTTTAAATATATTATAGCACTTTAGTACCCCCCCACAAGACATAAAGATTTTTAATAGCCGTTGTCCTTCTGCGCTTTGCCCTGACGTTTTGCCAGGCGCCCAAGCTGCTGCCAATGCTGCACGGCCCTTTCTGCTTCTCTTTTCGACAAAATAAAAACAGAGACAGCTGACCCCTTCCGGATCACGTCTCTGCTAAGTGCAGCTGGCTGTCATTCCGTAAAGGTTTAGACCCTATAGCTTTGCGTCACTGCCTTTCGACAGTTTTGCCGTTTTATATTATTTAATATTCTTTTACTTATTAAAAGAATATCATACTTTCTATATATCTACAAGCATATTTATTTGTATTTTTAAATATTTTTCTGGCAAATATAAATAAATCAGAACGACAAAAAAGCTCCGTCAAAAAGACGGAGCTTTTGTTTATTGTTTTATTACAGCAGGCAGTTGCTTTCAATCATCAAAAACTGTATTACGGGTCTCCCAGCGTTTAAACTGGCAATAGCCCCAGGGAGCATAAATGCCAAAAGTAACAGCAGTCAGAAGCATAATGACCAGCCATTGAAAAAAGAACCCCAGCCCGGTGCCGTCGAAACGCAGCCGCCTGCCTTCAACGTAGGTATTAGCACAGATCCAGCGCTGCTGCGCTGAATAAGCCCATGGGAAAAACAAGCCCACAGTAATAATAGAAACGACAGTCGTCCAAATGAGCAACCACAAATAGCCCAAGCCTGAACCAACAAAAACAAACGGTTTATTCATTGCGACACCCCCATTTACAGGATTTAAAATCAGCAGTCGTTTACTGCATTTTTTCTACTAATAATTTATTGACCATACCAGGGTTAGCTTTGCCGCGGGATTTTTTCATGACCTGACCGACCAGGAAGCCGATTGCACGATCTTTTCCGGCTTTAAAGTCGGCAATAGACTGCGGATTTTCGGCCAGTACTTCATCAACGATAGCGGCAATAGCGCCCTCGTCGCTGACCTGCTCCAAGCCCAGCTCTTTAACGAGGACTTTCGGAGATTTGTCGGCTTTGAGCATTTCGGCAAATACTTTTTTAGCAAGCTTGCTGGACAACACGCCGCCTTTGATCAGGGCAACCATTTCGCCCAGGTTTTCCGGTTTGATCGGGAAAGCGTCGATTTCGATGCCTTCGTTGTTGAGATAGGCGGAAACGTCGCCCAAAAGCCAGTTGGCTACAGCTTTGTCATCACCTGCATTTTTGCAGGCAGCATCAAAGTAGTCGGCCATAGCTTTGGTGGCAACGATCAAGCCTGCATCATAAGCAGGCAGGCCATTTTCTGCCATCAACCGCTGCTGACGCTGAGCAGGAAGCTCTGGCAGTTCATTTTTAACGCGTTCGATCCAGGCGTCGTCTAATTCTACCGGCACCAGATCAGGTTCCGGGAAATAACGGTAGTCATGCGCTTCTTCTTTGCTGCGCATGGACAAGGTCATGCCCTGCGCGTCATCCCAAGTACGGGTCTCCTGCACAACATGGCCGCCGCTTTCAACAAGGTCGATCTGCCGCTCGACTTCGTACTCGATCGCGCGCACCAGAGCGCGGAAGGAGTTAAGGTTTTTGATCTCGGCGCGGGTACCGAACTCGGCAGCGCCTTCCGGCATGACAGAGATATTGGCATCACAGCGCAGACTGCCTTCCTGCATTTTGCAGTCGCAGACATCAGTATATTCCAAAATAGCTTTTAATTGTTCCAGGTAGGCGCGGGCTTCTTCGGAGCTGCGCATATCAGGCTCGGAGACAATCTCGATCAGAGGTACGCCGGCACGGTTGTAGTCTACTGCCGACGAGTCGGAGGTACTGATCGTAGCGCCGCTGTGGTTCAGCTTCCCGGCATCTTCTTCCATATGGATACGGGTCACGCCGATACGTTTTTTCTCGCCTTCCACTTCAATGTCGATATGGCCGCCCAGGCAAATAGGCTGATCGAATTGAGAGATCTGATAGTTTTTTGACAGATCGGGATAAAAATAGTTTTTACGGTCGAATTTATTGAATTTCTGGATATCGCAGTTCAGAGCCAGTCCCGCACGGATCGCAAATTCCACCACCTGTTTGTTGAGCACAGGCAAAGCGCCGGGCATCCCCAGGCAGACCGGGCAGACATGGGTGTTAGGCTCGCCGCCGAACTCAGTCGAGCAGGAGCAGAACGCTTTAGAATTTGTTTTGAGCTCGGCATGGACTTCCAAACCGATAACAGTAGTATATTTTTTCATTATTTGTTACCTCCTAACGGTGCCAGTACCTTGTGGTATTCGTTGGCTTGTTCAAAGGTATAGGCTGCACGCAGCACGGTTTCTTCGTCCAGCGGTTTGCCGATCAGCTGCATGCCCACAGGCATACCGTCCGCGAAGCCGCAGGGTACGGAAATCCCCGGCAGGCCCGCCATATTGACCGGAATGGTGTAAACGTCGAGCATATAGATGGACAAAGGATCCATTTTGCCGTCGATAGGATAAGCAACGACCGGGGAGGTCGGCGCCAGGATAACGTCACATTTTTCAAAAGCGCTGTCAAAGTCGCGGCGGATAAGCGTGCGCACCTGCATGGCTTTTTTATAGTAAGCATCGTAATAGCCGCTGCTCAAAACATAAGTTCCCAGCATGATACGGCGTTTTACTTCCGCGCCGAAGCCTTCTGTACGGCTGAGCGTAGTCATTTCGGGCGCGCTGGTGGCATTAGCCGCACGGAAACCGTAACGGACGCCGTCATAACGGGCCAGATTGGCGGAAGCCTCCGCCGGAGCAATGATGTAATAGGTAATGACCGCATATTCGGTATGAGGCAGGGAAATCTCAACGATCTCAGCGCCCATGGCTTCGTATTGAGCGATTGCTTTTTTCAGTTCGGCATGGACTTTGGGGTCCAGGCCTTCGCCGTAATATTCTTTCGGCAGACCGATACGCAGGCCTTTAACGTCCTGACGCAGAGCTTTGGTAAAGTCAGGCACTTCCACCGGCAGCGAAGTAGAATCATGCTCGTCCTTGCCGCAGATAGTATTGAGCACTGTAGCGGCATCGGTAACGTCGCGGGTGATCGGCCCGATCTGGTCGAGCGAAGACGCAAAAGCCACGCAGCCGTAACGGGAAACACGGCCATAGGTCGGTTTGATACCGACACAGCCGTTAAAAGAAGCAGGCTGACGAATGGAACCGCCGGTATCTGAACCCAGAGTCCAGATAGCTTCGCCAGCCGCGATAGCAGCGGCACTGCCGCCGGAGGAACCGCCGGGTACGCGGTCCAGGTTCCAGGGATTATGAGTAGCCTGGAAATAAGACGATTCGGTAGTAGAACCCATCGCAAATTCGTCCATATTTGTTTTGCCGAGGAAAATAGTTTCTTCGGCGCGAAGTTTTTTAATAACATGCGCATCATAAATCGGCACAACGTTAGCCAGCATTTTGGACGAACAGGTCGTCAAAAGACCTTTAGTGCAGATATTATCTTTGATCGCGCCGGGGATGCCGGCCAGCGGAGCGATTTTTTCACCGGCGGCGATCATGGCGTCAACCTTGGCCGCCTGTGCCAAAGCATTTTCTTTATCCAGCGTCACATAGGCTTTGACCTGATCCTCGACAGCGTCGATGCGCTCATACAGAGCTTTAGTCAGTTCCACGGAGCTGATATCTTTATTAACGAGTTTATCATGCAGTTCATGAGCAGTGCTCTTGTAAAGATCCACAGTAGTTCCTCCCTCTCTTATTCGATAACGCGGGGCACTTTAAAGCCGCCGTTATGGACTGCCGGAGCATTTTTCAGCGCTTCTTCCTGAGTAACGCCGGGCAGAGCTACGTCCTCACGAAACGTGTTGCTGATCGGCAGCACGTACGGAGTCGGCTCGATGCCTGCGGTATCAAGCTTCTGCAAAATATCGGCATAATTGAGGATCTGATTGAACTGTTCCGTGAATTTTTCCATTTCACCCTCAGGAATAGTCAAACGGGAAAGCTGGGCGATGTATTCTACATCTTTGGTCGTGACCTTCATTTTTTCACCTTCCTATGATAAATGTTCTTCATTATATGCAATAAATCGGATATATTATATCACAAATTGTCCTATACTTCTATAATATCCATCATATACCGCTTTGCTTCAGCAACTGCCGCGGCAAAAAAATAAACCCGCCTTGTTTAATTTATTTCTTTTGCACTGTCAATCGATCTCTATTTGAATATTTTCACCTGGCTTCAATGCCTGTTTTCGCCAAATTTACAGCATTGTCACACAAAAGCGATTATAATAATAGTAGAAGGAGTGTGACAGCTATGCAAAATATCAACGCTTTCGACCATGCGGAAACTATTTTAAAGGTTTTGGCGAAGGGTGCTTTTCTTACTACTGCCGCAGGCGGCAGACACAATACGATGACGATTGGCTGGGGAGCGCTGGGCAATATTTGGGGCAAACCTGTTTTTACCGTAATGGTACGTCACTCACGCTATACGCACGAGCTGATCGAAGCCCATAACGAATTTACCGTCAGTTTTCCGCTGACAGCCGCTTTCAGTAAAGCACTGGGGCTATGCGGCAGCAAATCAGGACGTGACATGGATAAATTCGCCGCGGCAGAAATCACCCCTGCTGAAGGGCAGACCGTTAAAGTGCCCGTCATCAAAGGCGCCGGGCTGCATCTGGAATGCCGCATCGTGGAAAAACGCGAAATGGCACCGGAAAATTTTGATAAGGCTCTGGCCGACAGATGGTATGCCGATAAGGATTGGCACACCTACTACACCGGCGAGATCACAGCCGCTTATCTGGACAAATAAAAATTTTAGCTTCATAAACGCCAAACGACTGCATAATTTTTATTATGCAGTCATTTGTTTTTCTATTATATTTTTAAAAAAGCTTCTGTTCCCTTGTCTCTGTCCCCGATACTTCAGCTGCACCGCTTAGCAAGCGCAAAAATTCGGCTTCGTCGATAACAGTCACACCCAGCTGTTCCGCCTTCGTCAGCTTACTGCCTGCTTCGGCACCGGCGACGACATAGTCCGTTTTTTTACTGACGCTGCCGCTGACCTTAGCGCCCACGTCCTGCGCCATAGTCTGCGCTTCAGCACGTCCCAAAGTCGGCATCGTACCTGTAAAGACCATAGTTTTGCCATAAAAGGGATGCTCTTCGCTGACAGCCTGAACCTGCATTTCCATATTCAGACCCAGCTCTTTCAGACGGGTGAGCAAGTCGCGGTTCGACGGCGACGCCAAATAAGTAACGACGCTTTCAGCTATCTTCGGTCCAATATCGTCGATAGCGGCGATCTGCTCTGCATCGGCAGCCAGCAAATTCTCGACCGTACCGAAATGCACTGCCAGCAGCCTAGCCACCTTGGCCCCGACGTGACGGATGCCCAGGCCGAAAAGCAGCCGGTCGAAGCTCTGCTCCTTGCTGGCGGCAATAGCTTTCACTAAATTTTCCGCCGATTTTTCACCCATTCTATCCAGCACTACCAGCTGTTCTTTAGTCAGCAGATACAGGTCGCTGACGTCGCGTATCAGTTCAGCCTCCAGCAGCTGATTGATCACCGCCGGTCCACAGCCTTCGATATCCATTGCTCCTTTAGAAGCAAAATGGATCAGCCCTTCGCGTCCCAAAGCCGGGCAATGCGGATTAGTGCAGCGCAAAGCTGCCTCACCGTCTTTACGTTCAACAGCCCAGCCGCACTCCGGACATTCCTGCGGCATCGCATAAGGCTTCGTATCTTCCGGCCGTTTGCCCAGCACGACATACAGAACCTCCGGGATGATTTCACCGGCTTTATTGATGACCACCGTATCGCCGATCCTGATATCCTTCGCTTTAATAAAATCTTCATTGTGCAGCGTGGCCCTGCTTACCGTACTGCCCGACAGCCTTACCGGCGTCAATACCGCCGTCGGCGTCAGCACGCCTGTGCGCCCAACCTGGATCACGATATCCTCCAGCCTGGTTTCAGCCTGCTCAGGCGGAAATTTAAAAGCGATCGCCCAGCGTGGGTCCTTGCCTGTCGCACCTAAAATATCCTGCTGATAAACAGCGTTGACTTTAAGTACTGCGCCGTCAGTATCATAAGCCAGACTTTTACGCCGGGAGTCAAAGTCTCTGATATATTCTATTGCCGCATCGATACTTTTTACGATACGGTAATTTTCGCTGACCTTAAAGCCATAATCAGCCAGCATAGCCAAAGAATCGGCATGCTTGTCCCTGGCTCCTTCGCCTACGGCATAAGCAAAAAAACTTAACGACCGCTGCGCCGTTACGTTAGGGTCCAGCTGACGCAGACTGCCGGCAGCCGCATTACGCGGATTGGCAAATTCGCTCTCGCCGGCCTCCAGGCGTTGTTCGTTCAGCTGCATAAAAGCATGCCTTGGCATATAGATTTCACCGCGCACATCTAAAAGCTCCGGCGGCGCGGTGCCGTTTTTCATATTCAGCACCAAAGGGATCGACCGGATCGTGCGTACATTGGCTGTTACATTTTCGCCGGTCACACCGTCACCGCGCGTTGCCGCCCTTACCAAACGTCCATTTTCATAAATCAGGCTGCAGGCCAGTCCGTCGATTTTCGGCTCCATAACATATTCTACAGCGCTGCCTTCCGGCAGACCGCTGCGCACACGCTGATCAAAAGCTACCAGCTCTGCATCCGAAAAAGCATTGCCCAGACTCAAAAGCGGCGTCAGATGTCTGACCTCAGTAAATTCGGGATTCACCTTCCCGCCTACACGGCGCGTCGGCGAATCGGCAGGCACATCGTCAGGCCAGGCCGCTTCCAGCTCACGCAGGCGCACCAGCATCCGGTCATATTCTGCGTCGGTGATCTCAGGTGCATCCAGCACATAATATAAAAATTCGTGATGGCGGATCTCTGCCCGCAAATGTTCGGCCTCGTTTTTAGCCTGTGCGCGTTCCAGTTCCATGACTGCCTCCTTTATTATGCTGCCCTTCGGCGGCTTCTGTTTTTCAGGCTTTAGTCTCATTGTTTCAAAAATCAGAGTGTCAAATTTAATTTTACTATTCTATATATGGTACGGCACTTTGCCACCCAAACACTATTTAATTACAGCTTCTTCAATACTGCATACTTGGTCAGCAGGCTGCGGATACCGGCACCGGCAAACGCGATTTTCACTTCCTGCCCATCCTGCGACGATGTAACACTGACGACTGTCCCCACGCCCCATTTAGCATGGCTCACCTTATCGCCGGCCTTAAAACTGCCGCCGGCAGCAGCTCCCGCAGTGCTCATTGCCTGCTTGGGAATAAAGCTTTCCTGCCCACCCAGGAACCAGTTCGTATCACGGCTGCGTTTCTGCGGTTTTGCTTCCACCATATTGATCGTCCTGCGTTCTAATGCCGGACGTTTGAAGACCGTAACCAGATTACGCGGCACTTCCTGTAAAAACCGTGACGGCGGGTAGGACACCGTATGCCCATAAATAGTCCGCATCTTTGCATTGCTCAAAAAGAGCTGTTTCTCTGCACGGGTGATGCCAACATAACACAAGCGGCGTTCTTCTTCCACTTCTTCCTCGTTCATCAGCGTCCGCGCATGTGGGAAAATACCTTCCTCCATGCCGGCCAAAAAGACGATCGGGAATTCCAGACCCTTCGAAGAATGCAGTGTCATCAGCGTAATAGCGTCCTCACCCAGCTCGGCATCATCGATATCCGACACCAGCGCCACATGCCCCAGGAAATTTTCCAGATTATTCTCTTCTTCCGTCTTGGCAAATTCCTGCCCGACCGACATCAATTCCATCAGGTTGTCAATGCGGCTCTGCGCCTGCGCTGTATGCTCATTCCGCAGTTCTTCCATATAACCGGTCTTATTCAGCACCTGTTCGATCAGTTCCTCTACCGGCAGGTTATCAGCCTGATTCATCAAATCAAAAATGATAGCCGCCAGTTCATCCAGCTTGCTGACGAAACGGATGCTCAGTCCTTCGACCTGCGCGGCATTCGATACCACGTCAAACAACGACATCCCATTTTCAGCGGCATGGGCCTGCAGCTTGGCCAGCGTTGCATCGCCGATACCGCGGCGCGGCACATTGATGATCCGCAGCAGACTCAGCGAATCTGCCGGGTTAAAAATCACGCGCAGATAAGCGATGATATCCTTGATCTCCTTACGGTCGTAGAATTTAAGTCCTCCGACCATATTATAGGTGATCCCGCTTTTGATAAGCATTTCCTCAAAAATACGCGACTGCGTATTCGTGCGGTACAAGACTGCCATCTCGCCCAGCTTCATATTCTGCTGGCCCTGCAGCTCCTGCAGTTTTTCGATCACAAAACGGGCCTCGTCGCGTTCGTCGATAGCCTGAAAATAAGTAATCGCCACACCATTATCATTATCCGTCCACAAATTTTTAGGTTTGCGGCCTGTATTATTTTCAATAACAGCATTCGCGGCATCCAAAATAACCTGCGTACTGCGGTAGTTCTGTTCCAGCTTGATGATTTTGGCTTCGGGATAATCCTTTTCAAAATCCAGAATGTTCTGGATATCAGCACCGCGCCAGCCGTAAATGCTCTGGTCGGCATCGCCCACGACACAGATATTACGATGTCTGGCAGCCAGAAGCTTGGTTAAAAGATATTGGGCATGGTTGGTATCCTGATATTCGTCTACCAGCAGATAATCAAAACGCTCCTGATACTTGGCGCGCACTTCTTCGCTTTCCTGCAGCAGCCGTATCGACAGTACTAGCAGATCGTCAAAATCCACCGCGTTATTGACCAGCAGTTTATTCTGATAACGTTCATAGATCTCCGCAACTTTCTGATTGTAAAAATCCGAAGCAGCTTTACTGAAATCACTAACGCTCTGCAGCTGGTTTTTGGCATTGGAAATGCGCGACGCAATACCGGCCGGCTGAAAACGCTTTTCATCCAGATTCAGTTCTTTTAAAATCTGTTTAATCAGGTTCTGGCTGTCGCTGCTGTCATAGATAGCAAAATTACTGCCATAACCGCCTAATTTAGTTATTTCCATCCGCAAAAAACGGGCACAGAAAGCATGGAAGGTAAACA
>ENA-ORQX01001736-ORQX01001736.1-human-gut-metagenome-genome-assembly--contig:-NODE-1736-length-12663-cov-2.648001_pt1 | contig 12663 bp, 8 predicted proteins | sample MGYA00242170_ERZ509124 | MGnify/ENA primary metagenome ERZ509124 (study PRJEB26280, sample SAMEA2338647) | human gut metagenome | biome: human gut; feature: human-associated habitat; material: faeces... | reverse complement strand
CAAATCTCGCGATTGAAAAATTTTATTTTTCAATCTTTACTCCCTTTACTGCCATCGTGATTCGTCCCTGATTTTCATACGGAATTCTACATGAAACGATCTTTTTGAAATGCGCCAGAACATCCCGATCCGGGAAACAGCGGTCTTTTGTCAGAAATCAAAAGTGCCTGTCATTTTAGTGAATTTTATTACACATCGGAGACACAAGTCAAACGTCTCCTTCTGTTTCGCTCATTGTACCACACTCAAAACAGAATAGGAAGATTTTTTCCTTGATTCACTCAAATAAATCAGATATGATGATATACAGAGAGCTACGAATGGCGCGTATGCCCCGACATCATCATTCCTTATTAAATAAAAAGAAAGCAGGCAAATCAAATGACAAATCAGGAAAAAGCGCTGGAACTGCATGAGAAGCTGCAGGGAAAGCTTGAAACCGTTTCCAAAACACCCGTCCGCACCCGTGAAGACCTTGCACTTGTCTATACTCCCGGCGTTGCGGAGCCTTGTAAGGTCATTGCAAAAGACCCGGCTGCCGCTTACACCTATACGATGAAAGCAAACACTGTAGCTGTTGTTTCCGACGGTTCCGCCGTACTGGGACTCGGCAATATCGGTCCGAAGGCCGCTATGCCCGTTATGGAAGGCAAGGCTGTCTTATTTAAAGAATTCGGCGGTGTCAACGCAGTTCCCATCTGCCTGGATACTCAGGACACGGAAGAGATCATCAAAGCTGTTACCTGGCTTGCTCCCGCTTTTGGCGGCATCAATCTGGAAGATATCAGTGCACCCCGCTGCTTCGAAATCGAAGAGCGCTTAAAAGAGACTCTGGATATCCCTGTTTTCCACGATGACCAGCACGGAACTGCTATTGTTGTACTCGCCGGCATCATCAATGCCCTAAAGGTAGTCGGTAAGAAAAAGGAAGACTGTCGCGTTGTTGTAAACGGCGCAGGAAGTGCAGGAGTTGCTATCACCCGCCTGCTGATAACCTACGGCTTTTCCAATATCATTATGTGCGATAAATCCGGCATTCTCTGCGATGGCGCAGAGGGCTTAAACTGGATGCAGGAAAAAATGGTAAAACGCACCAATCTGGCTCACGAAACCGGTTCCCTTGCAGATGCTTTAAAGGGTGCTGATATTTTCGTCGGCGTTTCCGCTCCAGGTATTGTGACGGAAGAGATGGTGGCTTCCATGAATTCCGATGCTATCCTGTTTGCAATGGCTAACCCCGTTCCTGAGATCATGCCTGATCTCGCAAAAAAAGCAGGGGCACGCGTTGTCGGCACCGGACGCAGCGATTTCCCGAACCAGGTAAACAACGTTGTCGCATTCCCCGGCATCTTCCGCGGTGCTCTGGAAGGACATGCAAAACAGATCACCGATAAAATGAAGCTGGCTGCCGCTAATGCCATCGCAGCCCTCGTTTCTGACGAAGAATTAAACGAAAACAATATCATGCCAGAGGCATTCGATCCCAGAGTTGCGGACGTTGTTGCAGATGCAGTCAAGAAAAACATCCGCTGATCTCTGGCACCAGAAGCCCTACTATTCGCTGGACGCCTGGTGTAAAAATACATACGGACGGAAGCTTTACAAGGCTGCACTGGATATCGGCTGTACCTGTCCCAACCGGGATGGCACCCTCGATACAAGAGGCTGCATTTTCTGCTCTGCAGGCGGAAGCGGCGATTTTGCTGCTTCCCGGCAGCTTTCTGTAACAGATCAGTTAAATCAGGCCAAGGCACTTCTGTCCTCCAAATGGACACCGGAACCCGGCAAACCGTCTCTGATCGCCTATTTTCAGGCATATACCAACACGTATGGCGATCCGGACAGACTGCTTTCCTGTTATGAAGAAGCACTTTCCTCCCCGGAGGTCGCAGGCATTTCCATTGCGACGCGCCCGGATTGTCTTTCCGATATCATTCTGGAGGGACTTGACCGCCTCCGGTTGCTGTATCCTGACCGGTTTATCTGGATCGAGCTTGGTCTGCAGTCCATTCATGACCACACTGCAGCAAGGATCCGCCGGGGATATCCGACCTCCGTATTTTATGATGCTACAGCAAAGCTCCATGCCAGAAGGCTTCCCTTTATCGTCCATCTGATCCTCGGACTCCCCGGGGAAACCCGGCTTGACCTGCTGGAAAGCATCCGTGCCGTCAATCAGGTGCATCCCTTTGGTGTCAAGCTGCAGCTTCTCCATATTTTAAAGGGAACAGATCTTGCCCTGCTTTATGAAGCCGGAAAGCTTCCTGTACTGACACAGGAAGAATATCTCGATCTGCTGACAAGCTGTATCGCTGCACTTTCTCCGGATATCTGCCTCCACCGGGTCACCGGAGACGGTCCCCGCAAGCTCCTGATCGCGCCCCAGTGGAGTCTTTCGAAACGAAACGTCTTAAACGGGCTGCATGCCCTTATGAAACAACGAAATCTCAGACAAGGGGATAATTATGAACCAGGAACCTCTTACACTCTATAAACTGATCGTTCTTTATCTGCTCAACAAGGTATCCTTCCCACTCACAATGGCGCAGGTCAGCGATCTCATTCTGGAAAAAGAATATACCAGCTATCTGACACTGCAGCAGGTTATCAATGAGCTGGCGCAGGCCGGGCTGATCACTGCCAAAACACTGGTCAACCGCACCCATCTGCAGATCACGGAGGAGGGCCGCAATACCCTTTCCTATTTTGAGAACCGCATCAGTGACGCAATCAAGACAGACATCGGCGAATATCTTAAAAAAAATGAACTGGAAATGCGCAACGAATCTTCGATCCAGAGCAACTACTATAAGGCTGTCAACGGGGAATTCGAAACAGAGCTGACTGCAGTGGATAAGGACGTCAACCTGGTGACCATCCGCCTTACGGTTCCTACAGAAGAGCTCGCAATTTCCATTTGCGAAAACTGGCAAAAAAATAACAGGGAGATTTATCAGTATCTGACAACCGCCCTGTTTTAAAGTATGTTATTGCAGCATCTCCCGGATCACACTGCCATCTGTTTTTCCAAGGTCTATCTCCAAAAGTGCTGCCAATGTCGCGCCCTCATCCCAGAGCGCGATATTTTTTTCTACCCTGGCACCAGCTCTTACACTGCATCCCGACATTGCAAAAAAGGTCTGATAGTCTGCCTCACCCGGCAGATACCCGTGGGTCCCCTTCATGCCATGTGCGCAGTCTTTTTCTGCTGCCGTCAGCTGTTCCCATTCGTCCAGAAAAAACCATCCTTCCTTTGCTTCCAGCATCAGAAAGCAGTTTTCGTCTGCGCCCATATTTGCTGCCTCTTCCCGGGTCAGAATCCTTTCGATTCCAAAATCCTCCCGTCCTTTCAGCGTCTCCAGCACTTTTCTTGTACGCTTTTGCACTTCTGCATTGTTTTCTACAGACGGATGCAGATAGATATAGCAGCTTCCGTCACAGTTTTTAGCATAGGCCTTCCAGCTTTTGATCCTGCCGTTGCGGACCGTCAGCAAGCCGGCTTTCCACAGTGCATGATTGACGAAGGCAACCTTGTCCACATCCTTCTGATAATGATCCCCCAGAAGCACGACCGTCGTGCTTTCCATCTCTCCGGTTTCCTCCAGTGCCCTTACAATCTCGCCCAGACGCTTATCGTGGCGCTTAAGAGCTTCTTTTGCCTCCTTACTCTCCACGCCATAGAGATGTCTGTTCGCATCCACATCCGTCAGATGCAGCAAAAACAGCTGCGGATTGTATTTGTAGATCGTATCCAGCGCGCATGCCTGAATAAAATTGTCCAGCTGAGGCTGTGCGATCCCGTTTCGCAACTGTCCGAAGCGTTTGTTCAGATCCAGCTGATAAAACAACGGACCGTTCGTCGCATTCATCAGGATCTGATTTTGCCATTTGCGTGTCACCATAATCTCCGGCACATAGTAGTCCATCCTGCTGCCTGCCGCAACAGGCCACAAAAGCCCGGCCGTCGTCATTCCCTTTTTCTTCGCTTCGTCATAAAGCGTCGTGCTGCGGATCCATTTGCGATGATAAAGCCAGTCCGGATCCTTCCGGTTGGGCTGGATTTTTGTATTGTTCACAATCCCGTGATTTTTCGGCATCCGCCCTGTCACAATGGATGTATGGGCCGGATATGTCAGGGACGGACACACACTGTTTACATGGCTGCACAGCGCCGCCTGTTCAAAAAAACGCTGAAAATTCGGCAGGGTCTGTAAATATTCCAGGTCCTTTGCTCCGACCGCATCAAAGGACACGATCATAACCCGCTTTGGTATCTGTTTCATTGCTCTGCTCCATCCTGCGGCTTTTGCTCTGCCTTAGCCGCTTCCCTGCGTATCCGCTGCATGTGCTCTTTGATCTTTACTTCATATCCCATCCCACCGGGCTGATAGAACTCTCTTCCGGACAGCTCATAAGGTAAATACTGCTGTCTGACATAGTGGTTTGGATAATCGTGTGCATATTTATAATCTTTTCCGTGTCCCAATTTTGCTGCTCCTTTATAATGGGCATCCTGCAAATGCACCGGAATCGCCAGATTTCCGGTTTCTTCCACCGTCTTCATTGCAGACGCAATGGCGTTGACCGCTGCGTTGCTTTTCGGCGCGCATGCAATGTAGGCCGCCGCCTGTGCCAGAATAATCTGCGCCTCCGGCATGCCCACCCGCTCTGCTGCCAGGGATGCAGAAACCGCTACCTGCAGCGCTGTCGGATCTGCATTGCCAACATCCTCCGACGCACAGATCATCATCCTGCGGGCGATAAATGTCACGCTTTCCCCGGCATACAGCATCCGCGCCAGATAATAAACCGCCGCATCCGGATCGGAGCCCCGCATACTCTTGATAAATGCCGAAATCGTATCGTAATGATTATCGCCTGTTTTGTCGTATTTTACTGCACGTTTTTGAATACATTCCTGGGCAACCTCCAGGGTCAGATGGATTTTTCCATCCTCTGAGCGCTGTGTCGTCATTACGCCAAGCTCTACTGCATTCAATGCCGCACGTGCATCTCCGCCTGCAATATCCGCCAGAAACTCCAGCGCATCCGGCTCTATCTGTGCCTGATAGGCACCCATTCCTCTCTGATCATAGACTGCCCGTCGGATCAGTTCTTCGATATCTTCCTTTGAAAGCGGCTTGAGCTCAAAAATAACCGAACGGGACAGCAACGCTCCGTTTACCTCAAAATACGGATTTTCCGTCGTCGCACCGATCAGGATCAGGGTTCCATCCTCCACAAAGGGAAGCAGATAGTCCTGCTGACTCTTGTTGAACCGATGGATCTCATCAATGAACAGGATCGTCTTTTTTCCAAACATTCCACGGTTGTCCTTTGCCTTTGCGACAACCTCTTCCATATCCTTTTTGCCTGCCACAGTCGCATTGATCTGCATAAACTCCGCGCTGGTCGTATTCGCGATCACCCTCGCAAGAGTCGTTTTGCCCGTTCCGGGCGGTCCGTAAAAAATCAGCGATCCGAGCTTATCCGCCTTGATCGCCCGGTACAAAAGCTTATCCTTTCCTATGATATGCTTCTGTCCCACCACCTCGTCAAGCGTGGACGGGCGCAGCCTGGATGCCAGCGGCGCTTCCTTTTCCTGATTGGTCTGTCTCATATAATCGAAAAGATCCATGTCTCCTTATTGTACCTCCACTTTCATGTTCGGCCACACCTTCTCAATCCGCTCGTCAGGGTAATTGATGTCAAAGAATGTGTCGATCACGCTCTTCTTTTCCGCCCGCACGGTTCCTGTGGTGCTTTCCGTGCCCGCGGCAGTCCCTGCGTCCGCGACGCTTTCCTCCTTCGCGGCGTTTTCTGCGGCAGTCCCTGCGTCCGCACTGCTCTCCTGCACCGCCGCGCTATCCTGCCGTTCCACATAGCGTACCATGGCGCCTGCTGAAATCACCGCATCGCAGCTCATCAGCACGACAACTGCCCAGGTCGCAATTTTTGCTCCAAGGGGCGGCAGCTTTTCGATCCATCCGCTGATCGTCGGATAACAAATTTTTACCCAAACAACGGATAACAGCCCCCAGAAAATGCAATACAGCAGGTTGGTTCTCCCGCCGATATTAAAGGGCATGTCACTGTAATCCCAGAATGTAGTCCCGAGAAAAATCTCTGTAAATACGCTGCACAGATATTCATATACGCCGCCCAGCACACTGCCCGCCAGGAAAATATAACGATCCTCTTTTCCGGCAAGCCGCTGCAATACAACTGTCAGAATGACCGCACCGAAGCCCCAGACAATACTGAAGGTGCCGTAAATTACGCTGGACCGGCTCATCCATACGCCTCCCGTCACCCTGCAGAACAGCGTTTCGATCAGATCTCCGAGAAATGCACAGATCATAAATACCCAGATCAGCTTATCCACACAGACGCCTCTTGCAAAGACATATCGTTCTGCCCGATCTGCCTCCTCCAGAGCTTCCATATCCGGATATGCACGGTTTAACCGCTTCCAGACTGCATGATAGATCTTGCCTCCAAGCTTTTGCTTGACTTCCTTTTGTTCCTGCAGAAGTCTTCCCTGGGTTTCCTTCAGCTCTGTCAGGCTCCTGCTTTTCCTGACTGCAATCAGAATCGACACCAGGTCGGCAGCCATCAGCCCAAAGCCGGCTATGTCTATGATCCGCAGCACAATTGTCGGAATCATCGAAAACAGGATAAAGACCGGAGGATGCAAAAGCAGCACCGCCGTCATCACAACTGCTGCCTTGATCAGCGAAAGGAGCACACTCTTTTTCTTCCCGCCAAACAGTGTCACATCCTCGTAATTCCACAAATGCTTTTTCCAGATTTTGGCTGCGATCCCTCCGGAAAAATATTCCACAACGGACACGACCATCCAGGTGGTCAGAAACTGCAGCAGCCATTTTGTCCCCTGCTCCGGCAGCAAAAGGATCAGAATATCCATCATTATGCCGTATTCCGGACAAAGGGGCAGACTGAAAAATCCGCGGTTGCAAAATCTTCTTTCTTTTACTGCAAAAAAGGCAACCTCCAGTGCCCATCCGATAAAGCTGTACAGCAGCAGATACACTGCCAGCTCTGTGTAGGTATATTGCATTCTTTCCACTCATTTCTGCGCACGCTTTTTTCGCATGTCGAGTTTGTGTCAAGTGCGCGCAGACACAAATCTCGTGATTGAAACATTTTATTTTTCAATCTGTGTAACTGTTCAGTACCCTCACAGTTACCAATCTGTTTTCTTTCGTTCTAAACCTGACCATGGATTACGAAGTAGGATTGTTGGAGTGCGCAGCACGGAACAATCCGCAGGCATCAAGGTCGGTGCAAAAGCTTCCACATTTGATTATAACAACTATTTTCCCTGCTGTACATGTTGGATTTTATCCAACTGCGGATTTCATCCAACTGCGGATTTCATCCAACTGTGGATTTCATCCAACTGTGGATTTCAAGATACCAGCATTATTTCTTCGACTGTCACAAAGACATAGCCTTGGCTTTGCAGCTCATCCACAATAAAAAGTGCCGCCTCAATACTGGAAGCATATTCATCATGCAGCAGGATAATCGCATTTTCCCGCGCTTTGGACAAGATTCGCTTTTCAACATTGGTGCTGCTTTGACTGCACCAGTCCAGGGGATCGATCGTCCACAGCACCGGGAACATATTCAGCTCCTGTTCGAAGCCTTTGTCCCAGCTTCCATAGGGCGGACGGACAAAAATGGTTTCCGCTCCTGTTATCTCCTTCAATACCTCATTCGTGGAAATCAGCTCCTGTCGAAAGGCTTCCCGGTTATTGCTTGTCAGCTGAATATGACTATAGGTGTGGTTGCCGATCAGATGTCCCTCCTTCTGCATACGCAAAATCAGCTCCGGATATTTTTCTGCATTCTCCCCTGTAACAAAAAAACTGGCTTTTGCGCCTCGCTCTGCCAGGCCGTCCAAAAGTATTTTTGTATAGACCGGATGCGGGCCGTCATCAAAGGTAAGGGCGATCTTTTTGGGCTCTACTGCATCGGATACGCCGCCAGAAGTCTGTATTGCCGCCTTTTCCTTCCCGTTTTTTTCCTCCCCTGTCAGCTGTCCTCCCGCAACAGTTCCAAAAAGCAGCAATCCAACCAGAAAAAGTCCCAGTTGAATTGCTGCCCTTTCATTTCGTTTCTCTTTTTTATGTTCCATGGAAAACCGCCTTTTCCGGTTCCTTCTTTTTAATCTATGCAGCAGAAGCCCTCTATCATTCAGGAAGGACGGCGCAGCAGCACCAAAACCTTATCTGTCTGCAGAAGAGCTGCCGGATTTTGACGGTTCTCGTCCCCGGACTCAGCTCTGAAATTCCAGCTGCCGAAAGCTGTGCCTGAAATAGAGCACCTCCGCCACAGATGTAATCGCCCAGGAGAAAAAGTAGAGAGAGTACAGCGCCGGAATCGTATGAATCCATACAAAAATGGTATACACCCAGATCACCCGGAACACGCAGGAGCCTAAAATAACGATGACCATCGGCACAATGCTCTTTCCGATTCCTCGGGAGGCTGCGATGCTGCAGTCCATAAACGCACTGATCATATAAGAAAATCCCATGATCTTCACACGCTGCATTCCGGCATCGATTACAGCAGGCTCCGTCGCAAACAGCGACAGAAACTGTCGTCCGAAAATCAGCAGAGATCGCACCTGCCGCAAAGGAATAGGTCAGCCCGACGAGATAGCTCTTTTTCATCCGTTCCCGGTTGCCAGCGCCCCAGTTCTGTCCGATAAAGCTGGAACAGCCGGTATAAAACGCTGCCATAATATTAAAAATCAGCGTGTCCGCATTCGCTGCAGCTGCATTTCCGGACACCATCACCGCATCAAAGGAATTGACGCCGGACTGCACAAAAAGGTTCGCGATAGCAAAGATGGCATTCTGGATACCGGTAGGTATGCCAAGCACCAGAATCGCTTTTCCGCAGGCCGGATCCAGTCTGAGCTTCGAAGGGTGCAGCCCACAGTCGTCCGTCCGTCGCAGCAGATGAATCACGATCAGAAGTGCAGATAAATACTGTCCGATCACACTGGCGATGGCCACGCCCTCTGCTGCCATATGGCACACGATAACAAAAAACAGATTTAAAATAACGTTTACAATTCCTGCAATGGACAGATATACCAGCGGACGCTTCGTATCTCCGGTGGCGCTCAGAATACCGTTGCCGCAGTTATACAGTGCCATACCCGGCATGCCCAGTGCATAAATTTTCAGATACAAAACAGCACTGTCCATCAGCTCTTCTTTGGTATGCAGAATTCCAAGCAGTCCCTCTGCAAAGGAAAAACAGGCTGCACCCACAAGCAGACCGACGATCAGACAGATCACAAAGGCGGAATGCACGGTTTTGATCACGGATTCCCTGCGCCTTGCACCCAGCTCATGCGCCATCCGCACATTAACACCGCAGCCCATCCCGATCAGAAAGCCGGTAAACAGCGTGACCAGAAGCGTTGTCGAACCAACTGCCCCCAGTGCCCGGTAATCCGAAAATCGCCCTACCACCGCTACGTCACTCATATTAAACAGCACTTCCAGCACCTGGGAAAATACCAGCGGGCAGCTCAGGAAAAACAGGTTCTTCCAGATCGAACCTGTTGTCATTTCTATTGCTTTTGTTCTCTTTTCTCTCTCCATTCCCCTGTAAAAGCCTTTCTATCCACAGAATCTGCATCAATATGCGCTTTTTCAGGTCGTTTTTCGACCCGTATCTATCACAATACTCGCAGGAGTTGATTTTGTAAAGAAAAAAAGCACCCGGCAGGAGAAACCTCCTCCCGCCGAGTGCTTCTACAGTCTGCAGCTTTAAACGCTATGCTGCTTTTTCTTTGCGACCAGCTCGCCGTTTTCCACTGCGATCAGGATCGTGTCACCCATCTGTACCTGATCTGCCAGGATCAGCTTTGCAGACAGCGTTTCCACATATTTCTGGATATAACGCTTCAACGGACGCGCGCCATAAATCGGATCATATGCGTTGTCTACAATGAACTGCTCCGCATCCGGGCTGAGTTCGATCGAAAGCTGCTTATCTTCCAGACGATGATTCAAGTCTGCGACAATCAGATTGATAATACCGCTGATGTTATCCTTCGTCAGAGGCTTGAACAGGATGATCTCATCCAGACGGTTCAGAAACTCCGGACGGAAGTGACCGCGCAGATCCTTCGTTACCAGCTCTTCTGCTTCCGGCTTAATCGTGCCGTCCGCATCGATGCCATCCAGCAGATAGTTCGCGCCGATATTCGAGGTCATGATCAGAATCGTGTTCTTAAAGTCCACGGTCCTGCCCTGAGAATCTGTAATCCGGCCGTCATCCAGCACCTGCAGCAAAACATTGAAGACATCCGGATGTGCCTTTTCAATTTCATCGAACAGGACAACTGAGTAGGGCTTTCTGCGGACTGCTTCTGTCAGCTGACCGCCTTCTTCATAGCCAACGTATCCGGGAGGCGCTCCGATCAGACGGGACACAGAGTATTTCTCCATGTACTCACTCATATCGATCCGGACCATGTTGTTCTCGTCATCAAACAGGGACGCCGCAAGCGCTTTTGCAAGCTCCGTCTTACCGACACCGGTAGGTCCGAGGAACAGGAACGAACCGATGGGCTTGGTCGGATCCTTGATACCCGCTTTGGAACGGATAATGGCATCCGTCACCTTCGTTACCGCTTCATCCTGACCGATGACTCTCTTATGCAATTCGTCATCCAGATGCAGCGTCTTATTCCGCTCACTTTCTGTCAGCTTTGCAACCGGAATACCTGTCCACCGGGAAATAATCCGGGCGATTTCTTCATCGGTTACCGCTTCGTGAACCAGGGAAAGGTCTTCCTTCTTTACTTTTTCTTCTTCCTGCTCCAGCTGTTTTTTCAGATCCGGCAGTTTGCCATAGGAAAGCTCTGCAGCTTTCTCCAGGTCGCCTTCGCGCTGTGCAATCTGAATTTCATTGTTGACCGCTTCGATCTCTTCTCTTAACTTGGAAAGGTTCTCTACGCTCTTCTTCTCGTTATCCCACTGCGCTTTGCGGTTGTTGTACTCGGACTTTAACTCCGCAAGCTCCTTCTGAAGTGCTTCCAGACGCTCCTTGCTCAGGGTGTCGTCTTCTTTTTTCAGCGCAGCCTCCTCAATTTCCATCTGCATGACCTTACGGCGCAGCTCGTCCAGCTCCGCAGGCATGGAGTCCATCTCGGTCTTGATCAGTGCGCACGCTTCATCCACCAGGTCGATCGCTTTATCCGGCAAAAACCGGTCAGAAATATAACGGTTGGACAAAACGGCGGCACTTACCAATGCATTATCCAGAATCTTTACGCCGTGATACACCTCATAACGATCCTTTAAGCCACGCAGGATGGAAATGGTATCCTCAACGGTAGGCTCATCCACCTGCACCGGCTGGAAACGACGTTCCAGAGCAGCATCCTTTTCAATATATTTGCGGTATTCATCCAGTGTCGTTGCACCGATACAATGCAGCTCGCCTCTCGCCAACATAGGCTTCAACATGTTGCCGGCATCCAGTGCACCGTCTGTTTTACCCGCACCGACGATGGTATGCAGCTCATCAATAAACAGAATGATCTGTCCTTCGCTCTTCTTCACATCCTCCAGCACTGCCTTCAGACGCTCTTCAAATTCGCCCCGATACTTGGCACCTGCTACCAGTGCACCCATATCCAGTGCGAAGATCTTTTTATCCTTCAGCCCCTGGGGTACGTCGCCCCGCACGATTCTCTGTGCCAGTCCTTCGACAACGGCGGTCTTACCGACGCCGGGTTCACCGATCAGAACCGGGTTGTTCTTCGTTTTTCTGGAAAGAATCCGAACCACGTTACGGATTTCATTATCCCTGCCGATGACCGGATCGAGCTTCTGGGCTCTCGCCTTTTCTACCAGATCCTGTCCGTACTTCTCCAATGTATCATAAGTAGCCTCCGGATTGTCCGAAACGACTCTCTGATTGCCGCGCACCGTGGACAATGCCTGTAAAAAACGCTCCCGCGTGATGCCGTACTCGGTAAAGATCTGCTTGATCTCCTTATTCGGATACTGCAGCATGGACAAAAACAGATGCTCTACAGAAACATATTCATCTCCCATCTGTTTTGCTTCATCCTCGGCATGGATCAGCACCTGATTTAAGTCCTTGCCGATATAAACCTGACCGCCCTGCACCTTTACGCGCTTTGCCAGCGCCTGTTTGCTGCGGTCCACAAAATGCTCCTTCTGGATTTCCATCTTCTCGATCAGCTTTAAGATCAGGCTGTCTTCGATGGTCAGAAGGCTGTATAAAAGATGTTCTTCTTCGATCTCCTGATTGCCGTATTCATAGGCAAGCTTTTCACAGTTCTGCACTGCTTCTACGGATTTCTGGGTAAATTTGGAAATGTTCATACACAGCTCCCTCCTTACTCAATCTATCATAGTTTTGCCATTCGGCTCCTCTATTGAAACCTTCCGGCCGCTGTTGCTTGTTCTAGTGAAGCTATAACACTTCATCTGAATCCTACTATAGCACCAGCTATTAGCCACGTCAACACTTGAGTGCTAATTTTTTATGAAAAATTTGTGAAACCTTGATTTTATAGTCTTCACAGGGATTTTTCACTTGCTTTCGCACTCGATTTTCTTGATTTGACCACAT
>ENA-ORQX01001734-ORQX01001734.1-human-gut-metagenome-genome-assembly--contig:-NODE-1734-length-12686-cov-4.321115_pt1 | contig 12686 bp, 13 predicted proteins | sample MGYA00242170_ERZ509124 | MGnify/ENA primary metagenome ERZ509124 (study PRJEB26280, sample SAMEA2338647) | human gut metagenome | biome: human gut; feature: human-associated habitat; material: faeces... | reverse complement strand
GAGGGACTGCCTATAATGCTTGAACCTTCAGGTCCAAATTTCGCGCCCCACCCCAGATTTTTGCAGGGGTTGCTTAAAGCAATTCCTTCTTTTATTGCATAAGCATAGGACTTAGAGAGAACAGAAATAATGCTGGAAGCAGTAGTCTTAGCATATCCCTTGATTCTGAGTTGAACCAGGAAATCTGAGACCATAGCGGTAGTAACATCTTTTGCCAGATAATGTCCGAACTTAGGCTTAAGATGTCTAATGATGATATTTCTACAGTTCTCTAGAGAATTTTCTCTTGCAGAAACAAGAGTCTCTTTTTCATACCATCTATCCACTATGTCTGAGATGGATGCCTGTGATGGCTTAGAAACAATACCGACTTTTAAGTAATTAGCCAGCGCTTCATTACCTGCTTCTAGAGCTTCTTTTTTGGTTCTGAAACCAGATTTGGAAATCTGTTTTCTGACACCGTTAACAACGACTGTGTAAAAACGATACTGCCAGTAATTACCTCTTTTTGAGACGCTAACATTAGACATATCTTCCTCTTAAGATAGTTAGCATTCTCCCTCAACTCAAATCCTAAATGTTTACTTAAATAAATATATTGATTTTTATCAAAAGATATGAATTTAACCCCATTGACATTTTTAGATTTCTGTTGTTAGACTGGTTACACCTGATACAGGAGGAAGATATGTCAGATTTCAAAACTAAGTATGCAGAGCTTGCTAAGCAGAAGCAGCAATTGCAAGAAGAGCTTGAACTCGCCAAGTTAGAAGCTATTCAGTATATCCAAGAAATCATCACTGATTTCGGTATCACCAAGGATGAACTTAGCTTCGCAGATGAGGAATGCTACCATCCTATGGCTACCAAAACTCGTAAACCTTCTCCCGTTAAGTATCGTCTTCCTAATGGTGCTGAATGGACAGGGAAGGGAGTTATGAAGAAAGAAGTCAAGCAGTATCTGGATGAACATGGCTTGACTCGTGAAGACCTTGAACAGTTCTTGACGGAACAGTTCCAGAAGTAATGCTCTGAACTATAGCCTCTCTAAAGATAGGGAGGCTTTTTCTATTTTGGGAATCAAAAATGAAGAAACGTACTTTAGTATTGTCTACTTTAGCTTTAATAGCGTTATCTGGATGTGCTATCAAATATGATAATGGCACTAGAGATTATTCTAATGAATTTACTCCGGGCAATGCAACAGTAACATTTTATAACTCACGTATTCTTACATTAGCTATACCAACATCTCCTATCCTGTATTTAAATGAAAATAATGAGTTAGTTCCTGTAGCTTTAGGAATGTCTCCTTTAAAAGTTAGACATGAAGTTTCTCCGGGAAAACATACATATATGATTTCTGGGAAAACAGCAGCATTTATTACTGTTAATGCTGAAGCAAACAAACATTATTATATTAAATTAAAAAATGAAATTGGGTACTTTGGAGGTGCCTCAAGAACAACAGTAACACCCTATACAGCAGAGGATTTACAGGATGAGAGTCTCAAAAGGACTATAAAACATGCACCTTTACAGAGTTTAGATGAGGATGCTAGTCGTTGGTTTGAAGCGAATAAAGAGAAATTGCAACAAAAATTTAATGAAGGAATTAATAAGTATAGGAAAGAAGTAGAACAAGGAATCAAGACAGAAGTTAAATCTGAAGATGGTATTGATGAATTGTTTTAATTTTTAAATTTCTGGAAATTGAAATGAAGAAAGTATCTCTTCTGCCTCTGATTATTTCCCTTTGATTCTTGGTGGATGTGCTAGTCATAGAGATCCTATGCAATTTACAGAGAATGCTTATGGCAGATCAAAGGATCAAATTAGCAGAATAAAATTAACCCTCCTTGGTTCTACCTTGGAGGGTTATTTATTACTTACTGATAGCAGGTTATCTATACAAAACTGTCTATGTACAAGCGAGTAGCTTGTTATATTTTATTATATAGACTATACGGGGCTTATAAGTAAAAATTTCAAGTGTTAGTTACAAATAGCTATACGTTAACCCACTTACAGGGTAAGTAATAGACATAAGTAGCATTAGGCACATCAATTTTTGTTCCTTCAGGTACATAAATCTTTATAGGTAAACTGAATTCACCACTAGCGGCATATTCTCCGCTGAGTTTCATTGAAGAACCATCAGGATATGTTATTGTAATGTTTTCATATTCTCCAATACCAGTTATTCCAGTTATACATATTGGGGTACTCGGTACAAAAGAGAGGTTATTATTTAAACCACGAAAGTATTTTGGATCGTACGAAGAAAGAATCACCATTTTCATATTGTCACCTTCAAAAGCTAAACCAAAGATCATTTCCTTATTTAATGACATAAGCTCTCCTTCTTTGATTTGCTTTTGGATGAGACAATATGATAAGAGCTAACTCTAACCCCCCCCCCTTCTTTAGACCATAGGCATGGAAATTGCTATATTCAATAAGAGTACCTTTAGTTACATAGGCTGAGAAAAAAGAATAATTTTTTCTGCTTGCAAAATTGACATAACCACCTTCAATAGCGATAACAGATGCCAATATCCCTGCTATAACACTACTGGTTCCTATGACTTTCTTGTTCATTTTTTAGCTGTTCCTCAAGTATCTTCTTTTGAAGGACATGAGCTTCTTCAGCTATTTTATTTCTTTTATATTGATAAAAGAGATTGACAAGAAAGCCTAAGCCAGTGGTGATGCAGCCGATAATGACAAGCAAGTCTTTATTAGAAAAAGATCCGAAGATAGAAGTGACTGCACCTCCACCCATCCCCCATTTAACAGACGAGTTGGCAACCAGTGCATCTGAGAAATCACGTAAGTCATGTAGTTCATTCATTTTAAATTCTGTAATGTTTAGTTCAAACATTACTGTGAAATCTCAGTTTCGTACAATTTTCTTAAAGCATGTAAGTCTTCAAGAGTGAACCAGTAGTTCAATCCAACAATAAAGACTTTCTTATGTTCTTCCAAATAATCTTCTGCTAAAGCATAAACATCAAAAGCATGAACGTCATCTCCTGTCACAAGATGACGTAAATCTCTACTTCTAAGAACTTTATAAAGACGATTGGTAAGTGCTTTACCTCCATCCAATGTTTCGAATAGAGATAAGTGATTGAAGGATCTTGGAAGAATGTGTCTTTGTAGAAAAAGATTAAATAGGTGAGTAAGCTGTTCTCTTGAGAGTTTCATTTCGATAGTTATAACACCAATATAAAATGTAAAGTGCTAAGCCTACTCGAACTATTCTAAAGAAACTCCATATTTCTAAGACACTTAATTGAACCAGTAGGCCGAAAGATAAACATATACCTAGACCAATGAGAGTTCCTATCTTTCGACCAAAGTCTCTGTGGAGTGCTACTGCGATTGAATCTATAGTAGAAGTTGTTACTCCTATTACAGCAAGGAGCAATAAGAAGTTTAATATATAATCAAAATCATATCTACTTAATAAGAAAGCTAAAGTTAAATAAATGGCAAAGAATACTGCTGCACATTCAAAAGCATATCCTTTTCCATTAACTTCAGCTCTTTGCCAATGCTGAATATCTGTAATAATCCCAGATAATAGAATACAAGCTGACCATATTCCCCAAGTAATTCCTGACCAATTTAAATGGGTGATTTCTCCTGGTTCAAAATTGAAAAGACAAATTCCTGCCATAACAAGCATGACAATGATTGTTCCTATACCTTGAAATAGATCAGAGAAGATTGATGCTGCCAGTCCTTTTTTGTACATCCAGATTTCCAGACTAATACCAAATGCAGCAGTGATTATGTAAGAAATAGTGGGATCGAAGAAATTCTGAAAGGTCTCATTCAATATCTTTAGCTGAATTATTAAAAAAAATATTTGAATGAGGTTAGTAAAGATACGAACTATCTTTTGATCCAGAGCAGAGAGTTAAGATACCTTTTCTTATAGAGAAGTCCAAAGATAGCTAAGGTAAGGCAATTAGCAGTAGCCCAAATAGCAAATGTTTCAATGCCTTGAGTTCTGGCAATTTCCATTCCTAGAATAAGTGAAGTACCCCAAGCCCAGCTAATAGCTATTGAAGTACCTAAATACATTGATTTAAGCAATAGTATCTCCTAAAGTAAATAAATAGTTATTTTATATACTTTAAGAGATCTGAAAAAGACTGTGCAGATTGTGCACAGATCGTACTCAAGATCAAACATTGAGCCAGAAAAATGGCCTAAAAATAAAGCCAGCAGCGGAGCTACAATTGACGCTTACATAACAACAATCACTAAAGGAGAAGTGCTATGTTTGGCGTCGTTGTTACGCTGCTGGCCGTTGTGCTGCTCGCGTACTTCGTTATTAAAAATTACTACCCGCCCGTCATTCTGTTGGTACTTGCGCTTGTGCTCCTGCTTATCGGCAGCTTCATGGGCAACCCGCCGGTTTCGGCCAAGACCGCTACCAACTTCCTTGGTTTTGACCTTGCGCAGGCCTTTACGGATCTTACGAAGAGTCGTATCGGCGGTCTGGGCCTCAACATCATGGCCATCGGCGGCTTCTCGTTCTATATGAACAAAATTGGTGCTTCCACAGCTCTCGTGAAGCTGTGCGTGCGTCCGTTGTCGGCCATTCACTCGCCGTATGTCCTGTTGGGCCTTACATACGTTGTAGGCCAGTGCATGGCTTTGTTCATTAACTCTGCCGTCGGCCTCGGCTTGTTGCTGATGGCTTCTGTCTATCCGCTGCTCGTTCAGCTGGGCGTGCGTCGCGCTGCCGCCGCTGCCGTGATCGGTTCGACCTGCTGCTTGGATCTGGGTCCGAGTTCGTCCAACGCCATGCGCGCAGCCGACCTTGTCAATACCGACGTAGTGACGTACTTCGTTACCGGTCAGATTCCGGTTGCCATCTGCATCATTATTGCTGTGGCTGTGGGGCACGCTCTGGTGCAGCGTTGGTTTGACCGCCGAGAGGCTGCCAAAGGTATCAAGGATGACACGAGCGCCGTCGCCGGCGAAACCAAAGATGCCTTTGCCGATGCCGGTCCCGCTCACTACGCCATCCTTCCGATTCTGCCCTTGTTCCTGCTGATCATCTTCTCGCCGATGGTCTACAACGGCATCAAACTCGGTCTGGTGACCGCCATTGTGGTTTCGATCCTGATCGCCTTCCTGGTCGATCTCGTCACGCGTCGTGCCTTCAAGGACGTTTGCAAGAGCTTCCAGGCATTCTTCGAAGGCATGGGCAAGGTCTTTACTTCGACCGTCTCGCTCATTATCTGCGCTGAACTCTTTGCTTTCGGTCTCACCAAGATCGGCGGCATCTCCACGATGATCCAGATGGCTGCCGCCCAGCAGGACGTCGGTCTTTACCTCATGCTCTTTGTGATGATGGGCATCATGGCCATCGCCACGATTGTCACGGGTTCCGGCAACTCGGCCTTCTTCGCCTTCTCGCCGTTGCTGCCTGAAGCGGCCGCCAGCGTCGGCTACAACACGATGGCTCTGGTGGTTCCGGTGCAGCTTGCTGCCAGTTTGGCTCGTCCGATGAGTCCGATTTCCGGTGTCATCATCGCTGTGTCCGGTATTGCGGGTTTGACGCCTATTGAGCTCATTCGCCGCACGATTCCTGTCATGGTGCTCGGCATGATTGTCAACGTCATCGCCGCTCAGATTTTCCTCTAATCAAAGTTGGGAGAGAAACAAATGGCATTGCTTATCAAAGGTGCGCACGTTTATGCGCCTGAAGACCTCGGCATTTGCGACGTTCTGACCGTCGGCAAGCAGGTTGTTGCCGTCGGCAAGGATTTGACCGCGACTTTGCCTGAGCTCGAAACGATTGACGCCAAGGGCTTGATCCTCACGCCGGGCTTTATCGATCAGCACATTCACGTAACGGGCGGCGGCGGTGAAGGCGGCCCCAAGACCCGTACGCCGGAATTGGTTCTTTCCGAACTGATTGCCTGCGGTACCACCAGCGTTGTGGGCGTATCCGGAACCGACGGTTCGAGCCGCTCCATGCCGAACTTGCTCGGTAAGGTACGTGCGCTTCAGGCCGAAGGCGTTTCGGCCTGGATGTACACGAGCAACTATGCCTATCCCCCGACGACGCTCACGAGCTGCGTGCGTGACGATCTTTATTTCGTTCCTGAAGTACTCGGTGTCAAGATCGCCATGGGTGATCACCGCTCAAGCTTCCCCACGCAGGAAGAAGTGATGCGCCTGCTCACGCAGATTCGCGTGGGTGCCATGGTGGCAGGCAAACTCGGCGTACTGCACATTCACTTGGGCAACATCGTCGGTCCTTTCGATATGTTGCTTGAGTGCGTCAAGCGCGGCATGCCGATTCAGCACATCCGTCCGACGCACTGCGCACGTCACCCGGACGTGTTCAAGGGGGCTATCGAGTTCGGTCTTGCCGGAGGTTACGTGGACATCACCACGGGCGGTTCCTGCGCTGTAGGCACGCCTGCTCATGGCGTGAAGTCAGTGCTTGAAGCCGGTGTGGCGGCCGATCACATCACGATGAGTTCTGACGGACACGGCTCCGTGCCGCGTTTCAACGACAAGGGCGAAATGATCGGTCTGGGCGTGGGCGGCGTTGCCTGCAACCTCAAGGAAGTCAAGCGCCTGATCGGTAAACTCGGTGTGCCGATGACCACTGCTTTGTCCGTGATCACGAGCAACGTTGCCAAGGCTCTGCAGCTGCCCGGCAAGGGCGTGGTGAAGGCTGGAAATTGCGCTGACCTCAACCTCTTTGACGAAAACATGAATTTGGTTCATGTCTTTGCCAAGGGCCGCCAGATGATGCGCAACGGCGAAATCATTGTGAAGGGAACTTTCGAAGAATAAAGAGTCTTTGATCAACCGAAAGTCCGTGCTGCGGTTCAACACCCGGCACGGATTTTTTGCAACAATTCTCGCTTGAGCAAAAACTCTCTCGAGTCAGGTTGTGACGCAGACAGATTCCGCATATTCCGCCTACGTTCATTGTGAACCCAACGGCGTTTCGTCAGTCGATTCGGGAGGTGTTGCCCGTTTGGCGGCAGGTTGTGTGCTGGCTCTGATTCTTGCTTTTCCCAACGCTGCCGTAGCAGATGCGGAACCGGAAGATGTTTCCGGTGATTCGGCTTTGCTTTTGGATAATGTCGATGTACTGTCCTCAGCATCCATTTCGACGCTGACGCCTGCAACAATCGGCAAGGGTGAAAGGTGGACGGTTCCCGCAAGCGACGAGATGCACCCGGTGGTCACGATCGGCGTTCCCGACACGGCTGATCTTGGGCGTGAGCGCCCGATGATGATTTCCACGATCGAGCGATTGAGTCGAGCCATGCCAGGCACGCAGTTCCGTCTGCGTGTGATTTCGTCTGCCGACGGCAATGCGTAGCTCAATATCGTTAAGCCTGACTTTATGTTTGCTCCGTCCGGAGCCGATGCGATTTGGCAGCGTGAAGGCATTGAGTCCTACCGTATCGCCACGCGTAAAACAGCCTCGGACAAGGAGGCCGGCAAGAGTGTGGGTTCTGTTCTGGTCACGCTAAAACAACGTGAAGACCTGCGCGACATTGCCGATCTGAAAAACAAAACGATCGCGGCCGGACTGCCTGATTCCGTTCCGGGTTGGCTTGCTGTTTTGGGCGAAGTCCGAAAGGCCGGATTCGACCCGGACGAATTCTTCGCTTCGAGTGAATTTCTCTTTGAGTATTACCCGGAAATCATTGCGGCTTTGTGGGGTGGCAAGGCCGACGCTGTGGTGCTTCCAACCTGTATGTTGGAGTCCCTTGAGCGAGAAGGATTGGTTGCTACGGATCAGCTCAAGGTACTGCACGACAAAAGCGATGATGCGCTGGCCTGCAAGCGTTCCACCGATCTCTATCCGGATCTGAGTCTTGTGGGCTTTTCATGGACGCCGGAGAAGATGGCCCGAGACGTGACTGTTGCCTTGATGTCGCAGCAGTCGGATATTGGTTTTGAGTGGCTTTCTTATGTGTCGCATGCCAATGTCGATCAATTGCTCAAGGACCTCAAAGCCGGTCCCTACAGTTATTTGAGAGATTTCAGTCTGAAGGCACTGTACGCCCGTCATACGGCTGTGTTTTGGGCCATAGGGGCGGTGCTTTTGTCCATGGTGCTTTACGGCGTTCTGTTGCAGGTTTTGGTGCGCCGCCGTACGCGGGAACTTTCCCAAACGCTCGAGCACCAGCGCCGCATGGAAGAAGAGGCTCGGGAACACCGGAGACGATTGGGACATCTGGAAAGACGCAATATCGTCAATCAGATGTCCGGAATGATTGCTCACGAAATCAATTCTCCTGTGGGCGCCATCTGCAACTTCAAGGCCATTTTGGATCTGCTTTTGACTGAGGAGTCGCGACGAGACGCCAATATCCGTGTGGCGCTTGAGGGCATTGAAAGCGAAGCGCAGCGCATTGCGGGCATCGTTGGCCGAGTCAGAAGCTACGCGAAGAAACAAAAGCACGCTCATAAATTGTGCGATCTGGTGGACATTACCAAACGAGCTGTTCGCGCTTTTTATGTGAGTTCTCCCTCCAAAGCGGACATTCTGGAAACTTACGAAATACCGTCGGCACCCGTACTTGGCGATTCGCTTGAACTGGAACTTCTGGTTTTAAATCTCATTCGAAATGCAAGCGAAGTGCAACCTCGAAAGGGCAGCCGCGTCAAAGTAAAGATTGTTGTTCGAAGCGCACCCGACGGGCGCTATCAGTTGCAAGTTCAGGACAACGGCAAAGTGATCGGCGACGAGGATTTCGGACGTCTGACCAAAATGATGCAAAGTGTCAAGCCGGAAGGGCTTGGCATGGGCTTGTCCATTGTGCGCGGCATTGCCGACAGTCACGGCGCGGAATTGGAGTTTAAAAAGGGCGAAAAGGGCGGCTTAATCGTTCTTCTGACGCTTGAGGCCGGAAAGGATGCTGCAGAAGAATCTGTGCCAGGTACAGAAGAGTCGCATGCCGAACAAAACGACATCAAGGAATCGAAATGACAACAAACGTGCCTTTGATCCGATTGGTTGATGACGATGAACTGTTTCGCGTTTCCCAGATGATGCTGTTGAAAACGCGCGGCTGGGAAGTGGAGTGTTACGAAAGCGGCGAGGACTTTCTTGAGAAAGCCGATCTCAAACGCCCCGGCTGCATCATTCTTGATGTGCGCATGGAAGGGCTCACCGGCATGCAGGTGCATCGCGTACTTGTCGAACGAGGGTGCAAGCTTGCCGTTATTTTCCTGACCGGACACGGTGACATTCCGATGGCGGTTCGCGCCATGCAGCGCGGTGCCGTGAGTTTTCTGGAAAAACCGGTCAAACCCTTTGATCTTCTTGAGGTTGTTCAAAAGGCGGTTGACGCGTCCCTGGCTGAAGCTCAGCGCGACGAAGAAGCGTCGAAAAACCGAGCGATATTTGACGATTTGACTGCGCGCGAAAAGGAAATCGTCATGCGTGCGGCGCTTGATACACCCAATAAGGTCATCGCGCGGGAACTCGGTATTGCGGAGCCCACCGTCAAAATGCATCGCGCAAACGCTTTTGCCAAATTGGGCGTGAAAAGTCCCCTGGAAGCCTATCGAGCGCTTGAACGCCTGGGCGTGTTGGACGAATCGGCGATTGGTGCAAAGAACGGAGAGTAACTCATGCTGCGTCGACGCTGTTTGACCGGATTTTGCGCATTGGCGGGACTTCATATGCTGCCAAGAGCTGTCCAGGCCGAGGGCATGTTGTCACGGGCGTCGGAAGGCGTGCAAGTGCCTGTATACGATGTGGTCGTTGTCGGCACCGGATTGGCCGGTCATTGTGCGGCTCTTTCCGCGAAACTTGCCGGAGCCCAACGAGTCATGATGATTGACAAGGCGCCTCTGGTCGGCGGACACTCGGCCTTGGCAAGCGGATCCATCGCTTTTGTGGATGAGAAACGTCAGGCGGCACAAGGCATTGTTGATTCGGTTGATAAGTTTGTAGCTGACGCCCGGGTAACGGGGGGCTCGATTGACGAAGAGCTTGTTCGTTTCATTGCGGAAAAATCCGGTGAAGGACTCGATTGGTTGCAAACGCAAGGCGTGCGTTTTTCGCCGAATATTTTCCGCGCCTACGGTGGTATGCATCCTCGATGCGTTACAGCGTTCGGAAACATGGGAGCCCGACGCTATATCTTCCAATTGCATGAACGCAGTCGAGAGCTTGGTATCGAAACGCGGCTTATGACGCGTGCCGTAGGATTGCACCGGTTTGAAAAAGACAAGCTCACATTGCGGCTGGCAGATGAGAAGACCAAGTCGGAATACGTTATTCAAAGTCGCGCAGTGGTGTTGGCCACTGGTGGGTTCGGAGCAAATCTCGCTTTGCGAATGCGATATAACCCAAACCTGGACTATGAGATCGCTACAACGGCCAATCCCCATGGTTTCGTGCAAGACACGGCAACGGGCGATGGGCTCTATTTGGCCAAAGAATTGGGCGCTGTCTGGACGAACATGCCGAACATCGTGTTGTTGAGCTACTGGGGCGGCCGCATGCTTGACTACATCGGTGCGGAAATATACGTCGATAACGAAGGTCGCCGTTTCGTTGACGAAACAACCACGACGGCCAAAATTGCCCAAGCTATTTTGAAGTTGCCCGGACACTCCATGTACGTTATTACGGACGCGAAATCGGCCAAGGGCGTTAACGTCGGCGCCAAGATCACAGCCGGCAGTATCCGACTTTCAAATTCCGTTGCGGAAATGGCGCGCGGAATGAACGTACCGGCATCCGAACTTGAACACACGCTCGAGGAATACAACAAACATGCGTCCGAAAAAAGTGCGGATGCGTTCGGGCGTACGGTGTATGCGCAAACAATCGATAAACCGCCGTTTTATTGGGGACAGGAGCGGTTAATGATTCACGCGACGTTGGGCGGGCTTAAAACCGACCTGCACGGACGAGTTAAGCGAAAAGACGGTTCGGTAATCGAAGGACTGTTTGCTGCCGGCGAGGTCGCCGGAGGCATATGGGGAACTGATCGACTCGGCGGCACGGGCTTGTTGCAGTGTGTGGTGATGGGAAGAGCGGCGGGGCTGGAAGCGGCAAAACTGGCAACGGCAGTTTTGTGATGCATTGAGTTGCCGCAGCGAATATCAAGACAAGAAAACGCCCGCATCCCAGGAGAAAAGGATGCGGGCGTTGTTGAAAGGAAGCTTTCAGTCGTTGGCTTAGGCCTTCATCTTGGCGAACTGTTCGCCGGCGATCATGCCGAAGGTGAGGGCGTCGATCACGGCCACGGTACCCAGACGAGAGGCACCGTGTACGCCGCCGGCCACTTCACCGCCTGCGTACAGACCCTTGATCGGAGCGTGGGTTGTGGCGCTGATCACCTGAGCGTTGTTGTTGATCATCACACCGCCCATGGTGTGGTGAATCTTCGGGCAAACTTCAATGCCGTAGAACGGGGGTTTGGAAACGTCCAGACCCTTGTTGAACTTCAGGATGCGGTGGAAGTCCTTGTCGTTGCCTTCCTTCACGAAGTTGTTGAACTTCTTGACTTCGGCAAGGAACGCGTCCTGCTTGATGCCGAAGTGCTTGGCCAGAGCTTCGAGTGTGTCGAACTTCTTGACAGTGCCCATTTCCAGAGGCAGGCGAACGAACGACGGGTTGATGGCCTTGACGATGGCGTCGTCGCAAACGGCGATCGGGTAGTTCTTGTCGTTGCCGATGACCTTGAACATAGCGTCAGCCTTGATCTTGCGGCCGGCGTGTTCGTCCATGAAGCGCTTGCCGGTCTTGCGGTCGACCACGAGGCCCAAGTCCATGCAGGCGTGGTTGGTGAAGTTCACGGAAACGCCGAAGCCCTTTTCGTTCGGGTTGCAATAGGGAAGGAACTGCAGCCAGCAGAGCTGAACCGGAGCAGCACCGATACCCAGGGCCTTGATCAGAACACCAGCGGTTGCGCCCGGCTGGTTGGTGGAGTCGGTGGAGGGAACCACGCGCGGATCCTGGATCTGACGGAACCAGATGTCGCGGGAGAAGCCGCCGGCGGCGAGCATGACGCCGAGCTTGGCGCGAACGGTGTGGCTCTTACCCGTCTTGTTTTCAAGGTCGTCGCTCACGAGCTTGTTGTTGAAGCGATAGCCGGAACGATAGGTGACGCCGAGCACTTCGCTCTTGTCGTCGCTCACGATGAAGTCGTCGAACTTGGCGCGAGTGCGGATCACGACGTTCTTGATCTTCTTCAGTTCAGCGTGCATCGGGCGAATGTAACCGGAGCCAGAACCCGCCTTGATTTCGTAGGAACGGGGAACGGAATGGCCGCCTTCAAAGAGCATGTGGTTGGGCACGAATTCGCAACCGCAGTCGACAACCATCTTGATTGTGTCGTTGCAGCGATCGGCGATGGTGGCAAGCAGATTGGTGTGGTTGATGCCGAGGCCATCGCGCAAGCAGTCTTCAATGAAGAGTTCCTTGCTGTCCTTGATGCCCTGAGCCTTCTGTACCGGATTGCAGGGGCAGGCAACGTTGCCGCCGCAGATGGCGGAGTTGCCGCCGACGACGCTCATCTTTTCAAGCATCAGAACGCGCAGACCGGCGCGGCCGGCCTTGAGAGCGCAGGCCATGCCGGCGAAACCGGAACCGATGATGACGACGTCGAATTCTTCTTCATAGGACTGGACGGCGGAAGCGGGGATGCCGGCATTGGCAG
>ENA-ORQX01001720-ORQX01001720.1-human-gut-metagenome-genome-assembly--contig:-NODE-1720-length-12855-cov-8.235469_pt1 | contig 12855 bp, 8 predicted proteins | sample MGYA00242170_ERZ509124 | MGnify/ENA primary metagenome ERZ509124 (study PRJEB26280, sample SAMEA2338647) | human gut metagenome | biome: human gut; feature: human-associated habitat; material: faeces... | reverse complement strand
GAGGCCCGCTGCCATGGCGTGGCCGCCGAAGCGGAGCAGGATGTCGGCGCAGGAGGCGATGCACTCGTGCAGGTTGAAGCCCTGCACGCTGCGGCCGCTGCCCTTGCCCTCGCCGTGCTCATCTACCGACACCACGATGACCGGGCGTCCGGTCTTTTCCACAAGGCGGGAGGCCACGATGCCGATGACGCCGGGGTGCCAGTCTTTGCCCCAGAGCAGGATGACCCGATCTTCGAGGCGTTCCGGCTCAGCGTCCAGCAGCTCCTGCGCAGCTTTGACGATCTCCATCTCCGTCTCCTGCCGCTGGATGTTGATGTCACTCAGCTTATGAGCCAATTCGACCGCCCGGTCTTCGTCTTCACAGAGCACCAGCTGCAAAGCGGTCACGGCGCTGTCCATCCGGCCCGCCGCATTAAGGCGGGGCGCGATGGCGTAGCTGATGTTCTCTGCCGTCACCGGCTTGCCTGCAAGGCCCACTTCTTCCAAAAGGGCGCAGAAGCCGGGTCTGTCCGTATTTTGCAGCTGGCGCAGACCTGCTTTGACGATGGTGCGGTTCTCTCCTGTCAGGGGCATGACGTCGGCCACGGTGCCAACAGCGGCGAGGTCGCCGCAGTATTCCAGCATCTCTTCCGGCGGGCAGCCATCCAGCGCGGCGCAAAGCTTGAAGGCCACGCCCGCGCCGCACAGGCCCTTGAAGGGGCTGTGGTCATCGGCACGGCGGGGGTCCACGATGGCCACTGCCTGGGGCAGGGTGTCGTGGGGCAGATGGTGGTCTGTGATGATGAGGTCGATGCCGAGGCTGGCCGCGAATGCGGCTTCCTCTACGGCAGAGATGCCGTTGTCCACCGTGACGATGAGGCGGCAGCCCTTATCGTAAATCGACTGGATCGCGTTCTTCGAGAGGCCGTAGCCGTCGCCCTCCCGGCTGGGCAGCATACACTTGACGGCGGCGCCCATCCCTTTCAGGTGCTGATAGAGCAGGGCCGTGGCGGTCACACCGTCCACGTCGTAGTCGCCGAAGACGACGATCGTCTCCCCCTCGTCGATGGCCCGCAGGATGCGCTCACAGGCTTTGTCCATATCGGTCAGGAGCATGGGGTCGCTCAGCTCTTCTTCGCCCGCCAGAAGGGTCAGCGCCTCGGCGGGGTCGGTGATGCCCCGGGCAGCGAGGATGCCGGCCAGCAGGCCGGCTTCTTTCTGCTGGGCCGCGAGGACAGAGCGGTACTTTTCCTCGCTCCACTCTTCGTCCATATTCTGGTATTCCAGCTCTTCGGTGTTCTGCTGGGCGATGGCCGCTGTCAGCTCTTTCAGGGCGGCGCGGTCAACGGTCTTGGTGTTCCAGGCCCGGTAGGTCATCGCAATCCCTCCCCGGCCAGACCATCGTTCGCCAGCATCCCCTGCAGCGCAGCGATCTCGCTGGAAACGTCCAGTGCCACGTCCGACAAAAGCTTATCGTAGAGGTTATCATAAGCCTGATTCAGGGTGTGCAGGATGCCCGCAATATCCCGGCGGATGGCCTCCGCGTTCTCGCCCTGCTGGCTCTGCACGTCGTTGTAGGTGTGCAGGAGCTTGAGGGTGGTGGGGATATAGTATTCCGCAAAGCGGCGGGCCTTGGGCAGGCTCTCGGGGTGGGCTTCCAGCCAGGCACAGATGGACTCGGTGGTCTTCTGCATATGCTGCAGCTCCTCCACAGCCCGCTCATCCTCCATGAGTTCCTGCTCCTTCTCGAGCACCTGCGCAAAGCGGCGGGTCGTCTCGAGGTTCAGGGGGACTTCTCCGGCCTGTTCCGGCGCTTTTTCCGGTTCGGGCTGGGGCTGATTTTCCTGTGCAGCGCGGTAGTCCTCTGCCGTCAGGTAGAGCTTGTCGTTTTTCTCGTCCAGCCAGGCACTGAGCCAGCCCTTGTGGATGAATTTCCGCAGCACCTTGAGCGCCTTGGTCTTCTTTTTATGCGTCAGGTCGGCCAGCATGGAGAGGGAGAGGCCCTTGTGCCAGTCGAAGCCCTCGGCGGTATCGGCGTAGAGCTCCAGGGTCTTGGCAGCCTTCATACGGGACGCACCCGCTGCGGTCAGCCAGCCGAACACAGCGGTCACAGCGGCAGAGCACCACCCCGTCACCGCGATAGCACCCAGTGCGAGATCACCGATGGCACTGAGGACCGTCATATCAGCCGCCACTATCACGCCGCCGGACGTGAACGCCCCCGCCGTGCCGAAGCAGGCGATGGCCGTGATGCCGAAGATGACGGCGAAGGTGATGCCGGTCGCCAGCATGGCGACGCCTGCACTGTGGCGCTTTTTGGCGCTGGTGCGAATATTCTCGATGGCCGTCGGTTCCGGCTTCTTCGCAAAGAAATTGCGCGCCCAGTCGGTCATCCCGCTGGCGCTGGCGCTGCTTCTGGCCTCCTCGGCCCGCTTCTGGTACTCCTGTTTTCCGGCCTGAAAGGCCCGGCCTGCCTCCGAGATGCCATAACCGGCGGCGTTCACTGCGGCGCGGCCCACATCCCACACACGGTCGCCGATCTCCTCGCCCCGGCCCTCAAAGCCGTGGCGGAAGGAGTCGGACATGGTGTCGCCCAGCTCGCGGAGCTGGCGTTCCAGCTCCTGCTGCACCTGACGGCCCTCGCCGTCCTGCGCCGTGCGGTTAAAATCGTTTTCACGATCAGTCATTCAACTTCTCACCCTTCTGCCGGGCTGTACCGGCTGATGATGGCGCGGGCCACCCGCAGGCCATCGACGGCGGCACTCATGATGCCGCCCGCATATCCGGCACCCTCACCGCAGGGATACAATCCTGCCAGCTGGGCGCATTCAAAATTTTCTTCCCGTTTCAGCCGCACCGGGCTGCTGGTACGGGTCTCGAGGCCGGTCAGAATGGCCTCGGGGGCGGTGTAACCCGCAATTTTCCGCTCGTAAGCCCGCAGACCGGCCCGCAGGGTGTCGGCCAGTTCGGTCGGCAGCAACGCGCCGAGGTCCGCAGCGACGACGCCCCGGTCATAGGTGGGCTGGACGCAGCCAATGTTCAGCCGGCCCCTGCCTTCCAAAAAGCTCTGGATGTTCTCCGCCGGGGCAGCATACTCTCCGCCGGGACGGCCTGCCGCATAGGCCCGGGCTTCCAGCTCCCGCTGGAAGGCGATGGCCTTCCGAGGGTCGTTGCCGAAGTCTTCACCGCCCACGCTGACCACCACGGCCGCGTTGGCATTCCTGCCGCTGCGGGCGTGGTAGCTCATGCCGTTGGTCACGACGCGTCCCTTTTCGCTGGCCGAAGCCACCACCTGGCCGCCCGGACACATACAGAACGTATAAACGCACCGTTTTTCAACATGCTGCGAAAGCTGATATTCGCCGCGCGGCAGGGCCGGATGGCCCGCCGCCTCGTGGTAGAGGCTCTTTTCGATTTCCGATTGGAGATGCTCTGCCCGGAAGCCGACGCTGAAGGGCTTGCACTCCAGCACGAGGCCGCTGTCCATCAGCATCCCGAAGGTGTCGCGGGCCGAGTGGCCCACCGCGAACACCAGCGCCTCACAGGGGAACGCACCGTCCGTGGTCTGGATGCCGACGAGCTGGCCATCCCGCCGCTCGAAGCCGGTGAGGGTTGTGTTGAAGTGGACTTCACCGCCCAGCGACTCGATCTCTTTTCGAATCGAAGTGATGACGCCCCGCAGCAGGTCGGTGCCGACATGGGGCTTCTGCTGCCAGGCAATTTCCTTCGGCGCGCCGTGCTCGAGGAACACTTCGGTCACGAAGCCGCAGAGCTCGTCGCCGATGCGGGTGGTGAGCTTACCGTCCGAAAAGGTTCCGGCGCCGCCCTCGCCGAACTGGATGTTGGCGTTCTCGTCCAGCTCACCGGTGGCGGAGAAATGCTCTACGGCCTTGACGCGCTCGTCCAGCGCAGGGCCGCGTTCCAGCACGATGGGCCGATAGCCCTGACGGGCCAGCAGCAGCGCCGCAAAGAGGCCCGCCGGGCCGAGGCCGCAGACCACAGGCCGGTGCGTCAGCGGCAGAGTGCCGTTCTGCACCGAGAGATCGGTCTTGCCCCGGACGGTAACGCTGCGGGAAGCACCCGCACAGGCGGCCTCTTCCCTCTCCTCTTTCAGGGTCACGGCCACAGTGTACACCAGCTTGGGCTGGCCGTGGCGGGCGTCCACCGAGAGCCGGGCGATGCCCAGATGGCTCACCTTTCCCCGGGGGATGCGGGCGAGGCGGAGGGCTTTTTCGTAGGCCTGCGGCTCCCCGGCGGAGAGGGGCAGGCGAATATCATGGATCAGGATCATATACTCAGTTACTTTCTATCTTGCACTGCACCACATAGCTGCCCAGCGCAAAAATTTTGTCGTTGGCCGGCACATAGAGGCGGCAGGCGATGTTCTGCTGGCCGATGGCGACATAGAAGTCGTCGGCGTCGATCTCAATGACCACCTGTTCCGGATTCAGTGCTTCCAGCGAACCGGCCGGGCCGCAGAGGGTGACGTTCATCAGCCGCTCCGTCTCCACGGTCAGGGTGTAGGTGGAGGGCAGGTTGATGACCTGCACACAGCTGGCGGGCAGGTTCATGGTCTTGGTTTCCAGACGGGAGCTGTCGAAGCTGACCGTGATGCTGGAGATGTTGTCCAGCAGACGGATGCCGCTGGGCAGTTCGATGGGCATTTCGTACACCTTATCCAGTGCAAAGGTGGAAAGGTCGATGGTACCCACCGACAGGGTGGACAGACGGTCGATCTGGGACTCCGGGCCGGCCACATTGAGGGTCTTTTTGCTCAGGGAGTAGACCAGCACCGAGGGGTCAAAGTCGCGGGGCGCGTTGATAAAGCTGACTTCCACCGGCAGGGTGGCCAGCTTATACACCTGCAGCGTGACCTCGACGCTGTCCGTTTCCAGAGTAGTATACTCAAATTCCACCTCCCTGCCGCTGCGGGTGTAAAAACGCAGGCTGGTGTCCAGAGTGACGGGGCTGGTCAGCTCGCCGTTGTAGGTCACCTCGGCGGTGCAGGTCTCCACCTGGCTCAGCTCGGTGCTGGGTCCGGAGAGAGTCACCGTCTCCTTCGAGATGTCGGTGCCGTAGAGGATATAGCCGTCTGCTATCTTCAGGTAATTCGTCGTCACCTGGATGGGCAGGGTCTTTTCTTCCACCACATCGAACACCACGTCCACGGTGTTGTCGCCGTCGATGGAGACGGACACACCGGTGAGCAGGGTGCTCTGGCTCCGCACCTGAAGGCGCAGGCTCTTTTCGCCGCTGTCGCGGACGCTGGACCAGTCGGGGTAGACGACAAAGTCGTTGGCCGACAGGCTGCCGATGGTGTAGCCGTCGCCGGAAAGTTTCAGGTTGACCGTTTTTTCCTCTGCATTGACGATGCTCAGGCCCCGGGAAGTGTAGGCAGCCGAATCATAGGTAAAGTCCACCGGAACATTATAGATGGTGGTGGTGGTGCCGGGCTGCACGACGATGGTGACAGCCATCCACGCAATGACTGCACCCAGCAAAGAAAGCAGGAGCCGGATGCGGCGATCGTTCAGCAGATTGCGCTTGGGGGGTACGGCAGGCTTGCCGTTGTTCTGCTCAGTGCTCATTGCTGCTCATCCTCCTCCTTGTTGTTCACCCAGTTCAGCAGGCGCTTGCCCCGGGCCTTCCAGCCCTCGGCAGCGCTCTTCTCGCTGGCGGTCTCCTTGGGTATCATCTCATCCACCAGCCGGGTGTAAAGGGTCTGACGGTCAAAGTGGCGCATGAGTACACCGTTTTTCGCCATCGAGATGATGCCCGTCTCCTCGCTGACCACGATGGCGATGGCGTCGGAGTTCTCGGCGATGCCGAGGCAGGCGCGGTGGCGGGTACCCATGTCCTTGCCCAGGTCCAGGTTGTTGGAAAGGGGCAGCACACAGCCTGCGGCCTTGATGCGGCCATCCTCGATGATGGCTGCGCCGTCGTGGAGGGGGGTACCCTCGTAGAAGATTGTACCCAGCACCTCGAGGTTGACTGCGCTGTTCACGGGCGTGCCGGTGCGGACGATCTCAGAAAGGTTGGTGTTCCGTTCCAGCACGATGAGCGCGCCGGTCTTGGTCTCCGAAAAGCGCTCTGCCGCGTCGCAGATGGCGATGATGGCACTGCGCCACGCGCCCTTGAGGCTGGTGTCGTTGTAGCGGTTTTTATTGAAGAAGCGATAGGCCCACTGGTCGGTCTGGCCCATCCGCTCCAGCGCACGCCGTATCTCGGGCTGGAACAGCACCACCAGCGTCAGCAGACCGACTTGCAGCAGCGAGTTGAGCAGCCAGGTGACAGTGCGCATATTCAGGATGTTCGCCACCAGATAGACCGCCATGACGATGAGCGCGCCCTTGGCCAGCTGGCCGGCGCGGGTGCGGTTGACGAAGCCCAGCAGCTGGTAGATGAGGAACGCGATGATGAGGATGTCCAGCAGGTCTACCAGCTTGAAGGTCTGGAAGTTTGCTACGATAGAGTTCAGAGTCATGGGTCACATTCTCCCGTTCACACTGCTTCGATGAGGGCGACGGCGTGGGCCGCGATGCCCAGCCCCTCGCCGGTAAAGCCCAGATGCTCCTCGGTGGTGGCTTTGACGCTCACGGCGTCCACCGGCATCCCGAAAGCCTCGGCCAGCTTTGCCCGCATGGCCGGGATGTGGGGGGCCAGCTTCGGGCGCTGGCAGAGGATGGTGGCGTCGATGTTCTCGATGCGCCAGCCGTGCTCGGTCATGATTTCTGCCACACGGCGGGCCAGCATGAGGCTGTCGGCCCCGGCGTACTCTTCCGCCGTATCGGGGAAGTGCTGGCCGATGTCGCCCAGCGCCGCTGCGCCCAGCACGGCGTCCATGACCGCGTGGGCCAGCACGTCGGCGTCCGAGTGGCCCAGCAGGCCCTTTTCATACGGCACTTCCACGCCGCCCAGGATGAGCTTGCGGCCCTCCACCAGACGGTGGACGTCGTAACCATGACCAATGCGCATTTTCTTTCCTCCGTTCTCGGTCCGGGGCAGGTCTTCCCGGGTGGTTATCTTGATGTTTGCGTAGTCGCCCTGTACCAGCTCCACCGGACGACCCGTCAGCTCGAACAGGCTGCAGTCGTCGGTGACGAGGCGGGCGCTGGCCTCGTCCAGTTCATCCAGCGCCGCCAGATAGGCTGCGCGGTCGAAGCACTGGGGCGTCTGCACCGCATAAAGGGTGCTGCGGTCAGGGGTGTTCTCCACCATGCAGCCTTCCGGCACAGTCTTGCCGTTTCCGCCCTTCGCCTGCTTGATGGTGTCCTTCACCGGCACTGCCGGGGCGGCGGCACCGCAGCGGGCAGCGATCGTGTCGGCGATAACGCTCTGGCTCACGAAGGGCCGGGCCGCGTCGTGGACGGCCACCAGTCTGCCGTGGGCAGCGGCCACGCCGCTGCGGGCGCTCTCGGCGCGGGTCGAGCCACCCTTCACCAACCGCACCGGCTTTTTGCAGCGGGCAGCGGCCCGCTGGGCATTCTCACTGGACGCGCCGGTCACGATCACCAACTCGTCCACCTCCGGACACTCGTCAAAGGCCCGGACGCTCCGCTCCAAGACGGTCTCACCGCCCAGATCGAAGCTCAGTTTATCAAATCCCATCCGGGTGGAAGAACCCGCCGCCACCAGGACTGCCGTTACACGATGTTCCAATTTCTTACACCTGCCCCATTTTATTCCTGCCCTGTGCCGCACTGCACAGAGCATATTATTATTCATTGAATATTATAGCGTATCCACCCACAAACTGCAACTGCCCGTGCCCATCAAAAATGCCCCCGTGCAGCACTTTTGGCGCTGTACGGGGGCATAAATTTTCTATAAAATTTCTGCGTTATGCGAGGATGGGCTCGATGGCAGCTGCCAGAGCATCCTTCTGAGCCTGAGCATCGGCCAGGTCCTTGCCCAGAGTGGTGAAGTAGGTCTTGATCTTCGGCTCAGTGCCGGAGGGACGGACGACCACGGTAGCGCCGTTGTCCAGAGAGTAGATAAGGACATTTGCGGCGGGCAGGCCGGTCTCTTCGGGCTTCTTGTAGTCGGTGATCTTGACCACCTTGTGGCCGGCCAGCTCGGTGAGGGGCTCGTCACGCAGCTTCTGCATGATGGAGGCCATCTTCTCCATGCCGGTCAGGCCGGGGAACTCGAAGCTGTCCACCTTGTTCAGGTAGCGGCCATATTCCTTGTAGATCTCTTCCAGACGCTCCTTGATGGAGGAACCGATGCTGCGGTAGTAAGCGGCCATCTCGCAGATGAGCATGGAGCCGATGACGGCATCCTTGTCACGGACATAAGGACCGGCCAGATAGCCGTAGCTCTCCTCGAAGCCGAAGATGAAGCGGTCCACTTCACCGGCAGCTTCCAGATTTGCGATCTGGTCGCCGATCCACTTGAAGCCGGTCAGCACGCTGCGCATCTCAACGCCGTAGTGGGCGGCGATGGCATCGGCCAGCGGGGTGGAGACGATGGACTTGACGGCGACGGGGTCCTTGGGCATGGTACCCTTCTCGATGCGGCCTGCGCAGATGTAATCCAGCAGCAAAGCGCCCATCTCGTTGCCGGAGACCAGCTCATAGCTGCCGTCCGGACACTTCATGGCGATACCCACGCGGTCAGCGTCGGGGTCGGTGGCCAGCATCAGGTCGGCGCCGGTCTTGGTGGCGAGGTCGAGGCCCAGCTTCAGAGCCTCGAAGATCTCAGGGTTGGGGTAGGAGCAGGTGGTGAAGTAGCCGTTGGGGTACTCCTGCTCCGGCACGATGGTGATGTCGGTGATGCCCATGTCGTTCAGAACGTGGGTGACCGGCACCAGACCAGAACCGTTCAGCGGGCTGTAGACCAGCTTCAGGCCGGCGGTCTTGCACAGGCCCGGGCGCACCTGACGTGCCTCGATGGCGGCGTAGAGGGCATTCTTGCAGTCGTCGCCCACAAAACGGATGAGGCCCTGCTCGACGCCTTCGGCAAAGGAGATGTACTTTGCGCCGGTCAGGACATCGGTCTTCTGGATCTCGTCATAGACGATGGCGGCGGCGTCATCGGTCATCTGGCAGCCGTCGGGGCCGTAGGCCTTGTAGCCGTTGTACTTGGCGGGGTTATGAGAAGCGGTGACCATGATGCCCGCATTGCACTCATAGTAACGGGTGGCAAAGCTCAGGGCCGGGACAGGCATCAGAGCATCATAAATGCGCACCTTGATGCCGTTTGCGGCCAGAACGCCGGCGGCAGTCTTGGCAAAGACGTCGCTCTTCAGGCGGCTGTCATAGCTGATGGCCACGGTCTGATTGCCGCCCTGGGTCTTGACCCAGTTTGCCAGACCCTGGGTGGCCTGACGCACGACGTAGATGTTCATGCGGTTGGTGCCAGCGCCCAGCACGCCGCGCAGGCCGGCGGTACCGAACTTCAGTGCAACGGCAAAGCGGTCCTTGATCTCGTCGTCGTTTCCCTCGATCCTGGCCAGCTCCGGCTTCAGATCTGCGTCCTCCAGATCCGCTGCCAGCCAGCGCTTATACTCATCCTGATACATATTGCACACCTTACCTTTGTAATTTTTGACCATAATGGACAAATTCATCCAAGTCTACTTATAATATAAGCTTTTATACGCTTTGTGTCAATTCAGGATTATGTACCAAGTTTTCCCCCTCAAAACCAGCAAATGCCACAAATCGTGCAGGCTTTCCGCTCTCCTGCTGCCCATTTGCAGCCGTGCAGGGCCAGTACACCTGCCCTGCGTCGTCCAGTACATCCAGCCAGTGGCCCAGCCCTACTCCATTTTCGCACAGATACCGCATCAGGGACATCAGCCGCCCGAAGTCGCCCACCGGGCAGATGACCTGCTCCGTGACACACTCTTCTCCCTGCTGCCGCCGCACTGCCAATACAACTCCCTCTTCCTCTACGCTTGCGCTGTAGTACAGCGTGTGTGCAATTTGAAAGCCTTCGATACTGGAATAGGGCCTGGTGTAACAGCAGTACTCTTTCGCAACCATAAGATTCTTCCTCCAATCGCAGATAGCCCGCGTTTCGTTGACATCTCACATGCCCTCTAATATAATAGATTCAAACAGAAAATTGTGTCGAACTTGGGCATCTGCGCCCTATCTTTACCATTTCTTAGTCAGTTCTTGGTCAACCATTTCATTTCTTTTGTCTGTTATCTCAGAATAAATTTCGAAGCGCCGTAAAAATTTCTATTGTCCCCTTTTATGGATGGTTTCTGCCGCCCCATCGGGCAGAAAGGAGCGCCCATGTACGCAGTCCTCAAGAGCTTCGGCCTCAAGGGCCTCAACGGCTTCCCCGTGGAAGTCGAGGCCGACATCTCGGGCGGGATGCCCGCCCTCTCCATCGTCGGCCTGCCGGACTCCGCCGTCCGGGAGAGCGGCGACCGCGTCCACGCAGCCCTGAAAAATCTGGGCTTCAAGTGGCCTGACCGCCGCATCACCATCAACCTTGCTCCCGCCGACGTCCGCAAGACCGGCCCGGTGTATGACCTGCCCCTGCTGCTGGCGGTGCTGGCATCCTCCGGCCAGATGGAGGAGCCGCCGAAGGACACGGCCTTTCTGGGGGAGCTGGCGCTGGACGGCAGTCTCCGCCCGGTGTCCGGCGTCCTGCCCATGGCGCTGGAGGCTGCCGCCGGCGGTGTGCGGGCGCTCTATGTCCCCGCCGAAAACGCTGCCGAAGCCGCTGAGGCCTGCGGAAGCGAAATGCAGGTCTACCCTGCAGCAACAGCCCGTCAGGTCGTGGACGCACTGCGGGGCATCCAGCCCATTTCTCCCACGGCTCCGGTTCCCTTCGACCCTGCCGATGCGTGGAGCCACGTTCCCGATTTCGCTGACGTCTGCGGCCAGCCGCTGGCCCGCCGGGCGATGGTCATCGCGGCTGCGGGCGGACACAACGTCCTGCTCGTCGGTGCGCCCGGCACCGGCAAATCCATGCTGGCCCGCCGCCTGCCCGGCATCCTGCCGCCCCTGACCCGGGAAGAGGCCGTGGAGACGACGAAAATTTATTCCATCGCCGGACAGATGCCCGCAGGCCGGGGCCTCGTGACGGCACGGCCTTTCCGCAGCCCCCACCACTCGGCCAGTTCGACTGCGCTGGCGGGCGGCGGGGCGCAGTTCCGCCCCGGCGAGTGCAGTCTGGCCAACTGCGGCGTCCTCTTCCTCGACGAACTGCCCGAGTTCTCCCGCGAGAGCCTCGAAGTGCTGCGCCAGCCCCTCGAGGACGGCTGCATCACGGTCAGCCGAGCCGCCGGAAGCGCCACTTATCCCAGCCGCTTCCAGCTCGTCGCCGCCATGAACCCCTGCAAATGCGGCTACTACGGCCACCCTACCCGGACCTGCACCTGTTCGCCCAGCGCGGTGCGGCAGTACCGCAGCCGGGTGTCCGGCCCGCTGCTGGACCGCATCGACCTCTGCGTCGAGATGGACCCGGTGGCCTTCGATGAATTGCATGGCGCTGCTCCTTCCGAGAGCAGCGCCGAGCTGCGGAAACAGGTCCTTGCTGCCCGGGCCATCCAGGCCCAGCGGTACGCTGCTCCCGGCTACGAGGATGTGCGCTGCAACGCCCAGCTCACCGCCGGGCAGGTGCGGCGCATCTGCCGGATGACCCCCGCTGCTGAGCAGCTCCTGCGGGCCTCCTACGAGACGCTGGGCCTTTCGGCCCGCGCCCACGACCGCATCCTCCGGGTGGCCCGCACCATTGCCGACCTCTCCGGCAAGCGCCTCCTCGACGAGGATTCGCTGCTCGAGGCTCTGCAATACCGTGCGCAGGAAAAGGTCGATCTGACGTTCTGATACAGACAAAAATCCCCCGGCTGGACCGGGGGATTTTTTGCGTTATAAAACTTTTAGAATCTTCTCCACGCATCGGGCAGGAAGAGCACCAGCATCGGGAAAATTTCCAGACGACCGGCCAGCATATCGAAGATGAGCACCAGCTTTGCAAAGTTGGAGTAGGCCCCGAAGTTCATCATGGGACCCACCTGATTGAGGCCGGGGCCGATGTTGTTCAGGGTGGCGGCGATGGAGGTGAAGTTCGTCACCATGTCAAAGCCGTCCAGACTGACAAGCATGAAACTCGCCGCAAAGATGAAGATGTAGGCCGCCAGAAAGACGTTGGTGGTGCGGATGGTCTCATGATTGACCAGCTTGCCGTCCATCCGGACAGGGGCCACCACCTGCGGGTGGAGGGCCTGCTTCAGCTCCTTGCCCAGCGTCTTGCCCAGCAGGAGGAAGCGGCTGACTTTGATGCCGCCGCCGGTGCTGCCCGCGCAGGCACCCACGAACATCAGCAGCACCAGCACCTCTTTTGCCAGCGTGGGCCAGAGGTCGAAATCACAGCTGGAAAAGCCGGTGGTGGTAATGATGGAGCCGACCTGGAAGGCCGCATGGCGCAGCGCCTCGCCGAAGGTGCCGTAGAGGCTGCGGATGTTCACCGTGATGACGGCCACCGCCGCCAGAATGATGGCGAAATAGGCGCGGACTTCCTCGCTGGACGCTGCGCGGCGGAACCGGCGCAGCAGCAGCAGGAAATACGCGTTGAAGTTGACGCCGAAGAGGATCATAAAGATGGTCACGACCCACTGGATGTAGGGCGAGAAGCTGGCAAAGCTGTCGTTCTTGAAGCCGAAGCCGCCAGTACCCGCCGTGCCAAAGGCCGTGAGCAGAGAGTTGAACACATTCATTCCGCCCGCCAGCAGGAAGCAGAACTCCACCACCGTGAGCGCGAAATAGATGCCGTACAGGATCTTGGCCGTAGACTGCACCTTCGGCACCAGCTTGTCCACCTGCGGGCCGGGGCTTTCCGCCTTCATCAGGTTGACGTGGGAGCCGCCGGTCAGGGGCAGCAGGGAGAGCAGGAACACCAGAACGCCCATGC
>ENA-ORQX01001713-ORQX01001713.1-human-gut-metagenome-genome-assembly--contig:-NODE-1713-length-12914-cov-3.209503_pt1 | contig 12914 bp, 16 predicted proteins | sample MGYA00242170_ERZ509124 | MGnify/ENA primary metagenome ERZ509124 (study PRJEB26280, sample SAMEA2338647) | human gut metagenome | biome: human gut; feature: human-associated habitat; material: faeces... | reverse complement strand
ACCGGATAACGGGAACGGTCGCCGGGCTTTTGAGAAACTGCAAATTGTACATTCATATCAAAGATAATTCCTTTTACAAATCCCTTTTCTTGCAATATTGCGTCGAATGTATCACGGATATTGGGTATTGTTGACGCTGTCCCCTTTGTCGTAAACTGCCAAACTCCGCCAACGCCACGCACCAACGGAATAATGAAAGTTACGGTTAACGTTACAATCCATCCGTCGCCGCCGTTTAATACGGCACGGTTGGGGTGCTTTTCCGCAACCCCCGCCATCAAATTGGGATAATCCTTTGTACTATATTGACAATATTGTTTTCCGTTCCATACAAAGAACGTTTCCCCGTCGCCGTATGCTATGCGTCGCCCGTCGTCGTCCCGGTATTCGTACATTTCATTGCAAACCTTTTCCGGGGCGTCGTCCGGGAAAACAATCTGTATTGTTTGCGGTTTCTCGCCGTATGCTTTCGTAAACAATCCTGCATACTTTCCGGTTGGTATAAAATAATCAACGCTTTTTGGGTATTCTTTGCCGTTTGCCGCCTTTTCCTTGTACCCTACTTTGATAAACCCCACACGTGGCAAAACAACACGTTGTATGCCGGTGGTTGGTCTGTTTATGTTTATACGTCCTTTCATAATCAAATATCAATTTCAGTATTCAACAAATCTTTCTTTGTCACGGGTTCCGGCTTTTTAGGCTGTTTTTCTTCGATTTTAGCCACTTTTTCTTTTTTTGGTGTAATTGTACGTTTTGCGGTTTTCTTTTCCTTGACGGGCTTGTTTTCCGCCGTTTTTGCCGTTTTTCGTGTGGTTCTCTTTTCCTCCGGTTCCGGTTGTGGTTCGGGTTCCGGGTCTTTCTTCAAATCCTCAACGGTAACGGCTTTTTCCGGTTCCGGCTTTTTCTTTTCCGCCGGGTCTTTGCTTTTAACAAGTTCCGCCAACGTCAGCGAAACAATATTGTTTGTCAAATCCGGTTCGTTATCCAATGATATTTCCCCGGAAACCGCCGTAAATGTATTATCCCGTTTTTCGTCCTCAATTGCTGCCAACTCCAAAAGATACGGGATTTTCTTTGCGTTCGGGCTGTCTGTTTGGTCTTTCAAATTGTACGTCGGTTTCTTTCGCCAATCTTTCGGGCTAAAATTGAAAACACGGTCAATCGGAATATCCGGGAAATTTTCGTTCCACATCATCGCATATAAATGCAACTGAATTTCCGCTTCTTCGTAAAATCCTTTGCGCCCGCTTTTGAAATCCACAATTGCGTTTATGTATTCTTTTGAACCGGGCTTTGATAACATCGTACACGGTAAATCAATCATTCCGGCGTAATTATGAACGGGGTGTACCAACGCAATTTCCACGGCTAACGGTTTAACGTCATAATCCAAAACAAATTGCGCAAATGCCAATATATCCTTTTTGAAATCATCAGCGTAATAAATGAAATCGGCGGGCAATTTGTTGTTATCAATATAATCTTTCAATTTGGCTTTCAGTCCGTCCAAATCATAAAAGCGGTTAATTATAAGTTCTTCAAATTGGGCGTGCATGAATGTACCATACGCCGCCCGTTCTGCTTTGTATCTTTCCGCCTCGTCAATTCCTTTTTCGGCAATCCATTTAATCAGAAATTCCGATTTTGGCATTGTCTGCGATAATATGGTTGTAACTGACGGATAAAATTCCGGGGTTCCGTTGTCGTCAAACTTGTAATAATATCGGTGTCCTTTGCTGTTTAGCTGCCATACTTTATACGGCGGTTCGATTAATGCACCATCAAAGAACATTGCCGTCATTTCCTCAATGGTCATTCCCGGAACAATTTCAAAAGCCCCGGCGGGTTGTTCTATTTCGACCGCATCCAATCCGGCAACAATCTGTTGTTCCTCGTCTATCTCCGGGAATTTATCGGCGGGCAATTGCCCCATTGATTTTGCCAAATCTCCCATCGCATTTGTTGCGCCTTGCAATGCGCCAACCATTTCTTTTACCGTTTCCGGCTGTTTTTTTTTCGCTCTCATATTATTATTTTTTTTCGTTATATGTCATATATGTTGCAACCCCAAACATTCCGGCAAATAGAAAATGGGCATAATTCCAAAATCCGGCAATAAAGCAAATTGCGCACATTATGCCGAACGACCATGTAAAGAACTTGTTTTGCCATTCGTCAGAAAAAACAACGTCGGTCATTTTCTCTATTCTTTCAACTATCCTTTTCATTTCTTAATCCTCCAATCCAAACAGATAATCGGCGGAACAACCGCACATTTCGCAAATTATTACTACCCATTCCGGAACAACCCTTTTGGTTGTCCCGTTGCAAAGATTTGTCATATTTACCTGCTGTGCGCTTTCGCTTGCGCCCTCAAATAAACGGGCTGCAATATCCTTTTTCAATACCTTTTTTCCGTTCGCCTCGGAACGGGCGATTGCTTCATTTACTCTTAATTTCATATTGTTTATTTTTATGGTTATTATTCTACGTGTCCGCAATGTTTGCAGGTTTTTTCCTCAAATATCGGTTCGTATTCATACGGGGTTAAATACCCATCGCCGCCGCAACATTTATAATCGGCGTCGGTAACTTCCATTTCTCCGCCACATACCGGGCAATCTCCTTTTCCGACCAATACCAAATTCAGAAATGCGTCCAAATGTTCGGAACGTACAACCGAAATTCCGGTTGCTTTGATAATGCCGACAACATCAGAAACCGGAACGTCACGTTCGATACTATCAAACAAAGTGCATCCCCAAAATTTCGGGTCGTCTTGTATCATTTCCTTTTGGATTAATTGATTTACAATGATTGTTTCAACTTCTGTTGCTTTCTTTCCGGCTGCTTTCGCCAAAATGTTCAATTCTTTGTCTTTTCTGATATTCATATTATTTCGCACTATCCCCGTGCGTGGGCTTAACTTCAATGCAAAGGTACAAATATTTCTTTAATTACCAAAGATAAATACTTTTATTTCAAATTTATTTTTGCGGGTTGTTTTGCAATTTACGGCAAACAATATATTTTTGTGGTACCGCATCAACCAAATATCGCTCTCGGTTACTGCGTAAAATTCCCCCGGTGCATATTGATTTATGACGCCGGGGGTCTTTTTATTTCTTACTCTGATAATACAACCATTTGTAAATTTCGCCGTAATATCCGGTTTCCAATACTGCTTTTCGTATGGTCTTTGCGTCGTACTCGCCAAATGTTACGTACTCATATATTGACGGGTTTTCATGCAACGCAAATTCAAATGTTATGTCAATATATGCGTCGCCGACCTTGTTAAACGCATGGTCAATCGGTATTGGGACGTTTGTTTTTCCCTCACAATAAAGAATCCGTTCCGGGAACGCCTCGCAAAGTAAATGGGAATTTCGATAACATTCTTTCGGCTTTGGCTTAATTACGTGCCGTATGTGGTCCAATTCGTAATCCTCCAATACATCAGCCGCCGGAACTATTTTAACGGGCTTTGCGGCGTTTAATAAGTCTTGGAAATACGCTTTTTGTCTTTCGTGCAAAGGTAGTTCCAACATCATTTCAATTTCTTTTATTATTATACTTTCCATACAATTTGTTATTCCGTCCATTCCTCAATATACATTTCATACGCTTCTTGGCAACAACGCCCTCACAACTTATATATCCATTTGGGACGCCGTGGGTTCCTTTTTCGTCATCATCCAAAGGACAATATAAACACAAATCGTCGCTTAAATCATCAGCGGTTTTTAATTTAGGGTTCTTTATTTGCCATATACCCAATAATAGGGTTGCAATTAATAATACAAAGAAAATTAATATTATCACGTCCATATTTTAACCTTTCATTCTACCAACATAAGACAAATTCAATACATCGTACATTTGCCCCATAACGGCAAATTCTAACATTGCGTCGCTGTTTGCAACGTCGTTTATCCTCAACAATGGGTATTTGTTGCCGTAATCCGTAACGTACCCGTCCGGTTCAATATCTGAATATATCCGGTCGTTGTCGCTGTTTTCAAAGTATTTATTTAGGCTTTGCAGAATATTGTTTTCCAAATATTCATTGCCCAATACTGCTTTTATTTTATCCTGCTTTCTTAATGCGTATCGCATGGCTTTTAAGTATTAAACCGGGGATTGCTCCCCGGCTGTTTATTACTCAATTTCGTAAATATTGCACGTACTTTCTGTTGCAACATACGTTGGCATTTTCTTTTTTTCAAGATAGCAAATACTTTCAACGGCGGAACGGCTTGTATAAAAATAAAGCCCAAATTTCTTTCCGATAAAATACAAATCATTTACCCCGGTTTCTTTGCAATCCTCAAATATCAATTGGCAATGTCTTATACTCTTAAAATCAACGTGTCCGTCCAATCTTTGTGCAATTTCTGCAATGTCTGTTGCAATAGTTCTTTTCTTTTCCATGTTCTTTTGAATTTATTCCGGGACCCGCCCGGTCGGATATTATTTAACGTAAAATGAAATTTTGATACAACGGCGCAATTTGCAAACGGTTTTATCATCGGTGCCATTAAATGCACGGCGCAACATCTTATTAGCCATTTCAACGCCAATCAATTCAATCAATCCTTTAACGCCTACCAACTTGTTAACCTTTTTACCGTCAACAATACCGTTGATTTTAATGCGGAAATTGCGATTAATTTCTTTTGTTGTGTATAATAAACCGTTGTAAATTGTTGTTGCCATTTTGATTTTCTTTTAATTGTTCGGGGTAAACGCCCCGTCGTTGTTGTTTGACAATGCAAATATACAACCTTTATTTTAATTACCAAAAGAATTTCTTTTATTCTATCGGAAAATGGCAAAAAAATTCTGTTTTTGGTTCAAAAGATAGTTATTTTGGTCTAATTTTCGATTTAAGCCACTTTTTCGGGCGAAATGTGTAATTTATCCATCCGGGAAAGAAAAGCCCGCTACGGGGATAAAAATGGGCAAAACTAAAAAAGCCGGGGAAAACCCGGCTAATCCTTAAAAACAATCTTATAAATGGAATGAAAAAGTATTTGATACAAAAATACTCATTTTTCAATCTCTATATATTCAACCCCCATTATTTTTGTATGCGGGTTCCTGCTGATAACATCAATTTCCCGGTTCTTTATTTTCTTGGTTTTCCATAAAAAACCTAACCAACGTTTGTATTGCACCGTTTCGACAATCAACAGACTATCCCGGTTTATATGCGTCCCGGTAAATTGTCCGTCCGGCGTGGCGCATCCGTGCAACTCAAAATACGGTTCGACAATATCGACGCATCGTAAAACGGTCGTAACCGTATCGCCGAGCAAATATACAACACTATCCCGGACGGTTGCCCGCAATTCGTTGATTGTTTCCATTTGGGTTGTTGTAACCCGTTCCAACTCCCGGTTCTTTGTCTGCAACGTCTTTATCAACTCCGCATCGCTCGCCCGGTATTTTTCAAACTCTGACAATTTCAGTTCCAAAACCCCAACTTTTGCGGCGTTCAAACTATCTTTTGTTTGGTACCGGGAAACGTCCTGCAATAACGTTTCCGTGTTGGTTCTGTATTTGTCCCTTTCCCCGGTTAACTGATTAATCCGGGAACGTTGCACCCATATAGTGACAACGGCGGCAACCGCCAAAGCAATTGCCGCTATTATTAGATATTTTTTCATAAGATACGTTTTATTGTATTGTAATGTACTTTGGCGATACGCTCACGTCCTGCGTCCGTCATCATAAAACGGCAATCTTTCTCCGTGTCCATGAAAAAGTTTTCGGATAATACCGCCGGGCAAACCGTATGTTTCAGTATATAAAATTGGCTTTCTTTGTCCGGGTCGCCGTCTATATAATCAAAACGCATTTTCCAACCATCCGGGGCAAACTCTTTTTCCGCCTCCTTACAAAGAACGGTTGCGATTGCATCCGCTTTCGTTTGTCCTACGCTGGTATAACATTCCCACCCGGTGCCGCCTCCGGCGTTCCCGTGAACGCTAAACAAAACGGCGTTGTTGCCGCAATCCGCATGGATAACGTTTGCACGGCGGCAACGCTCCGGCAATGATACGTCGTTGTCCTCCGGTACCAAAATTTCAAACTTTATTCCCTCCGCTTTCAACATCGCCGCAATACGGCGTACAATATCACGGTTAAACTCCCATTCTAACAATTGGGAACCGTCCCCCCAAATGGGGGAACGTTTTCCGGCTGTATTATTGCCGTGTCCGGCATCTAATATAATTATCTTATCCATTTTTATTTTGTTTTATGGGGCTTTTCGCCCCGGTTATTATTCATAAAATTCTGTTGCCCCCTTTTCTAACTCATCCGGTATAAACGGCATACCTACCATTTCTTTGAAGTTTATAATAACCTCAAACAAAGGTTTTCCGTCTGTTCCGCTTTGCAGATAAAAGCCATCATCAATGTTTGAATTAGCCAAAAATCTAACTGACTCGCCCTGCTGAATTGGGAATGATATACTTTTAGACTGAATGTTCTTGGCAATCTTTCTGTTTGCTTCAATGGTTGTTGAATATCGGCTGTTTGGAACTTCCGTTAATGAACCATCCGGCGCAACCTTTGCAGCCCAAAAATTGGCTTCATTAATTGTGCTTGTTTCGTTATATGCCTGCCCGGAATACTGAATTGTTATAATTCCGTCCGCCTCTGCCAATAAATCTCCTTGAACTTTGTTAGGGTCTGACGCTCCGGGGTCTGCTCATGCGTTATTATTGCTAACCAAAGCCAAACCCTTTTTAATGCCCAAAGGTATATTTCCTGCGGTCTTGTTATACGTATATCGGTAACTTGCATCGCCTGCTGGGGTCATAACAACAAATTTTGCATAGTCTTTCTGATACTCCAAATATTTTTCCGAAATATGCGAACTATCTGTTATTACCATTCGATTAAACCACGGGGTTATATCCCCCTCAAAATCATTCAATACCATAGTTGTTGGTATCTGCGAAGCATTAGGGAATATAATTACCGCAAATTCCTTTGCGTCAGTAGGAACAACAAATGTTTTTGTTGCTTCATGGATTCCGCTCACTGCATCCTCTGATATAAATAATTTGTCAGAAATGCTCCATCCTGCATTGAATTGCGGTTGGTCGTTATTGTAACTTACCAATTCCGGTGTTGGTGCTACATTTTCCGACCCGGTGTACTTCATCAATGCAACCACAAAGGCATTTTGTTTGTCTGTAATTTTAACGGTAGCTTTGTAATTTTTACCACGGCAAACAAAGGTGTCAAATCTGTTATATCGCTTAAACAAAGAAAATACGGGCAAATCCTTGTTATTATCTTTAACAATTAGCTGATTATTAGATATACTTACCTTTGCTGCTGTCTTAACTGACAAATATGTATTATCCCCCATATATGTAACATCATTGTTAATTTCCGTTTCGGGTTCGGGGAAAATCAATGTCCTTGCAAGGTTCAAAGAATTATATCCGTAATACTTGTTGTTCATCTTGACTTGATACCCGGTAAATGCCATAAATGCCAACAAACCTTTTTCTTTGAGTTTTGCCAAATCTACGTCCGCTAAATCATTCTGAGCAAAATTACCGTCCTTTGCTTTTTTCTCAAAGTCTTTTGCATCAACATTTGAAAGGTTTTTGCTTGCCCCGCCCAATGCCGCCAGCGTTGCGGCAAACGCCGGGGTTTTTACATACTTATCCAAATAATCTTTAATCTATTGTTCGTCCGCTCCTGCCGGAATCCACGGAATTTGTGCTGCATCATTAATTTCTATTGGCAAATATACATCAACCCACATTGCGCCCTGTCTATCTGAAAGGAATGTACCTTTCTGAACCACTTCAACGCCCAATTTCTGTTGGTTCTCTGAAATGTATGTTCCGGTTATTGCTTTTGCATCGCCCAAAAAAGTTTGCGTATAAACCTGCATTTGCCCCAAACCCAAAAGCGGAACGATATTAAACAACAACATATCGTTCTGAATCTTACAATTGGTGCAAACCCCTTTGTTTACCTCAAATTCAAACGGCTTACCGCTTCCGGTAAAAATCGAACCTTTGACGTGTACGGAATCCGCCTTAATTGGGGCGTTGTTCTTATCCCGGAACATCATCATAATAATTTGGCTACTGCCTGCTGATAATTGCTTTAATTGTGCCATAATCATTTGAATTTTTTCTTGTTAATACTATGTTTATCATTAATCGCCTTTATTAGCTTTTCGGCTTCTTCTTTCGTTATACACTTGACTATTTCCGCCGCCATATCTATTGCCTCAACTGCATTGCTTTGTTTGAGTTCGTAATTCTCTTTCACGCTCCAACCCTCCCTTAATAGAATACCCAATGTCAGTAATACAACAAAAAATGGAATACTGTAAAAAGGAAAAACCATAAGTCCCAAAACATCAATCATCAATACGTATAAAACTAAACGCAAATAGTCTATGATTTTTTGCCCGGTTTTCCGCATCGGGTGGCTTCTTAATTTTTCTTTTCTCGCTTTCACGGCTTCGTATGCCGTCCAAAAATCAAAGAATGTCGCAAATACTACAAAAACACAACATACAAAGATTATTATCAAACAAACTTTCATGTCGTGTTGAATGAAATAAAAATACTTTTCCATCGTTTTTTTTAATTGTGGTGCGGATTGTTCCGCACCGGGTTAAACTTTGCATATTTTGATAAAATATTTTTTTTCAAATATTCCCTAACAACAAAAACCTTTGTTGGTGTTACATAACAAATAACGGGCTAACCGTTGAAATGGCAATAATACGCCATTGTTCCCAACTAAAAATTTTATCCATATCGTCCATAAATAAAGAGTTAAGGGGCGGCGGTAAACCGCCCCCGTTTTGGTTATTGCTTTATAATCTCGCACAACATAAATTCCGTGCGGTTGTCAACCGTGGTTGTTCCGTTGATAATGTTACGTTCTTGCATACTTTCCAAATGGTTAAATCGGTACGGGGCGACCTTTTTATTGTCGCCCCTTTCCTCGGTTAATTATTCAACTAATGCGGCGTTGTTGACTACTATGTTGCCACTTTTTGCCGTCGGGCTTCCGCTATCCGTGCAATTGTTCAATTCAATACGGGCGTTCGTTCCGCACAAATATTTTGAACCGTTCAAAGATATACAATTTACGAACTTACCAAAATTTTCATCCTTCCCGGACTTATCGCCGGAAACGTAATAATTGTTTGCGTTGTTCTCGCAAATGCAACCAATCACGAATATTTGCGAACCTCTGCCGCCCTCCGCCGCCGTTGCGCTTCCAACTAATGCGATACCGTTATTAACCTGTTTACGGCAATAGGCGTTATATATCGTATCGTGGCAACCAAAAGCGGGCGTTAATCCGGCTTTTACGTTGTATTCAAACAATCCGCCAATAATGGTTGTTTCGCAACGTTCGTGGTCGCTATATCCGTCGTCGTTATTGTCGTGGCTCCAACAATCAATCATCGTTGCAACGGTATGTTTCGCCAATGCCGGGTCAGTCGTTGTGCTGTGTGCGTTGAACCCGTCCCCGGTACTCGAACCGCTAAACGCCCGTGCCGCTTCGCATCGTATCAATTCCACACCAATTGCCGCCTCCCACGACCACGCACCGCCGCCAAATGCGTATTTTGCTGCGCAATCAATCGCCCGTCCGCCGTGGCAAAACCTTAACGAAATTGAACCGTACCAACATTCAATATTAACCATTTCAAAAGCAACGGAACCGTCATTGCCGGAAATACCGGAACCGCCCGGAATGTAAACCGGGTTGGTGGCTAACGTTGTACCCTCTTTGATTTTGACGTACAACATTTGTGCGTCTGTATCATAAAAGAACGTGTAACCCCCGGACGTTTTCACGGCATCCAACGACGTAACACGGGTTATCTTTGTGCTATCACAACGGTACGTTTTCCCACGTTGTAACGGGTGGCGTTCGTTGTCCGGTATCAACGTACTTTCGTCGAATACCTCATGTTGGAACAATTGGAAATGGTCGGCAGATGAAAAGGACGACAACGGGGTTTGGTAAACGTTCGTTGTACCCGCAACTAATGTTCCGCTATCAATTTTTGTTCCGCAAATGATACGGTTAACTAATCCACGTTTACCGATAAGACGGACGGAACGTTGGTTTGACTTGGTTTTGATATTCAAACGTTCGGTCGTGTCCCCTATCAATATAATTGTTGTATCAACGCCTGTTTTGGAAAATGCGGCGGCAAACGTCGCTAATGCGGCACTTTCCGTCGTGCCGGGGTTCGTGTCGTTTCCGTTGACCGCATCCACGTAAACAACGGCGGCGGTTGTGTTTACAGTTGTCCCGCTCTTTATGCTTTGGCGTTCCCATTCGCTCAATTTGTTTATTTCGCCTTTTGTCAAATAGTTGTCGCCAACCGATATTGCCGCACCAACGCCACTAATTTGGAAACGTATCAATATACGGGTTGTATTCTCCGGAATTGTGCCGGAGTGAGTACAAAAACCGCCTGCACTTAATTGTAACGCTAACCGGGAAATCTCGGTTGAATCATTGTAAAATATGCAATACATTGCGGCAGTGGTTGCACTACTTACAACCACATTATCCGCACCGTAACCGATAACGTCGCCAATCTCAAACGGACTATCCGCCAAATTGAAATCATATCCAATAAATGCAGTAGTTCCGGCATCGTTCACCGTATAAGACAACGTTGTGCGTGTTCTTACAACATTCTTTGCTGAACCCTGTAAATTAAATCCGTTGTAATACGGGGCGTAATTAATTGTTTTAATGGGAATATCTTTTACCTTTTTCCATGCGTTCCACGCCTGTTTTGCGAACATACCGAACGGGGTTACATCTTGACCCGTCCACATCATACAACGGTAAATCGTTAACGGCTGTGTACCTTTTCGGTTGTCGAATGTTACACGGCAACGGTTGGATAACGTCGAACGTCCGGTTACATTGTAAAAAGATACCCAACCGTCAAATTGCGGGTCGGTCGTTAATTGAACGGCTGAACTAAAGGCACCCGACGTTGTAGGGTCAAATGCCACATTTAACAAATGACCTGTACCCGGCGCACTAATTTTCATTAATGCGTTAAGATAATCCGTTGTTGGATTATATGGGAATTGCGACAAATCCAATAAAACCCCTAAAAACGAACCCACGGGCAAAACAATACGGTCGGCGTAATATTCCGGCATTCCTGTAACTGTAATATTTTGTACGCCCTCCAATTCTTTAATATTCGAACCCGCCTCAATAAACGGGTCGGGGTAAAAGTTGGTTGCGTCCCCCATACCGTCCGGCAAACCCATTCCCTCGGTTGTCGGAGCTTCAAACAATACATTTACAGACGTGGCGGTTGTTTTGGAACCGTAAGAAATCGTAAACCCGTAATAATTTTTGGTTGGCGTTACGGTTTTCGTTGTCCCGTCGGGCGTTAACGTCATGGAGCCAATAATGTCAAATGTTCCGTCGGCTTTAATACCTTGTATATTTACCGGGGCGTTGCCTCCAACGGGCGTTAATGTAAATTGGTATGGTTGACCCGCAACCAAAAAAGTACGGACACGCAACGAATTGGCATTTGACCCCAATGCGGGCGTATCGTTATAACTGAAACGCCCGGTTGCGTTTATTTGGTTAACGGCATCCAACAAAGAGTAAACGCCGTTGGCACTTAAACCGATAACATATTTACCCCAATCCGCCGTACGATTGTACAAAATGGCTAATTCGCCGGGGTTTACTGTTATGTAAGTCGAACCCGAAACAAAACTTACGTAATTTCCCGCCGTATAAGCGACATAAAAAACATTCCCTTCCGGTGTGCCGGGGTTGGTATTTGCATCTGCAATACCCGCAAAGGCTCTGTTGGCTCCAACTGTCGATACAATTGTTTTCAACACGTTTTGAAGAATTGCCCCGGTAATCTCATTGTTTCCGTTCGTTTTGATAACGGCGGCAATTGCGGCTTTTAATTCTGTGTAACCTCCCATAATTGTTAAATCTTAAAATCGTTATTAAAATCGTTGTTATAATCTCCCTTGCTTCCGGGTGTAATATATCCCCGCCCTATCTTTTTGGCAACGGTCGCCGTGTCAAATTCAATTTCAACACTCGCTAAATCCCCCTGCGTCTGCCATTTTGGGGTAATTAGAAACGTATCGCAATCGTATTCCCTGCCGTATTTATCCGTTATGTGTATATAATCAGCCATACGAATAAAACGCATAACATCGCATAAGTATTCCGGTGCCAATATAGTACATTTGAACGTCTTTACCGAAATTTGTTTTTCCGGGAAAAAATAACCGTCCCTTTTCTCGCCGTCCTCTTCAAATTCATAATCCGGTTTTCCTAACTCGGTACAAAGATATAACATGTTTTTGAATGTCGGATTTTTATAAACTATTTGTCCGGCGTCAAACACTAAATTTTCAATGTCCCACCAATCAATTTTCAAATAACCGGAAACGTCCTGCACAACCGTAAACATTTCAGAATACCACGTTTGAACGCCATCAGATAACCGCAAATAATAAATTCCGTCAAACTGATTTAACGGCATGGGTAATATTGCCGGGTATAATATTACATCATATCCCAACGACTGAAACTGAACAACTTGCAATCCGGTTTCCCTCATGTATGTTGTTATATTTGCAATTTGTTTTCCGGTTTTATCATATAGAATAACAGACGTAACAGAATTTGAACGGGTATTTCTTATTATCTGAAACGGCAATAATCTATCAGCCGGTGCGAACAATGGGTATATTTGCCCGTATGCGTAACTTTTACGGTGGTTCTGCTGCCCTATTGACGTGTACCACGGCAATACGCTAATATTGTTATTCTGTATCATATTTCAACGTTGCTTTAATGTTTCGACTACACAAATTTAC
>ENA-ORQX01001708-ORQX01001708.1-human-gut-metagenome-genome-assembly--contig:-NODE-1708-length-12936-cov-3.646534_pt1 | contig 12936 bp, 23 predicted proteins | sample MGYA00242170_ERZ509124 | MGnify/ENA primary metagenome ERZ509124 (study PRJEB26280, sample SAMEA2338647) | human gut metagenome | biome: human gut; feature: human-associated habitat; material: faeces... | reverse complement strand
TTACAGAGGCGGAAAAATCGTTGAGGGAGACTATTGCGATATGTGCAGTAACGAAGCTTATGAAACATACGTGGAGTGTTGGGGTGAGAGCGAATGCTTATACAAGGATGATGAAGGATTGTGGCAGAGAAGAAGTTGCGAAGAATGCCACGGATGCGATTAGGAGGCAAGATATGAAGAATACATTAGGAGATTTGAATAACCACCTGTTCGCTCAGCTGGAAAAGTTGGGAGACGATGATCTGACAGGAGAAGAGCTGGAAAGCGAGTTAAAGAGAACCGATGCTATATGCGACATTAGCGAGCAGATCATCAAAAACGGAGAGCTGCAGTACAAGGCGATGAAACACATGGACGAGTATGGGTACGAAAGACAGAAAGCGGTTCCGGAAATGCTCGAAGTTCATGCGGGGGGGGGCAAACCGTAAATGAAAGGCTGGCCCGAAGAAGTAATTGCCTGGCTGCGTGAGAATGTTCCAGGCAGAACCACGAAACAGGTTACAGAGCTGATAAATCAGCAGGGGTTCGATAAGAAGTACGGAATGGTGTTTTCCGATGCAGTGATAAAGAATGCGAAGAACCGGTACGGCATAAAGAGCGGAACTAACGGCGGGTTTCCGAAGGGTTACTCTCCCAAATATCCGGAAGGAATGGAAAGTTACATTCGGAGCATTGCGACAGGGAGAAAGACGAAGGAGATTGCAGAACTGGTGTCAGCACATTTTGGAATAGAGTTCAGCGAGAAGCAGTGCAAGGCATACAAGAAGAACCACGACATCATCAGCGGCGTTGACTGCAGGTTTGAAAAAGGACACGTTCCAGCCAACAAGGGAAAGCCAATGAGCCAAGAGCAATACGAGAAGTGCAGGGCGACGATGTTTAAGAAAGGCGATGTCCCGGCAAACCACATGGAAGTAGGCGAGTACACACATACGACAGACGGCTATCTTATCCGGAAGGTTAAAGAAACCGGTCCACAATGGGAGAGGTTCGAGTTTGTTCATAGGGCGGTATGGGAAGAACATAACGGACCAGTTCCCGAAGGTAAGATGGTATCGTTCCTGGACGGAAACAAGGACAACTGCAACATAGAGAACCTGGTACTGATAGACAATGAAGAAAACCTGGAAATGAACAGAAGCCGGTTAAGGTTCGCTGATCCGGAAAGAACAAAGACCGGCGTGCTGGTTGCAAAGGCAAGAGTAACAGTCAGACAGAAGAAAAGGAGAAAATAGATGGAGATTAAAGCGGCGAATGCAGAGGAGACGATCCGCTGCATCCTGGACGAAGAGAAAATGACCCAGCAGGATTTAGCGGACAGAATGGGGATTACGAGACAGAACATCAGCCAGTCTCTCAACCGAAACGCCAAGAGCATGAGATACGATAGCTTCTCAAAGATGGTAACAGCTCTCGGTTACGAGATTGTTGTAAAAAAACTTTGATAAAATACGCAAAATAGAAGTAAACCTATTGACAAATACGCAGATGCGAAGTATAATATATACATAATCAAACAACAAATAAAACACACGGAGGTAGTGGTTATGTATAACAGAGAAGATTATAGAGAGGCACTGGAAGAAAGAGAGAAATGCGACCTGTATTCAGATGAATGGAGATTTTGCCAGGCAAAAGTTCAGAGCATTGCAACAGCTATGGTAGCTGCAGGAAATAACTGGATGGTGGGCGAAATCATCGACGAGCTTTACAGTCTGAGTGACTGCGGTTGTGAACTCACCGACGAGGCAGTTAGATTTGACCTTTGGATTCTTGAAAGCAACGGCCTCGAAGAGAAGGCTGAGGAAATGAAAAAAATGTTCTAGTTAATTTTTTTACCTGCATAACTCGCAAATGAGTGTTTCACGTGAAACATAGTTCGCAAATTTGAAAGGAGCGTATTTGTATGAAGGAAGTATTGAAGAAGTTAAGAATTTTAGAGGCTGAAATGGAAGAGGCCGAGAACCAGTCAGAGTATTGGATGGAAGAAGAACACCTGGATATGGATAAGTCAGACAGCTACGAGGCTGAGGCAGACAGACTGTACCAGGAAGTGTACAAGATGCACAACCAGGTGGCTGATTTCATCGTAAGCCTCACTTCCGGTCAGATTGACAAAGTGACAGCAATGTTGATGATGCGTCAGAGAAGATCAGACGTAGAGAGAATTTTAGAGATGGCGTAGGAGGGCAACGGATATGATGAAATCAGAGTTTATTGAGAAAACAGGGTTCGAGCCGACTGAGGCAGAATACAGAGGAATTGAAGCAGAGTACATGGGATGCGACATCGGCAAAGATGAGTTCTGCAAGACATGGAAAAAGCAGGGCGGTGTTCAGAGATTGATGAGACTTCGTGCGAGAAGAATCGAGGAACTTGAGGCAGAACTTGCAAGCGAGAAGAATGTCTATATCAAAATGGATTCCCAGCACCGCGACACAATTAGAGAACTTGAAGAAAAGGTTGCAGAATGCGAAGGAGAGCTTAATCACATGAATGCTCAGATGGGATTAGAAAGACACGCGGCTGCAGAAGAAAACAGAGCATTGGCCAACAGAGCAACTGAGGCGGAGAGAAAACTGGCGATCCTCAAAGAGGCATTCGCTATCATCACAGGAAAGGAGACGAAGTAATATGGCATTTTTAGAGGCTAAGACAGAGTGGGCGGTTTACAAGAACTGCTTCCTGCAGGTTGGAAGATACCAGGCAGACAACAGCAGAGCAATCGAGATTTGGAACAGAGAGGACGGGCCTATCGCACGTATCACGGTATGTATTACCGGAAGTATGCTGGCAGAAGATGAAACGGTGCTTGATACAAATAATTGCCCTTGGGCGGTTGAATTTGTTGAGAGAAATGGCTTGGGCGAGAATACCGGCAGAACAGTAAGAAGTGGCTACTGCGTGTACCCGGTAGTGAAACTGAATGTTGAGAAAATCGGCGAATATTTGGAGGTGGCGTAATGGAAAGAGTATATTTCAGCATCAACGAGAGTGCGGCCAAGACGGCTCACAGTATGATGTCGTTCAGCGACTACGAGGAAGGAAGCAAGACGGCAGGGTACAAGGCGAAGGTTGACAAAGCGTATGAACTGGGCGAGAAGGTGATCCAGGCAAGACCTTCTGAGGAAGAGAGGGTTGCGAAACTCTGCGAGAGGTATTCGAGACGATTGGCTCAGAATATCAACAAGGATATTCAGATCGGCATGATGTGTCCGTCCGTGATGATTTCCGGAGCAGGCAACTTCCCGGTAAAGAAGAAAGAGAAGCAGGTTGCAGCCTGGGATAAGAACCACGAGGACTACAAGCAGGTGGAAGGAATCTTGCATAAGATCGAGAGTATCTTCTACGGCAAGGATGTTATCAAGTCGAGCGACGAGAATGCAATCGAAAAGCTGCAGGAGAAAGTGGACGAGTTAAGAGAAACCCAGGAGCAGATGAAGGAAGCCAATAAGGCAATCAGATTAAAGGACACCGAGAAAGGTAACGAACTTCTTAGAAATATGGGGTACACAGACGAGCAGATCACGGACCTCAGAACTCCGGATTTTTGCGGCAGACTTGGCTTTCCGAACTATGCGCTGACGAACAATAACGCCAACATCCGCAGACTGGAAGGGAGAATTAAGAGCCTGCAGGCAACGAAGTCCAAAGGAACCCAGGAAAGCGAGAATAAGTTTTTCAAGGTCAAGGAAGATACGGATGCAATGAGAGTTCAGTTATTCTTTGAGGGCAAGCCTGAGCCGGAAGTAAGAGATGTGTTAAAACACAACGGCTTCAGATGGGCGCCTTCCGTCGGAGCATGGCAGAGGCATCTCAACGCAAACGGAAAATCGGCGGTAAGAAGCGTGATCCGTGAATTAGAGGAAATGGAGGCAAAGGCATGAAGATAGAACCGAGAAAACCAAGCGATAGAGGCGGGTGGTTGTGTATGCCACGATTAGAAAATTGTCCGGAAGGAAAACCTGGATGGGAGAAAGTCAACTGTCCGGTATGCGGCGATCCATGTTGGAAGAGACCCGAGGATGCAGGAGTAATTGAAAAAAGTAAGTTAGATGGAGCGGCGTGCACGCTCTGCGCATTAAAGAAAGGAGCAGGACAGAAATGACATTAGACAAAGCGGCAGTAGGAGTTGTTACATCGGGTGGCGGCGTCTATAATATCGGTTTTAATGACGGAGACGAGACACAGTTTGACGCTCAGAACTTGAAGGACCTGCAAGAATGTTGGAAGGGGTTCTGCAAGGACGAGAAGATTCCGCAGAACTGCGTAGACTACGTGGAGAGGGTGAGTTAGTGGAAACTCTGACAAGAGAGATAGCGAATGAGTACAGAAAGAGAGCAATGCTTCTGCCAGCAAACGGATTGCAGGACATTGGCAAAAGAAGAGAATTGCGGAAAGAACTGCAGGCCAGGTGTGATTTAACGGAACTGCAGGCAGTGAACATCATCAATGGTTTTCACATTCCGGACTATGTGAAGATAGCGGCAATCAAAGCAGAAAAGGAGGCGCAGGAAAATGAGAATTGAGAAAGAAGGATTTGTACTGAACCTGGAAGGTACCTGGTGCGAGATTTCCAATAAATACGGAGTCCAGGAACACGGAGACGTGGCAGTAAATGAAGAGGATATTCCGGAAGGACATGCAGAGAAGAAGCTGGATCAGTTCATTGGCACTCATAAGGTCAGAGGGTTTATGAAGGCCGAGAACTGCGAGAAGAAAGTGGCATTCGACCCGGAGACTAAGGAATACATTCAGCTGCAGGCGGTAAAGCAGGCAGGCGACGATGTATATGTGGTGCAGAAATTTGATAATGAGCTGGTATTTATGGGCGAGATATGGAGCGGATGTAAGCACAGGGACGAAGTCCTGGATTGGATGCGCTCCAACTACTGGGTTGAAAGTTGCTTGACAGCAGAAGTGTATAGAAACCCACTAGGCGATTGTACCAATGACGGAATATCTTCATACCAAAGAGAGCTATACGTCCTGGCAGCACAGAAAGGACCTTTTGAGCCGGAGGACATTAGACAGTGCGTGTACATAGAGAGACGAGAAGTTATGGGTAAAGAGTACATTGACTGCAAGCCTGCATACTGCAGAAAACGTTGGTACATGATGGGCGGAAATTTTCTCTATACATCAGACAGCAGATTTAAGGAGATTACAGGGATCAGCTACCCGATAGCAATTCACGACAGATACGAAGGGAGGTAGGTAATATGGTGATCGTTGGGTATTACGCTCACGGCAACAAGCATTACGTGGCATTCAATGAGAATGAGGAACGCCCGGACAGATTTATGATTACGGACGGATTTCACGACAGACCGGTAAATGAGCGAAACGTAGGCAAGTACAAGGGGTATGTCAAGATCGAGAAGTCTGAGTGTGACTTGAAGAAAATCATCGGACGCATCCGTGGTACAAGACCGTGGCATCCGCTGCTGAAATTGCTTCAAAAAGAAGCAGGGTAATTTTTTACCAAGGAGACTCGCAAATACGAAATTTGTGGATTGAAGAATACGCATTTAGGAGGATAAGACATGGAAGCTAAAGAAATTGTGAATATTGGACTGGAACATATACACCCGCATCCGGATAACCCGAGAAAAGACCTGGGAGATTTGACAGAGCTGGCAGAGTCCATTAAGAAGAATGGAATCCTGCAGAACTTGACAGTCATTCCGAAAGAAGGAGAGCCGGGAGAATACATTGCAATTATCGGCCACAGAAGAAGTGCGGCGGCAAAGCTGGCAGGAATTACAGAAGCACCTTGCAGAATTGTAGAGGGAATGACTCATAAAGAGCAGGTAGCGACAATGCTGGAAGAAAATATGCAGCGTGGCGATTTGACAATATGGGAGCAGGCACAGGGATTTCAGATGATGCTTGACCTGGGAGAGACAGAGGACACGATTGCAGAAAAGACCGGTTTCAGCAAGAAAACCATTAGACACCGTTTGAACATTGCGAAGCTGGACTCCAAGACATTGATGGAGAAGGAACGACAGGATGGCTACCAGCTGACACTTACGGATATGTACGAGCTGGAAAAGATTAAGGACATCAAGGCGAGAAATAAGATTTTGAAGGAGTCCACGGACTCCCGAGACCTTGCGAGACGTGCAATCAATGCTCAGAAGGAGCAGAAACGCCAGGAGAATATGAAGCTCTATGTGGCGATGATGAAGAAGCTGGGATTGAAGAAAGCACCAAAGGAGGCAGACAGCGAATTTTACACAGACAAGTGGGAACGTATGGAAAGTTACAGCCTGGATAAAGAACCGCCTAAGACGATGAAGTTCAAGGACAACGGCGAACCGATGTTTTACCTGGAACGATACGGAACTTTATATGTGATTCGCAAAGCAAAGAAGGCTAAGAAAGTGCTTACTCCGGAAGAGGAAGCCAAAAAGCAGAATATGCGAAATAAGAAGCAGATCAAGGCAATTCTGAAAGAAGCGGCCAACACGAGGAAGGCGTTCATTGAAGGTATTTTATCCGGAAGAATAAAAAAAGTCACAGACGAAAAGCAGGTCGAAGCGGACCTTTTCGAGCAGATGATGGACTGGGAGACATTTACAGGTCATAACAAGCTGATCCAGTTCTTTACCGGGTGCGAGGTTTACAATGCACCAAATGAAGAAATAGAAGCAGCACGTAAGAAAATGCAGGGACTCAGTGTATTGCAGAAACTTCTCTGCCTGGTATCGGCAATGGTTGCTGACGCAGATTTGGTTGAGTGGAACTACACATACAACACAGTCAGAGGCGAGAAGGTAAAGGCGTTCTACGGAATACTGGAACAGTACGGCTTCCAGTATTCTAATGACGAAGAGAAGGGCGTGATCGAAGGAACCAGCGATTTATATGTAAAGAAAGAAGGTACAAAGTAGCATGAAGAGAGGACAGATTTACTACGTCAGAAGCAATTACAGAGAAGAAGGAAGCGAGCAGCGGGGGGGGCGGCCAGCGGTTATAGTATCAAACGATAAGAACAATGCGAACAGCAATACGGTCGAAGTGGTATATATGACGACCAAGCCAAAGACCGACCTTCCGACCCATGTATATATTGAGTCGGCGCTTAGACCATCAACGCTCCTGTGTGAGCAGATTTCCACGGTTTCAGAGGAAAGAATTGGAGAGTGGATTGGAGAGCTGACAGAAAGTGAAGTGGAGGATTTGGATGTCGCCCTGGCGATTTCGTTGGGAATGAAGAGTGAGTCAGGGCAGTTAGATACGGAGACATTAGAACATTTGAATAATCTGCAGGTGGAACTCGACAGAACCAAAGCTGAGCTGAGGGAAGCAAAAAGCGGCCCGGACTATAAATTATTATACGATCAGCTGATCGAGAAAATGCTCAGCAGATAGAAAGGAGCACGAGATGTACCTACTGGAAGAAGATTTGAAATTTCCAAAGGACAGTTTCAAAAGTATGAAGTACCAGCCGTATGAGTTGAAGCCGTCATTCTCTATGAAAAGAGTATATCAGTGGTGGAATTATTGGTACGGACAGGTTTACATATCGTTCAGCGGTGGGTTGGATAGTACAGTCTTGGCGTACATTGTGTGCCAGGCGTACAGAAAGTATAAATTGGCCGGTAAAATCCCCCTGGTGTTTGCGGACACCGGGACGGAATTTCCGGAAATCAGAGAGTTTGTTAAGACATATACGGAATGGCTCAAAGAGCAATTTCCGGAACTTGATATTGAACTGGTGGTGATCCGACCGAAACATAGTTTTAAGTGGGTGTGTGAAAACAAAGGCTTCCCGATTACGAGCAAAGATACAGCAGGAAAGATTAGAAAACTGAGACATGGAAAGCTCAGCGAGAAATACAGAAACTACCTACTCAACGGAGACAAGAGAGGAAAATTCGGAATGTTGGCAAAGAAGTGGCAGTATTTGACGGACACGGAACGGATGCCTGCAGACATTTCGGAGCATTGCTGCGAGGTACTGAAAAAAGAACCATTCAAGAGGTATGTTAAGGAGACGGGCAGACAGCCATTCATCGGAATAACGCAGGACGAGAGCTTCAGAAGAGAGAACCAGTACAACCACACGGGATGTAATGTATACGACGGTCACACAATAAAGAGCCAGCCGATGGGATTTTGGCCGAAGAATGAGGTTATCCAATATGCGGTAGAGCAGCACATCCCAATCTGCAGTGTGTATGGAACACCATACCAGGATAAGAAAGGCAACTGGTATTTCACGGGAGAACAGAGAACCGGCTGCTGTGTGTGTGGCTTCGGGTGCCATTTAGAGCCGGTACCGAATAGATTGCAGCGGTTGAGAACATCTGACAACGATAAGCACAGGAGAATGTGTGAGGGTTGCCTGCAGATAAAAAACCACGGCATGACATACGAGCAGGCTTTGAACTATGCAGGAATACCGACGGAGGAGGTACAGGAAGATGAATAGCAGACCGGAGATCACGGCGATGTTGTCGCTCTCAATCCAGCGGCACATCTGCCCGAACAATGATCCGAGAATTTACTGGGCCAGGGAAGTGACCTTCGACTACGCCACCACGAATGCGGTGCGGGTGGATTTTATGAGATTCAAGCCGGTAAACAATACGGTGTCCGGCATAGAGAAAGGAGACTTCTACTGCTACGAGGTTAAGTCCTCGGTAGAGGATTTTCACTCGAAGAACGGTCACAACTTCCTGGGAGACTACAATTATTACGTGATGCCGGAGGGAGTGTACGAGCAGATCAAGAAAGAAATTCCATACCAGGTAGGCGTGTATGTACCGGATGGAATGAACTACCGGGGCGAGTGGTGCGACCTCAAAGCAATCAAGAAGGCAAAGAGAAAAGATAGAAGCAGGCCGGTATCGGAAATGCTGTTGATGATGTTCCGGTCTGCAGCACGAGATAGAAAGAAGGTGTTGAGCGATGGATGTTAAAAACAAAAACGAATTAAAGAGAAGGATAGACCTGTTTCTGCATGACTTCACGCCGGAAGAATATAAAATCAACGAAGAGTTTTGTAAGGAAACCATGAGAATGATGGCTGATTTTATCGGCCACGTAGATAACAGACTGGATTCGGCGAATGCCAAAATTATTGCCGGAAGGAAGAGAGAAAACGAACTGGCAGAATACATCCTCAAAGAGTGTCATTTCTGCCCGATCCCGGTTGAAGTTAAATGCCGGTATGGTTTCAGAGAGAACGGATGTAAGAAGTGTTTATTGAAACATACGGATTTACTGGATAAGCCAAGGGAGGATTGACGCATGGTGGTGAATGCAAAATGCAATGCCTGCAAAGAACCCACAAAATATGTGGCGGGGTTCTATGATGGACCAAAGGGCAGGCATGGATGCCTGCTTGATTGCAAAAATGAGCAGTGTGAGGTTTATCAAGTGAAGAGGTTTACAGAGTCGGAGACAATCAAGGAAAGAATTAAGATTCAGAGCTTGAACAGTCAGAAGGGAATGTATGCAGGCTATATTGCAGCACTGAGGAAAGATGCCAAAATAACAATGATGAAAATGTCACAGATTGCCGGATGTAGTCCGGCAGAGTACAGTTCCTACGAGCGTGAGCGGAAAGAGTTTGATCCGGAAATATACCGAAAATGCGAAAAATATCTGAAAGAGAAGGAAGGTGGAGGGCGATGCTGACGTTGCCAATAAAAAAGAAGTGGTTTGATATGATCGTCTCCGGAGAGAAGAAAGAGGAGTATAGAGAAATCAAGCCATACTACGACAGCCGGTTTATGAATGCGTTCGGTTTTCTCCTGGTAGGCGGACAGATGGTATATGGAGAAGCAGCACCGGAAGAAATCCGGAAGCTGTGGCCGGTATCAGTAGTATTCAGAAATGGGTACTCGAAGGATTCGCCGGAAGTTGTTTGCAAATGCACCCTGCAATTTGGAAAAGGCAAGCCGGAGTGGGGTGCGGAACCCGGCAAATTATACTATGTGTTGAAAATAGAAAAAGTGGAGGAGGTAAGAAATCATGTGCTACTGGGATGATGGAGATTGTTTTGAGCCGGGCGAATTTGACGAGAAAATCGAAGAGTTAAAGAATGAGCTTAGAGAATCGGTAAAAAAGGAAATCAACGATGAAATCGAGAAACTGCGCAAAGAGAATAAGGAGCTGCAGGGTATTAAGAGAAACTTCGAGTCGGTGAAGAAAGACTTTGAGAGAAAGAAAGACGAGTGCGACAAGGCGATACGGAATGCAGAAAGCAAAGCCAAACAAGCCAGGTTGAAAGAGCTAATGGAACATTTTAAGGTTACTCTTTGGGCGGTAGATTGGGACTACCGGTACAAAAAGAAATGTGATAAGTGCGATAAATACAGAAGAATCAAGGTAACATTGCCATCCGGAAAAGCTGTGGATGACGAGTGCATCTGCAGAGTAAGCAAAAAGGTGTACTATCCAAAAGAGAATGTGCTGTACGAATTATGCGAGAGAAACAGAAAACTCATGGCATGGTACAGGGAAAAAGGAAACGAGGGAGAAGAGTATTTTGTCGCAGATACCTGCGCTGAATATGCGAAGGTGGTAGTAGATCACAATAAGGATTTCAAAGAAATAGAGGGAGAAGAATTGAGGAAAGTATTCTTCACAACGAAGGAAGAATGCCAGGCATTTTGCGATTATATCAATGGTACAGAAGTTTTGGGGTACGATTACAATGTTGAAGGTCAGCTGGTTGCGCAAAGAGAGGAGACAGAGTAGATGAACAAGGTAATTTTAATGGGTCGCCTTACACGTGATCCGGAGGTTAGATATTCCCAGGGAGAGCAGGCTACAGCAGTAGCTCGCTACACCCTGGCAGTAGATAGAAGAGGAATAAACCAGGAAAACTCAGCAGATTTCATTGCGTGCGTTGCGTTTGGCAAGGCGGCTGAATTTGCTGAGAGATATTTGCATAAGGGAACAAAGATTGTACTGACCGGAAGAATACAGACCGGCAGCTATACCAATAAGGACGGTCAGCGAGTATATACGACCGACATTGTTGCGGAGGACTAGGAGTTTGCTGAGAGCAAAAACGCAGAGAGCAGTAATGCAGGAGGCTATAACACACAGCCTGCACCGGCGCCACAGTCGGGGAATGATGGATTTATGCCTGCAGGAGACGATAGCGAGTTACCGTTTGTATAGGAGGGCGAAGGATGAAGCAGTACACATTGAACAGAAAGACATACAAGGATGTTAAGAGAATGGATCATCAGCAGATGGATGCGTTCTGCAAGAATATATACAAGGCAGGCCATGCGGACGGCATGAAAGATGCGGAAGGCTTGACTGAGGATGAAGTGAGAGAAGTTATCCTGGGTGTGAAGGGCATCGGCCCAAAGAAGGCAGAGGATATTGTGAACGCTCTGACTGCAGCACAGAAAGAAAGGAGTTAGTTGACAAATGGATAAGAGTAAGGTATATTTAGAAGTGCCGGAGTTCACTGGTGAAAATGTACCTGTGGCAGTAGCGGCAAGAGTAATGAAAAAGGATCAGCAGTTTATACGCCAGGGAATTATCCTTGGGTTTCTGAAATTCGGAGTTGCTTTCAAGAAGGAAGGGAGCAGCCAGTACGATTACTACATTTCCCCGATGAAGTTTTGGGAAGAAACGGGTTTTGTGTATGCCGGAGAGGAATGCTAAATAAGCCGTAAGAAGTGCTGAATAGGTATAAAAATTGATGAATAGGAAACATATAGGCAACAAAAACGCCAGAGGAAGCGATAAATACGTGCATTACTGTTTCGATTCAGGAAGCAGCTGACAACGGCAAGTTCTAATTGTAAAAGTTTAAAAACATGCATAAAAGCCGCAGTTCCGAGGAATTGCGGCTTTTTTACGTGTATAGGATGATACGCAATGTCAAAAAAATAAAAGGTTCGAAGACCACATGGTTTGTCAGAGTGGCAACGTACATGAAAGGGGGCAATGCATATATTATGCTGTTTAAATTAGGAATATATTTTATTGCAATAGGAATTGTAAAATTTATCATATATTTTATTAAAAAGATGGGAATAAAAAATGCCGAAAGGTAATCGGTCAGTACAGACAAGGCAAGTGAAAAGTACAAGTAAGTCAGACTGCTGCAATTTCTGAATTGATGAGAGAATTCATAGAAAAACATAAATAATTTTAAGTCCGTTACTTTTTGAGTAGCGGATTTTTTAATAAAGACTATTGATATATTGTGAATTGTATGCAGGTAAAGTGGATTATGGTATACCTGTAGATTATATAGTTGATGTAAAGATTGTTAAATTACAGTAAAAGTTATAATAAAGGAAAAATAAATCATATGCTTGTATAAATCAAAATTTATTAAAAAAATAAATTGTCAAACTGGCATTATCAAATTGTTTTAAAATGGCAATATACACATGTCACATATTCTGTTATTCTCAATAAAAGTTTATTTAAAGACAAGGAGAGAATTATGGAATTACAACAGACAGAAGTGAAAAATGGAAAAGAAGGATTGCATATTAATGTTGCTCAGATGTGTGTTACAGCTGTATTAATGGCATTGACATGTGTTGCAACAATGGTGGTTCAGATTCCAATACCACTTGGATATGCACATCTTGGTGACAGTGTTATTTTAATCAGTGCTTATTTTTTCGGACCGGTTGTCGGAGCATTAGCCGGAGGAATCGGTTCAGCTATGGCGGATATTTTGACAGGCTATGCAATATGGGCGTTACCTACACTTTTAATTAAGACTATTATGCCGGTTATTGCATGTGCATTTTTCAAAAATAATGTACAGAGGTGCAAGGTATTTTCTATAAGAGGAATTGCAGGTGCTGTTGTTACACTATTATTTATGACTGCAGGATATGTTTTCTTTGGCGGAATTTTATTGTTCTGTGATGCCCCATTTTTAAAGGATAATAAATGGTTTTTAATTCACAGAGCAGGGCGAAGAAGATG
>ENA-ORQX01001699-ORQX01001699.1-human-gut-metagenome-genome-assembly--contig:-NODE-1699-length-12970-cov-24.543709_pt1 | contig 12970 bp, 10 predicted proteins | sample MGYA00242170_ERZ509124 | MGnify/ENA primary metagenome ERZ509124 (study PRJEB26280, sample SAMEA2338647) | human gut metagenome | biome: human gut; feature: human-associated habitat; material: faeces... | reverse complement strand
TATCCAGCTTTCTGACTTCATCGGGTGTAAACAGTTCTCTTCCTAATACATCATAATTTCTTGAAGAGCTTCCCTGTCTGCCCTTTGTCTCTCCGCTTGACTTCTTATCAATCGTACCTTTTCCAAGCAGCTCTGAGACGTACTTATGCGTTGACTGCTCGTTGCCGCCAAGGTAGATGAAAGTATCGCAGTTGCCTGGAATTGTCTCCCAGGTGTCCTTAAAAAGTGCCTTTAACTGGGCAAAGTTCTGTATGATGATAATACTTGAAATCTCTCTGCTTCGCATTGTCGATAACAATGAACAGTAGTCATCCGGCAATGCGACATTCGCAAATTCGTCTAACATAAAGGTCACATGAATTGGAAGTCTGCCGCCACAGTTAAAGTCCGCCTGATAGTACAGTTCCTGAAATATCTGCGTATAAAGTAGTCCAATAATAAAGTTATAGGATTTGTCACTATCCGGGATTACACAAAACAGTGCTGTCTTTGTCTCTCCATCCCCATTCACTCCAATACCGATATCTGACAGATTAAGCTCATCTTTTGAGAGTAATCGTAAAACCTGCTTATTCTCAAGAAATGCAAGTCTTGAGTTGGCACTGATGATAATGGAACGGACGGTATCTCCTGCACCTCTCATACATTTGTTGTACTGCTTTACTGCCGGATGATTAGCTCCAAGCGGAGAACTTTCCTCTAAAAACTTCATACGCACATCCAGCTTTGATGCTTTTCCCTGTTCTGTAACCTCTGCCTCTCCAAGAAGTTTAAGTACTGTCTCAAAGTTTCTCTTTGCCGGCTGTACCTCCAGCCACACATAATAAAAGATAGCCTGTAAGAACAATCCTTCCGCTTTTTCCCAGAACGGATCACTTGGTGTCGCTCCCTTTGGTGTCGTATTGCTGATAAGGTTTGTAATCAGCTTGACCACATCTGTTTCCTCTCTGATATAAGAAAATGGATTGTAACAGTCTGATTTATCCATCTCTAACAGATTAATGACTTTCAGGTTATATCCGTTATTTTTTAACATCTGCCCGCAGCTTCTAAGGATTTCTCCCTTTGGATCGGTACAGATAAAGGAACAGTTATGCGGCATCTGCATAAGATTCGGCTTTACTTCATAAAATGTTTTTCCTGCTCCGGAACCACCACAGATAAGGATATTTCCATTGAGCTTGAGTCTCCTGAAATCCAGCGACATCTTCACATTCTGGCTGAGTATCCGGTTGAAATTTTCATCCTTATCTGCAAGTATCTTGTTGACCTGCTTCGGATTTTCAAATCTTGCCGTACCAAATTCTTTGCCAGGCATATAGTTTCTCTGACTGGTGTAATACATGACAATAGCCATCGCATAGATACCTAATGCAATGGCTACTGCTTTTACTGTATTTGAATTGTAATAATTGGCAAAAGGAACAGCACATACTTCATTGAATCTGTCCATAAATTCATTAAAGGCAATCCCTTCCGTCCACGCACCATTTATCAGATAACCAAGATACCCTGCTAACACTGCACCCACAAGGATGAATATCAGTGACGGCTTTTTCTTTGTTGTCTGCATAGGCTGCTACCTCGCTTTCTTTGTGGTAACAGTTTTCTTCTGTGTGGTCTTTTTCTGCTGCTTCTGCACTTTCTCGTAACGCTCCCTGACAGATAACTCCACCTTGTCGTAGTGAGTATAAAGCTCGGTTCCTTTCTGGGTTGTCACCACACGATTCTGCTCATCGTAGAGCTTATAATCCTTGGTGGAATCAAGGAAGGTAAGCATTGTCTTTCCACCATGAATCTCCATGATGTTTTCCTTACGGAGCCATACATATCTTGCCTCTTCTCCCCATGTGCCGGGAACTCTGGTCTTAACAGCATGGTCATTTTCTTCGATAATCAGCTTCTTGCTGATTGTCACATCTGACAGGTTCGCATTTTTTGATGCTGCAACTGCCCTCATTCTCTCAGCAAGGTCCTGATAGCCTCTGACACGGTTGATAAATGCATCCTTGTCCATCATGACTGTATGGGTGCCATCCTCATTTTTCTTTCCAAGCACACCGATTGTCTCAAGCTGTTTGATAACACTTTCAGCCTGCTCACCATTGATACTGAAATTCTCCTTGACCTGATCCACACTGATAGCTTTCTTTTCCATTGCAAACATTCCGACCTTTTCGATCAGTCCGTCAATAGCGGTATTAACCCTATCCCCTTCTATCGTGTGGCTTTTCTCGTTTCCCTGCTGTTTCTTCAAAAAATCCATCAGCTTGCCAAGGGATTTTTCATCTCCATTCTTCAGATAATCGTCAAATGTGGCAATCTTACCAAACTTGAGCTTCTGTATCATCATATTCACACGGGGAACTGCCTCTGTATGAAAGATTACCTCACTCAGTCCATCTTTCCTGTTACAGTCTGGAAGTACCGAATACAGGATTCCATACTTCTTTGCCATCTTTTCAACCTTTTTCATATCTTCGGTATTAAACTGCAACACCTGTAAATCGCCACCTTTTAAGATCAGCTTTCTCATGGATGTCTTGCCAAGTGACTTTTCATAATCAAGCATCCCTTTTAAGAAATCTATTGCCTTCTGCATGGCAGCAATGCCGCCGCTTCCTACCTTCATAGCAATCTCAATGCCATCATAAGCTACACGGATGATCTGCACCGCTTCCTGAATCTCTTCTGCCATTATCGCACCTCCACTTTCTCTCTGACTGTTGTTTTAAGCGTTTCTGTCTCTGTAGTACGGATTTCCTCGGCTGATACATCAATACCATAAGCAGTCAAAATATCTGCCAGATGATTGATTGCTTTCTCCTCCTCGACACGATACATTTCAAGTGCCACAAGCAGGTTTTCCACCTGTTCCACCCATGCAGGCTTCATATCATATTTAGCCCTGTATGTGACCATAATCTCGTCCGACTCAGCCTTATCCGCTGAATGTGCCAAAGCTTCAATAAGAGAAATCGTGTCTTCCTTGCTGCCGCTTCTGAATGCGAACTGGACAACAAAGTTTTTCTCTTCCTCTGTAAATTGATGCTCCACACCATTCATCTCTGTTACTGCTTCATTTACTACTGCTAAATTCATAAGTTCCTCCTAATCTGCCATGCTGTTTTCAAGCACAGCAATCTCAATGATCTCCTTCATCTTTTCCGCTGAAATGTTGTTGTTTATAAGCTCTACAAGCTGTGACTCAGTAAGTCCCTTTTCTATTGCACTCTTAATCTGCACAAGCTGCGCCGGAACAAGGTCTCCCGATGCAACCAGCTTTACAATGTCTGCCCTTGACTTTTTCTTAAATGACAGTCTTGCAAAAAGGCTCACCACTCCGCTGTTGCTGCTCTTTCTCACACTTCTCTCAATCGGAAGTCTCTGCACCACATTTCCAGTACCATCAACTACCGGAATCTGATAATAGACCGGAATCCCGTTTGCCACAGCCTGCATATTCTGAGGAACTGCAACTGTATCAACCATCTTTTTATCTGCCTGTGATACGGACTGGCTTTCCTGCGGCTCTGCCTTACTTTCTGCTTCTTTTTTATTCTCTGTGGCAACACTTATGATCTTATCTTCCAATGACTCTATTCTGTCTCCCATACGCTTCATCTCCTTATCCTTTTTCTCAATATCATCCCTGAGTCTTGCAATCGTACTGCTTGCCTTATTCAGTTCATTCTGCTGACTGTTGATAAGAACATCCTTATCCTGGTTCTCCTTGACCAGACGCTCCCTGACTTCCTCATCATCTTTGGAAGTTTCTATTTCAGAAAGCTTCTTATTCAAGGCATCATACCTTTCATTCTGGTGATTGATCTTTTCAACCACTTCATCCATCTGAGCTACAAGACTTTTCACATACTCTAAATCCTGTGGCATCTGCTCTTTGGCTTTATTAAGCTTTTCTAATACCACATCAAACATCCTGCGCATATTTACTGCTGTATCATCTTTTTGGACTACCTCTCTGATTGCATCAATCGGCACACCTTTTTCATAGTAATCCAATGCTGTCTGCATCTTAGGTGCTGCCATCCTGCTATCTTTCAGCAGCGTTAACAACTCTTCTGATACACCCTTATGCAGACATTTTGATAACACCTTCATCTGCTCAATGTCATAACTTTTGTTAAGATACAGACCGATTTCATCATCAGTCAGTCCATATTCATAATCGCTTTTGACAAGAGCAATAACCTCACTGTCCATATGCTTATTACGAAGAATCTGTATCTTTCTCTCAATCGCCATTTCACTTAATGGCTCTCTTTTTTCTTCCATATATGCCTCCTAACCACTAAAAAAACAGCCTAACGTATCGGCTGTTCTTTTCTGTCTCTTATTGTTTCTTTGTCATACTGCTTCTCTTCTGCCGAAGCTGATACAGTAAGTTCCTTCCATATTGATTTTCCAAGGCTAAGTTCCTTTGATACCGCCCGTTCTGCCTTACAGTCCTGTGCATACTTGCTCTCATATTTCTTTCTAAGACTCTCGACCTCTTCCACACTGTATCCCTGTGCTAAAAGTTCAGTGTTAAGCCTTTCCCATGCATTGTGCTCATCTTCAAAGAAGGTATCCCCACTCTGATAACACGATTCCGCATCATCAAGCTCCCGGATCTGTTCAGCCTTGTCAAAAATATCTTTGAATCTTTCCTTAGCCTTATAGGTCTTACTCTTTTCCTTTGATGCTTCTTTCTTCTTATCCGTCAGATTATCAAGTACCGAAACAAGTTCTTCCACACTCTCAATCTTATGCCTTACCAAAAATAGATACTGCTCCTGCAGCTTATGCATCTTTCGGATATCATCCCTATACTTCCATACCTGACTGTATGGCTTCTTTTTCAGCTTTCCAATCCGATAAAGCTTTGCATAATATCTTTTCTGCAAGCCTGACATCTTCGCCCTGCGATATCTTTTGACATAGCACTTTACTATCACTGCCTGTTTTTCCTCGTTCTGTGACTGGTAAAAAGATAAATCTTCCTTAGCAATACGCTCCACAATAGCTTCCTGTGAATAATTCTCGCCAAGAGTCTTACATCTTCTGAATCTTGTCATCCCCTGTGGTCTGACTGCCAGATACTTTCCCTGCTTGACCTCATATCCTTTTTCCGACAGCAGCTCCAGAAATCCACTAAAATCATTTGCCTGTAAAATGCAGGCATCAAGATCTCTTTTTATCATATCTGCCCACACAAAGCTGCCTTCACGATATTCGCTCCAATCCTTATAATTCTCGTGCTGTTTCTCTTTGCTGCCATCCTCCACATCTATAATGGAAAGACCATACTCCTGACACAGCTTATTGGTAATCGGCTGGATATACTTTGCCCAGTCACCTTTCTCGTAGCGATACTTTTTCCCATCCACAAAGCTTACACTGTTAAATACAATGTGTGAATGAACATGGTCTGTATTATCATGAACCACAAATACCGCTTCATAGGCATCACCAAGATATTCTGCTACAAACTTCTGTGTTATCTCAAAAGCCCTGTCTGGTTCCACCTCATCCTCTTTGAAAGAAAGAATGATATGATACCCCTGTCGCTTGTCTGTTTTTCCAAACTGCTTCTTTGTATCCATCATCTGTTCAAAAGCCATATCTGCCTGGCAGTTTATGGCTCCCACAAGTCTTCCTCCCTGCGTTTTCTCAGGATTCATTACATAATCCAGTGCCCGCTTTAAATGCCTTGCATGAAAAGAATTCCCGCTGTCCTTCATGTGAAGTATCTTACTGATTGCCAATCTTTACCACCGCCTCGCTGACAGATTGATTCAGCTTTTTCATATATGCCACAAGCTGTTCCTTATCTTTCTTGGAATATATCTGAGCATTACTGTTAAATACAATCTGATTGATGTTAATGCCGATTCGGTTTATCTCATTGATAAGCTCTTTAAGAAGTTTCCTTACTTCCGGATAATCATTTGGTTTCTGACTGATTAGAAGCCTGATATATTCGGCTTCATTCATTCCATTTGCCTTTGCCTTATCAGAAAGTACCTTCGCTTCCTGTGGCATAAGTCTTAGTGTTTTCCTTATACAATGAACTTTATCAGCCATAGAATCACCTTCCTCTCTTACCCGTACTGTATTCTCTTACTCCTTCTGCTACTGTTACAGCAACTTTTTCCAGTTCTTTATTACCCAGCTGGGCAATAACCCTGTCTGCAAGCTCTGTAGCAACTTCTATAAGTTCCTTACCATAACTGGTTTTATCAAACAATCTGTCCAGTCTCTTTTCATCTGCTTTCAGACTTTCATACTTGCTCTGATACTCGTTATAGTCGTTAAAATCCTTTGGATCACTCCTGTGTGCTTCCGCATCAAGTATCAGTTCATAGTTCCATTCACAGACAATATCTATAACATCATCAATCAAATATGGTTCTATCTCGCCATTCTCTTCAGCAATATCCTGCCTGTACATCTTCCCATCTGAATCTATGCCAATGGCATAATCATGTCCTTCCATATAGTTAAGCAGAATTGCAGCATCTTCTATCGAAGGGTTTAGTAAGATATCAAATGTGTCTGCCCAGGCAATAAGTTCCTCTGGTTCTGTGATTATTGTAAGTTCTTTATCCATTGCTTTCCTGCACCTCCCTTATCCGTGTTTTGTATATCTCTTCCACCCACACGCCTGTCTGAATCTCTTAGGTTTACGGCTAGATACGCATTAGAGACATCTCTGTCCTAATGCCATCTAGTTAGGGAGAAAATCTCCCTAAAACCCTCTGTTTATGAAAGTGGGGGCGCTTTTTGCCCCCACTTTGCTACTTTGGGGGCGCTTTCTGCCCCCATTTTGTTATTTTGGGGGCGCTTTCTGCCCCCACTTTTATTTTTGCTTTCGTCCGGATTTTGTCGTGTCCAAATTGTGGGGGCACTTTTTGCCCCCACTTTGACATTTTGGGGGCGCTTTCTGCCCCCACTTTGCTGTTTTGGGGGCGCTTTCTGCCCCCACACATCAAAATCCGTTTTCTCATGCCCTGACTGGTTCATCTGCTCGCTTATTCATCCTGTTCAGATTAAGCTTTGCCGCTACAAGCCACTCGTTGTAATCCTTATATCCGGCAGGTGGCGGACAGTCTTCTACCTCATATCCAAGCTCATAATACTTTCTCATAAGTTCAGCTGCTGCTTTTCTCCCCGGCTCATCTCCATCAAGGCAGAACCGGATGGAAGTAATCTGCGGATGTTCCCGAAGAAAAGTCTCAAGTGGTGCATCTGCAAGCATCCCAAGTGCCAGCTTATTCGATTCATAATCTGCGAAGATATCGACATAACTCATAAGGTCGATTGCAGCCTCAAATACTACAAGCTCTGTACTGTTAACATTTACCACATTAAATCCATAGTTTTTATCATTTCCTGTGACATCACACTTGAATGGCTTGCCCTGCTTATCAAACACTCCCCGCATACTTGCAAATCTTGTCACTCCATTTTTATCATTTCCTTTGAAAACAACATTGTGGTAATGCCTGCTCTCATAAATCAGTCCATCTTTTAAAAACAGATCTATGACAGTCCTGCTGATTCCTCTCTCCTGATTCAGATATGAAATAAGATAGGAATTATCTCCTGCCAGTTCCGGTAGGACAAATGGCTTTCTCTCCTCTGCCTGCTTCTGCGATACCTGATGAACAAGAGGCTGCTTTACAGGCTTCTCAATTCTTCTGTATCCTGCGAAATCTAAAAGCCAGAACACAGCCTCTTTTACACTCATTCCACAAAATACCCGTAAGAAATCTATCTGTGAGCCGCCATTGTTGCCTTTGTCAAACTGCCTTGACCATCTGTACCAATGGCTTCTGTTATAGATACGGATGGAATCCATCTCCTTTAAAGTGTGGTATTTGCCAATCCTCTTTACTGTATACCCAAGGCTTTCTGCTACTGCACACAGGTCAACACTCTTTGCTATGGCAAGCTCTTCATCCGTAAATCTTCCATCCATGCTTTCACCTTGCCTTTCCCTGCTCTGCTACAAGCGGTGACTTGATATCAAGTGTCCGGTAATCTGTGCTTAGTGTAATCTTAGGATTATCAATCATGCCTTTTTCCCTGAAACTGAAAAATTCACGATTGTCTCCACCGACTATGATATGGTCAATGAGCGGTATTCCCATCAGTTCACACAGCTTGTTCATGCGGTCTGTCATCATCGTGTCTGCCTTGCTTGGGAATACATTCCCGGATGGATGACAATGGATTAACATCATGCTTGCCGCATTGCTTAGGATACTTGATTTAAACAGCTCTCTCGGATGTGCCATTGCCTCATTTAAAGAACCCACACTTGCAAAATGCACATTGATAGGTTTTAAATCTGACCTTAGATTGACCACACACACTACTTCCCTGTCAAACTGGCACATACAGTCTCCCATGACAGCAGCTATATCCGCCGGATTGTTAAAGGTGTGCTCCGAATAAATCGGAGCATCCTTTACAAGTCTTACCGAAACCACATCAAGCTTGAAGTCATTCTTCTTTGGCATCAGACACCGCCTCCTCTCCAAACTCGACACGGATAACAAAGTCACCTTTCTGGCTGTTTATGAGAGCAATGAGTTCTTCCATTGTAAGTTCCTGCATAACTGCCTCCTATCTGGACTTTTCCTTCTCATCATATACAAGGGGAGGTTCTGCAACGATACCATCAAGTCTCTTGTTTGGTGTATCAGTTGCAAGGGTGAGTTTTCTTAAATCCTTATCATAGTGATATACCTGATTGGAAAGTCTCTCGTCCAAAGACACCTCCTGCATGTTTACCTCGACTACCATCTGTGCAAGCATCTCAGGGCTTCCCATATCTGAAGATACTGCAATAACCTCATGCACACTCGAAGGGAGAATATAAAGGTCACTCTCTAAACTCTCTGCCAGCTCATGAAGCTCATTCTCATAAAGCATGGATGCTGCACCATTGATACCCTTTTCATTGGAAATCACCCACATCGTCTGCTCCGGTGGAATCTCGGCTATCATCATATCTGCAATCTCCTGTGGCATCCCATCCCTTGCGAACATTTCTCTCATAATGTCATTCATGCTTCGTACTACAGGTGGGAAGAGTCTTCTTGTGTTTTCCGCTGCACACTTAAAGAGCTGTTCCTCACTCATTCCAAGTCTTTTTGCAAATTCATTTGTAATTTTTGAACTCTGCACCGCATCCTTATCTGCACTGATTATTACCTTATACACAATAGAAAGATCCTGGAACTCTCTGTGCGGCACCTGCTCCAAAAATGTCTTATTCTGCTCTGTATTGATGAGCTGGAATACAATCTTCTCGTTAGCATCCCTCATAATGCTGTCCACATCAACATCCGGAGCCTGCTCATATGCCCTTTCCATGAAGTCACATGCAGCCATAAGTGTTTCCTCAAGATCACCACAGTCCTGATACTTCTTATACATGTCATTGATATAAATCGTAGGCGAAATGTTCCTGCCTTCTTCTCTTAAGATGATGCCATCAAGAGTCACATTCACCTTTTCCACTGGCTCTGCCACAAGTTCCACTCCTTTGAACTTCTCAGGCATATAATCCATAAACTTTTCTTTTACTACTTCCTTAAAAATCTCATAATTCATCATATTACGGTTCCTCCTTAATCTAAAAAAGCAGGGAACATAAGTCACTGGCTTACATTCCCCGCAAGGTTAATTGTTACTGTTTATTCTTTTTCTTTCTTCCACGAAGTCCGACTCCAACACCTGTAATAAGTGCAAGTGCACCAATTCCAAGATAAAGAAGCGGATTTGCATTGTCTCCTGTCTGTGGAAGCTTAGGCTCTGTCGGTACATTGACAAGCTTAAGAGTTGCTACAACAACATCCGGTGCATTGTCATCATATCGAAGAGTTACATCATGGGCTGTTTCATCAAGGATATATCCGTCAGCTGCTTTTGTCTCAACTACTGTATAATGGATATCTTCCTTAAAAGTTCCATCCTCGTTGTAAGTACAGATAGGAAGCTCCTTGCTCTCTGCATGACCATTCTTGTCAGTAGTGAGTGTATCAAGCACCTTTCCGTCCTTATCTCTTACTTCAAATACAACACCATCGATCGGCTTTCCGGTTACTTTGTCAGTTTTCTCAATGACAATCTTACCGACTGCCTGCTCATCCTTCATGGATACCTTCTGGATTTCTGCTGTCTCCTTTACTTCAAAGGTTACATCACTTGCCACCTTATATCCATATGGTGCAGATTCCTCTCTGAGTGTGTACTTTCCGACAGGAAGTCTCTCAATCATATGAGTCTTTCCTGCCTCTGATGTCCAGCTCTCAACAAGCTTTCCATCAGCATCAATAACTGAAAGCTTTGCTCCAGGTAATTCTTTCTCGCCTGTGATATCAGTCTTTGAAATCTCTACCTTGATCGGTGCATTTTCAAATGCTGCCTTAAACTCGATAACCTTTACCTTATCTCCCTGATATGAAGCATCCACATCAAAAATCTTATCAGACTTCACATAGCCCTTTGGTGCCTCAATCTCTTTGACATAATACTGTCCAAGCGGAAGGTCAGAGGTAAATGTTACTTTGCCATCCTTTCCAGTAACACCTATCTCAATCTGTGTATCTGCTTTGACAATAACCTTTCCATCCTTATTTACGATATCTTCTTTCGCATACAAACCAAATACAGCACCTTCAAGCTCTTTCTTTGTCTCTGAATCAGTCTTTGTAACAGTAATCTGCACTTTCTGACGCTCATTTGTCACATCCATTCCTGCAAATACAACCTTTGTATTCTGGTCGATATAGGAAAGGTCTGCCTCAATCGGTGTATCATCTAATACAAATCCATCAATGGTCTTTGTCTCAACAAGATAATACTTGCCAAGTGGAAGGTCATCAATTCTTGCGATACCCTTATCATTTGTCACAATGGTTGCCACCTTGTCTCCTGCCTTATGATATACAGTGTCAAGTCCGTCAGCACTTACGATATCCTCTTTTGCATATACATCAAAAGTTACTCCTGCAAGGCTGTCCTTGAAGAAATTGAAGATAAAGTCATACCAGTAACCCTTCATAAGAGTAGTATCTGTTACAAATTCGCCATCCTTATTGATGACAATGGAACCTGTAGGTACTTCATCCTTCATCTCTACATGCTGCACTTTGCCTGTATCCTCTACTGTAAACTGGATATCAGTTGCCTTGAGGTATCCGTAAGGAGCAAATTCCTCACGAAGAGTGTAAGTCTCTCCTACGACAAGTCTCTTGATCACATGTGCTTCCTTAGCATCAGATGTCCATGTGTCTACCACATTTCCATCCTTATCAAGTACAGTAAGTGTTGCACCTGTAAGCTCTGCACCGCTTGTGATATCTGTCTTTGTAAACTCAAAGGTTGTAGGAGTGTTCTTATACTTGCTGTTATATACAGCAGTCTTAACATCCTGTCCCTGATATTTTGTATCAAAGTTTACTGCTTCCTCATTTGTCACATATCCGGCAGGCTTTACAAGCTCCCTTGCAACATATTTTGCAAATGGATAATCCTTAACAAAAGCAATCTTTCCATTCTCATCAGATGTTGCCTTCTCAAGAAGTGTACCTTTCTCGATAATAACCCTGCCATCAGCATTCTTAATATCCTCATCTGCATAAAGACCAAATACTGCACCTGCAATCGGTGTGTTATCTTCTGCATCAAGCTTAGTCACTGACATATCAAGCTTCTGTCTGTCATCAGAGAAAGTAAGACTTTCCTTGATAACAGGTGTCTTATCATCCACATATGTGAATGTCACTTTCTGCTCATTCGGATTTAATACATATCCGTATGGAGCTTCCACTTCCACAACTTTGTACTGTCCAAGAGGAAAATTCTTTGCTACTGCCTTTCCATCTTTTCCTGTTGTAAGAGTTGCCACAAGGTCTCCCTTGCTGTAATACTTAATGCGGTTTCCGTCTGCATCCTTCTGGTTGTCTGCTGTGTAAATATCCTCGGCAGCATAAACTTTGAATTTTGCTCCGGCAAGTGAGCCTTCCTTATAAACAAACTCTTTCTCATATGAGCTTGCAAGAAGTCCTCCCTTGAATCCATCAAGTACCTCTCCCTTCTTTTCTACAGTCAGCTCTCCGACTGCAGGGGCATCGGAATATTCCACAGTAATGATTGCATCATTTGTATCACCATCTGTTTCAAATGCTGTATCAGTATCAACAGAAATGTTGACATACTTATCATTTACAACATATCCAAATGGTGCAGACACTTCCTCAATGCGGTAGTTACCGATTTTCAGTGCCTCCGGTAAGATTAAATCTCCGTCCTCATCAGTAAAGAATGAAGTATGCTCTACCTTTGACGGATAAGTTGTGTACTGCTTTACATATTCGTTCTTATCAATATTAAAGATCTTAAACTCTGCGTTTGGTACAAGTACTGTCTGCTTTGTATCGGAATCCTTCTTGATTACACGAAGCTTTGCTGTAAACTCTCTGTCCAAGAAAACTCTCCATGTCTGAGGCTCTGTTGGATGATTCTCCTTTATCTTTACCTCAAATGGCTTGATTGTCTTCATGTTATGCGGAGTCTTTGATTCAACTACCACATAAGTTCCATAAGGAATTGCAATGGAAACTGCATGTCCCTTATCATCGGATGTGATTGTTGTTGCTCCGTTTTCCCCGATTACTACCGGAGTTGCCTTGTCAAAGTCATAACTTCCATCTGCCTTTACAGATAAAGATGATTTCAAATACGCTGTAAACTCTGCACCTGCAAGCAGTCCTGCTTCAGTATCATCGCCATTGTCAGATACCTTGATAAGCTGGAATGGCTGCTTGATGACCTGCTCACTGGAAGTGCACTCTCTTTTTACTTCTGCTGTCATATCTCCTTCATAACTGCATGTAAGATCATGCTCTTCTGCATCTGCTAGGTATCCGGTCGGCGGAGTAATCTCTTTGAC
>ENA-ORQX01001693-ORQX01001693.1-human-gut-metagenome-genome-assembly--contig:-NODE-1693-length-13008-cov-6.947194_pt1 | contig 13008 bp, 8 predicted proteins | sample MGYA00242170_ERZ509124 | MGnify/ENA primary metagenome ERZ509124 (study PRJEB26280, sample SAMEA2338647) | human gut metagenome | biome: human gut; feature: human-associated habitat; material: faeces... | reverse complement strand
CACGCTGGCTTCCACCAGCGTGGTGTGGAACATCTGGGCTGACCCCAGCTACAGCAGCATCCTGTACACCACCAGCACCAACGACGATAAAACGACGGTGCGCACATTTGACCCGACCATGTGCGCCGAGGTCAGCCAGGGCATCACCCTGCGGCTGCTCTCCGGCGACGGCGAGAGTCTGGACAGCGTAGATACCTCTTCGGCAGAATATCAGACCCAGTACCAGACCGTCCACGACGCGCTGGCCAAGAACGGCTCGTCCTATCAGGTGCTGGCCACCAAGGTGAACAATGCCGTCAAGCTCTCCATCGAGAAATACATCAGTGAATATAATAAAAATCACGCCAAAGCCAAGACTCTGGAAGACGGCACCGTCATCAAGAAGGGCCGTATCTCCGTCTCTTCATCCAAGAGTTTCCAGCGCGATTACCCCTACGGCGCGTTCGCCGCATCGGTGCTGGGCTTCTGCAACGGCGACGGCGAGGGCTTCTACGGCCTCGAAAAATCCTACAATGACACCCTCGCGGGCGTCAATGGTCGCACGATCACCCTCCGCAATGCCTACGGCAACGCCATCGCCGACGCCAACGCCACCACTTACGCCGCCAAGGACGGCTCCAATCTGGTGCTGTCGCTGGACGTCAATGTGCAGGAGGTCGTGGAGCGCTACCTCAACGAGGCCATCTACGCCAACACGGTCGAGAACCGCGGCGCAGCCATCGTCATGAACGTCAAGACCGGTGCCATCCTTGCTATGGCCTCGAAGCCTGACTTCGACCCCAACGCTCCGCTGGATTTCAGTGAGAACCTGGCCTATCTGAATGAGCAGGTGAACGCAGAACCGGAGATTTACACCATCTACAAGAAAGACGCCAACGGCAACTATCTCCGGGACGAGCAAGGCAAGAAGATACCGGAAGAAGACCCTGACTACACCGGAACCTACCGCGACATCCAGTGGAAGAACAAGACCATCACCGAGCTGTACTACCCCGGAAGCGTCTTCAAGGTCATCACGGCCACCATGGGTGTGGACTCGGGCAAGGCCACCTATTACACCACCTTCAACTGCTCCGGTGCCTACGGCGTGGCGAAAGAGACGTACCACTGCGCCGGTAAGAAGGCCCACGGCGTCCAGAACCTCGCCGAGGCCCTCCGGAACAGCTGCAACATCTACTTCATCCAGCTGGGTCAGCGGCTGGGTTCCAGCGCCTTCTACGACTACTTCGACGCTTTCGGCTTCACCGAGCGCACCGGCGTGGACCTGCCCAACGAGACGGGCATGATGAAGTATTACACCAAGAGCCAGCTGGGCGAGGTCGAGCTTTCGTCTTCCTCCTTCGGTCAGGCAATGGCTGTGACCCCGCTGCAGGTCTGCACCGCCGTCTCGGCAGCCGTCAACGGCGGCTACCTCGTCACCCCTCATGTGGTGGATAAGATAACCGACCAGAACGGCAACGTCGTCGAGGAGATCGGCGCGAACGTCCGCCGCCAGGTCATCAGCAAGAGCGCCAGCGAGACCATCCGCCAGATCATGGAATACGAGGTCGGCGACGGCACCACCACCGGCGGCGGCTCCAACGCCTACGTCGCGGGCTACCGCATCGGCGGCAAGTCCGGTACGTCCGAGCAGCTGAACATGGAGCGCCGCGCCGACGGCGACTACAAGAAGGTCGCCTCCTTTGCCGCCGTCCTGCCTGCCAACGACCCCGAAATTCTGGTCTACGTCATGCTGGACGACCCCAATAACGCCCACACCGACTATTCGTCCATTCTGGCTGCGCCTGTGGTCGGCAACATCATCAGTGAGATAGCCCCCTATCTGGGCATTGCCACCGACGGCATCGACCGCAGCCAGAACACCGTCAAGGTGCCGAACCTCGTGGGCAAGGAGTGGAGCAATGCGCAGGTCTCCCTGAATACCAAGGGCCTCAAGCATCAGCTCGTGGAGAGCGAGAGCGACCAGACCGCTGCCGTCGTCACCTACCAGTACCCCCACGCAGGCGCAACGGTGGCCAGCGGCACCACCATCTATCTTTACACCGATACCTACTCCGGCAGCCACACGGAAGTGCCGGACGTCAGCGGCAAGAGTGCCGACTTTGCCCGCCAGATGCTGACCGCCGCCGGCCTGAACTGTCAGGTGGCGGGCGACAGCGCCGGTACCGTGCAGAGCCAGAGCGAGGCCGCCGGCTCCAGCGTCCAGAAAGGCACCGTCGTCACCATCACTTGCGGATAAGGAGATTTATTATGGAAAAAATCGCAGCAGAACTGCTTTTGAAGGGCCTTGCCCCCGAGGGCTTCGCCGACAGCCAGCCCATCGGCCTCGTGACCACCGACAGCCGCGAGGTCTGCCCCGGCTGCATCTTTGTGGCTTTCCCCGGTGAGCGCTTCGACGGCCACGATTTCGCGGCCAAGGCGCTGGAAGAGGGCGCGGCCTACGTCGTCCTCAACCATCCGGTGGAAGGCGTCCCGGCTGAACGGGCGGTTATCAGCCCCGACAGCTACCACGCCATGATGGTCATGGGCGCGAACTACCGCAGCCAGCTCCACCCGAAGGTGGTGGGCGTCACCGGCAGCGTGGGAAAGACCACCACCAAGCAGATGACCTACGCCGCCATCGCGGGCTTTGGCAATACCATCAAGACCGAGGGCAACCAGAACAATGAGCTGGGCCTGCCCCGCACCATGTTCCGCATCGGCAGGGATACGGAGTACGCTGTCGTCGAGATGGGCATGAGCCACGCCGGTGAGATCGAGCGTCTGGCAAAGTGCGCCCGCCCCGATGTGGGCATCATCACCTGCATCGGCGTGTCCCACATCGGCAATCTGGGCAGTCAGGAGAATATCTGCAAGGCGAAGCTGGAAATCTGCGCCGGCCTTGCCGAGGGTTCGCCCCTCGTGCTCAACGGCGACGACCCCTTCCTGCGCAAAGCCGCTCTGCCCACCCATGTCCGGCCCGTGTGGTTCAGCCTCGGCGACGAGAACGCCGACGTCTGCGCCCTCGATGTCCGGCAGGAGGGCGACGGCATGGCCTTCACCCTCTGCGATAAAAATGCAGGCCGCTATGAGGTGACGATTCCTGCGATGGGACGTCACAATGTGGCGAACGCGCTGGCTGCTTACGCCGCTGCCACCCGTCTGGGCCTCGCGCCCGAGGGCGTCATCGCGGGTCTGGCCGATTTCGAGCAGACCGGTATGCGCCAGAAGGTCGTCCACGCAGGCAGCATGGACGTCATCGAGGACTGCTACAACGCCAACCCCGACAGCATGAAGGCCGCGCTGGCGATGTTCAAAGAGTACCCCTGCAAGCGCCGCTTCGCTCTGCTGGGCGATATGCTGGAACTGGGCGGGATGAGCGCGCCCGCTCATGAAGAGCTGGGCCGTCAGGCCGCAGAGGCCGGGCTGACCGCCCTTGTCACCTACGGCCCCGAGGCCGCACGGACGGCAAAGGCCGCAAAGGACGCGGGCCTCGCCGATGTCGTCCACGCCGAGGATTACCAGCAGGCCGCAGACGCTCTGCTGGCCCGGATGGCCCCGGGCGACGCTCTGCTGGTGAAGGCCAGCCGGGGCATGGCACTGGAAAAGGCGCTGGCCCTGTTTTATCCCGTCTGCGCAAAGTAAAATACTTGGAGTATCGTTATTATGATTCGTTTTGCCTTGATCGTCGCCTCAACGCTGGGGTTCGTCCTCACGGCGGCGCTCGGGAATTTGATGACGCCGCTGCTGCGGGCGTTCCGCGTCCAGCAGGAGGAAAATGAGCCGCCCACGATGGGCGGGCTCTGCCTGATGGTGGGGACACTGGCGGCGGTAGGCGTCGGCTGGACAGCGGCCTGTGTCGCCCAGCCGGAGCTGCTGGGGACCGAGAGCCTGCTGACCACCCGGCTGCTCATCGCCCTGTTCGGGGCGCTCTGCTTCGGGGGCGTGGGCCTCGCGGACGATGTGGTCCGGCTGCGGCATCGGTCGCCGCTGGGGCTGCGCCGCCCGGTGCGGCTGGCACTGGAAGCGGCCTCCGGCACGCTGGTGCTGGCCCTGCTGGGGCTGAACCACTGCCTGCCCGATGGGCTGGCCCTGCCGGGCGTCGGCTACTGCACCCTCGGGCCGCTGGCCCCGGTGGTCTGGCTGGCGATTTTAGTGGCGCTGGCCGAGAGCGCCCGCACCGCCGACGGCATGGACGGCACGGTCTGCGGCTGCGCCTTCATCGCCATGCTGGGTCTCATGACGGCCATGACCCTCTTGGGCTGGTTCCCGCTGGGCGTCCTCCCGGCGGCGCTGGCCGGGGCATTGATGGCCTTCCTGCTCTGGAATTTCTACCCCGCAAAGCTCCGCCCCGGTGCAGTGGGATGCCAGTTTTTAGCCGGTGCGCTGGGCTGTGTGCCGCTGAGCGTCGGCTGGCCGGGGCTGACGCTCCCGCTGGCCCTGCCCTACTGGCTGGAAGGCGGCATGGTGGCTCTGCAGATCATCGTCTGGAAAGCCTCCGGCGGGCGGCGGCAGCTGTTCGGCACCGCGCCGCTCCACCGCTGGCTGGAAAAGCGGGGCTTTGACCCGGTGAATATCTTTTATATTTTTGGAGTCCTGGCAATGCTGGGCCTTGCGCTGACCTTGCAGGCGGCGCGGGCCAGCTGAGCCGGGACCCGATAAGGAGGGAATGCGGATGGCGACCATCCGGAGAAAAAAGTCTGAGTCCTTTGCCATCTTGTCGAGCCCCGGCCCCTGGCCGCAGGTGCTCATCAACTGGCTGGCGACGCTGGCAGTCATCATCGTGTTCGGACTCATCATGCTGTTCAGTGCCAGTTACACCACGGGCTACCTGCGGATGGGCGACAGCTTCTACTATATCAAGTCGCAGGTGTTCTGCCTGGGTCTGGGTCTCGCGGTCATGCTGCTCTTCTCCCGCATCGACCACCGCTTTCTGCGCAGGATGGTCGGGCCGGGCTATGTCGTCTGCATCGTGATGCTCATCGCAGTGCTGTTCAGTGCGCCCCTCAACGGCTGCCGCCGCTGGCTGCGCATCGGCTTTACCATTCAGGTATCGGAGATCGCAAAGTTCGAGATGATACTGCTCACGGCCCATCTGGCCGCGAAAGCGCCCCATCTGGAAAAGCTGGACCCCGCCTCCGGGCGGCGCGTCCCGGCAGGCCAGTGGCTCTATCAGCGCATCGTGCGGGAACTCATCGTCCCGCTGCTGCCCCTCATCCCGGTGGTGTTTCTGCTCATGCTTGAGCCCCATATGTCCGGCATCGTCCTGACGACGGCCATCTGCGGCACCATCCTGCTGCTGGGCGGCAGCGGCGGCATCATCACCTGGGCGGGCGGCGCGTCCGCTGTGCTGCTGCTCCGCACCGTGCTGGAGCACATCGACTCCATCCCGTACTTACAGAGCCGTCTGGACGGCTGGACCCACGACCTGAGCAAGATGACCGACCAGACCCTGCAGAGCCTCTACGCCATCGGCTCCGGCGGTGTCACCGGCCTCGGCCTCGGCAACAGCATCGAAAAACAGCTCTGGCTCCCCGAGAGCACCAACGACTTCATCTTCAGCGTCGTGTGCGAGGAGCTGGGTTTCGTGGGTGCCGTCATCGTCATCCTGCTCTTCGTGCTCTTCCTCGTGCAGGGGCTGTGGCTGGCCTTCCACGCCGAGAACCGCTACTGCACACTGGTGGGCATCGGCATCATGGCCCAAATTGCGTGGCAGGTGTTCTGCAACATCGCGGTCGTCACCAACACCCTGCCCAACACCGGCATCTCGCTGCCCTTCTTCTCCTCCGGCGGCACCAGCCTCATCCTGCTGCTGGCCGAGATGGGCGTGATGATAAACATCGGCCGGGGCGGCGAGCGCGCCCGCCTTGAACGGGAGAATCTCCGCGCCCTGCGGGAACAGCGGGAAAAAGAAAAGTCCAATAACACCATCCGGCTCGACCCCAACATGGGATATTGAGCACATCCAAATAAGGAGGAAATCACCATGCGTGTACTTATTGCAGCCGGCGGAACTGCCGGACATATCAACCCGGCTCTGGCCATCGCGGGAGCCATCAAAAAGGCCGACCCGTCCGCCGAGATACACTTTGCAGGCCGGAAAGAGGGCATGGAATACCGCCTTGTGACCCAGGCGGGCTACCCCTTCCACCACATCGAGATCACCGGTTTCCAGCGTAAGCTCTCCCTGAACAACATCAAGCGGAACATCATCACCCTCTGGAACCTGGCCCTCTCCGGCCCGAAAGCCCGGGCCATGATGAAGGAAGTGCAGCCCGACCTCGTCATCGGCTGCGGCGGCTACGTCTCCGGCCCGGTGGTGCGCTGCGCCGCCAAGAAGGGCATCAAGACCGCCATCCATGAGCAGAACGCTTTCCCCGGCGTGACCAACAAGCTGCTGGCCCCGGACGTGGACATCGTGTTCGCCGCCGTGCCTGCCGCTGTGGAAAAGCTGGGTGCGCCCGAAAAGACGCAGGTCGTGGGCAACCCGGTGCGGCCTGAAGTGTTCGAGAAGGCAGGGGAGCGGGACGCCATCCGCGCCCAGCTGGGTGCCGGTGACCGCACCGTCATCCTCTCCTTCGGCGGAAGCCTCGGCGCCCGCCGTGTCAACGAGGTGGTGGCCGACCTCTGCGCATGGGAGCAGAAAGAGCACAAGCCTGTGCTCCACATCCACGCCACCGGACAGTATGGCGTGGAGCTGTTTCAAAATCTCGAAAAGGAAAAAGGCTTTGCTCCCGGCGAGAGCCTCGTGGTGAAGGAATATATCAACAATATGCCCGAGCTGCTGGCCGCTGCCGACCTCGTCATCAGCCGTGCCGGTGCGCTGACGCTGGCCGAACTGGAAGCCGAGGGCCGCGCCGCCATCCTCATCCCCAGCCCCAATGTGGCGGAGAACCACCAGTATTACAACGCCATGGAGCTGCAGAAGGCCGGTGCCGCTGTGGTCATCGAGGAAAAGGATCTGACCGGCGAGAAGCTGGTCTCGACCGTCTCCGGCCTGCTGGCCGAGCCGGGCAAGCTGGCTGCCATGGGCAGGAACGCCCGCACCCTTTCGGTGGACGACAGCCTCGACCGCATCGCTGACGCCCTGATGAAACTGGTCAAGACGCCGTGATTGATTCGGCAGCACTCTTGTGATAAAATAATCAGACGGAAAGGAGGCGACGCCGCACCATGCAGCAGGATCGGAACAAGAGCCGACGCCCCAGCAGTTCAATCCAGCAGAACAGCGCCCGGCGGCAGGGAAAGCCCCGCAAAGCCTACGACTGGACGCAGGACCGGCGTCCCTCGAATCAGAACCGCCGCCGGACGCAAGGCTATCAGGAGCAGACGCTGGACTTCTCGGGCGGTAATGTGACGTTCGAAAACCACAGCTCGGGATATGCGGACAACAGCATCCAGTTTCCCCAGCAGACGGCGCGACGGTCCAATAACCAGAACCAGAGCCGCCGTCAGGGCCAGCAGAGAAGCCAGCGGCCCCGTCAGAACACGACCGCCTACCCCACAAATGGGAGCCGCCCCCGCAATGGCCAGCGGCCCCGGAACGTCCAGAGCGCCCGGAGGCCCCAGAGCGGCGGGCGCTACCGCCCCACGGAGGCGAACCTCCGCAGCCCGGCCCGGCGGGAGGGCAGAAAAAAGCGCCGTCTGACTCGTGCCGCTGTCCGCCGCCGCAGGGCCATCCGCCGCCTGACGGCGCTGGCGCTGCTGCTCTGCGTCATCGGGGTGGGCGTCTACCTCACCGTGACCATGCTCTTCAAGATAAACACCTTAGAAGTGGCGGTCGATGGAGAGGTGGTGCAGGAGGTGGGCGGCTATTCCAGCGCTGAGATCCTGCAGGCGCTGGGCGTCCACGCGGAAGAGAACATCTTCAGCTTCGACCCCGCCGAAAAGGCCGCTGCGCTGGAAAAGCAGTTCCCGCTGCTGGAAAATATCCGGGTGGAGCGGGATTACCCTAACACCGTAGTGGTGCGGACCAACGCGGCCACTGCCGTCTACGCCATGCAGACGTCCAGCGGCTGGCTGAGCCTTTCTGCGGGGCTGAAGATACTGGATAAGGATTCGGCCCAGCCGGACCTTATCATCCTCTGCGGCGGCGAGCCGGTATGCACGACGCCGGGTACACAGCTGGAATTTGAGACAGGACCGTCCGGCGCGTCTTCGGGCAGCGCGGCGTCTGACAGCGCCGCATCCAGCGAGGCCGGACCGCCCACGGATAAGCGGCTCGAGTCCCTGAACACTCTGCTGACCGCACTGGACAGCAGTGAGCTGGGGGCGGATGTCACCCGCATCGAGTTCGAGGACCCGGAGCAGATGGCGTTTTTGTATCAGGGCCGCATCAGCGTGCTTTTGGGTACCCTGAATGAGCTGGACTACAAACTCCGGCTGGCAAAGTATGTCCTGCTCAACGAGGACGGCAAGGGCTGCTCGCCCACCGACACCGGTATGCTGGATCTGAGCCACCTGAGCGCCTCTTCCAGCCGCAAATTCCGCTTCGCACAGGGGGAGCCGACCCTGCCCTCGGGCTGGACGGCCCCGGAAGAGCCTGCCGCCCCGGCGGAGGCAGAAGCCGAGAGCCAGCCGGAGGAAGCCTCCGGCACCGAACCCGATACTGAGGGCGCGGAAGCCGCGCCCGCCGAAGACCCTACTGCCGCAGCGGCAGAACAGCAATAAGGAGCATTTGAACGATGAAACTGGAACAACTGTTGGAGGGCGTGTCCTATACGCTGGTGCAGGGCAGCCTTGAACTTGACATCGAGGACATCATCTACGACAGCCGCAAGGCGGCCCCGGGCCGGCTTTTCGTCTGCATCGTGGGCACCCAGCGGGACAGCCACGACTACGCCGCCCAGTGCGTGGCCGACGGCGTGACGGCGCTGGTGGTCCAGCACGACATCGATCTTTCCACCGTCCCCGGTGCTGCCGTGCTGAAGGTGGAGAGCAGCCGCTATGCGCTGGCACTCATGAGCGGCAACCTGTTCGGCAACCCCTCCCGCCGGATGACCATGATCGGTGTCACCGGTACCAAGGGCAAGACCACCACCACCCACATGATAAAGAGCGTGCTGGAAGCCGCAGGCCGCAAAGTGGGCATGATCGGCACCAACGGCGTCTACTTCCTCGGCCACCATCAGGAGACGGCCAACACCACCCCTGAGAGCTATGAGCTGCAGAAGACTTTCCGGGAGTTTCTGGACGCCGGCTGCGATACGGCGCTGATGGAAGTGTCCAGTCAGGGCCTCATGATGGACCGCGTGGCGGGCATCCATTACGACATCGGCGTCTTCACGAACCTCTCTCCCGACCACATCGGCCCCGGCGAGCACAAGACCTTTGAAGAATACCGCAGCTGGAAGGGTCAGCTTTTCAAGCGCTGCACCACCGGCGTCGTGAACATCGACGACGAGAACACTGAGGCCCTGCTGGAAGGCCACACCTGCAAGCTGGTGACCTACGGCTGCAGCGAGAAGGCCGACTACCGCGCCGGTACTTATCAGCTGCTCCGCACCCACGACTTCCTCGGCGTCCAGTTCCATGTCTCCGGCAAGGATGATATGGACGTCAAGGTGAATATGCCCGGCGAGTTCAGCGTCTACAATGCGCTGGCCGCTCTCACTGTGGGCAAGGTGCTGGGCCTGCCTGATGAGGCCATCCACGAAGGTTTGGGCCGCTGTGTGGTCAAGGGCCGCGTGGAGCTGGTCCCCATCAGCAAGAAGTTCACCATCCTGCTGGACTACGCCCACAACGAAGTCTCCACCGAGAGCCTGCTCACGACTCTGCGGGCCTACAATCCCCACCGCCTCGTGGTGGTGTTCGGCTGCGGCGGCAACCGCTCCAAGCTGCGCCGCTACGGCATGGGGGAGACCTGTGCAAAAATGGCGGATTTCTCCATCCTGACCGAGGACAACAACCGCTTTGAGAAGATCGAGGACATCCTCGCCGATATCCGGGTGGGCATGAACAAGGGCAACCCCGATGCCAAGTTTGTGGAGATCCCCGACCGTCTGGACGCGCTCCACTACGCCGTGGATCACGCCCAGGAGGGCGACCTGATCGCCGTTATCGGCAAGGGCCACGAGACCTACCGCGACCGTGAGGGCGTGAAAACCCCCTTCCTGGAGCGGGAGCTGCTGGAAGAATACGCCCAGCAGATCGGGTTGGAATAAACAACAAAAACGCGCTGTGTCGTTGGACACAGCGCGTTTTTTGCTTCTGCTTTGGCACGGCAGCGTTTACGCGCCCCACACCAGCCAGAGATACACATAGCCCGTCAGGACGGCTGCCAGTGTGAACGGAATGCCGATGCGCAGAAAATCACGGGTGCGCACCTGCTCACCCTGCTTGCGCAGGATGCCGATGGCTGCAATGTTGGCCGAAGCGCCAATGGGGGTCAGGTTGCCGCCCAGAGTTGCGCCCGTGAGCAGGCCGAAATAAAACAGTTCGGGCGGGAAGCCTGCACCGCCGTTCATCAGCCCGGCAATGCCCTGCACCACCGGCAGCATGGTGGCCACATAGGGAATGTTGTCGATGAAGGCAGAAAGGCCCACCGAGACGAATACCAGCAGGGTATAGAGCCGGAAGGGGTCATCACCGGAAAGGCTGTAGAACAGCTGGGCGGCGGCATCGATGACCCCGGCCTTGCGGATGCCCTCAATCAGGATGAACAGCCCGAACAACAGCAGCAGGGTGTCGCAGTCCAGCTCCCGGGCCGCCAGCCGGAATGGCGCGAACGAGCGGCGGCGCAGGCAGGCGCGCAGGATGCCGAACAGGCAGACCCCTGCACAGATCAGCCCGCTGCGCAGGCCGTAGAGCGCCAGCGGCAGCCCGCCCGCAGGCTGGGGCAGGAAGGAGGCCGCGATAAGCAGGCCCACCGTCAGCAGCATCAGGGCGGAGGGAACCGTGTCAGTGACCTCGGTCTCCACCGTGGCCGAGATGGGCTGGGTCTCGTGCCGGAAGGTGAACAGCAGCACGCCCAGAGAGGCCAGCGCCCCCAGCTCCACCCCGAAGAAGATGCCGGGCCTGCCCTCCATCCAGAAGAAATGGAAGAAGTTCATCCCCGCAAAGCCGCCCAGCAGGATGCTGGTGGTGTCGCCCACAAGGGTGGCGGCTCCCTGCAGGTTGGAGGAGACCGCAATGGAGATGAGGACGGGCACGGGGGATATCTTGAGCTTGCGGGCAATGGCAAGGCCCACCGGGGCCACCATGAGCACTGTGGCAACATTGTCCACAAAGGCGCTGATGACCCCGGCAAAAAGGGCCAGTATACACACGGCCCATTTCACATTGGGCACCCGCACGATGAGCAGCTCGGCCAGCCGGGCGGGCATCCTGCTCTCAATGAAGAGGGAGACCGTGCCCATGGTACCCGCCATCATCAGCAGGACATTGAAGTCCACAGCCCGGGCGGCATCCATCAGGGTAAAGTCCCACAGGCCCGCCGCGCCCAGAGCCAGAAACAGAGCGGCCCCGCCCAGCGCGGCAAAAGGCCGGTACTGCGGCAGGGCCAGCATCAGAAGATAGGTCAGCAGAAAAATGATCAGTGCAGGAAGCATACGCAGTCCTCAGCTTTCGGGCCTGACATCGGTGTCCTCGTCGATCATCCGGTATCCCACGCCCAGTTCGTTCAGAATATAGGTGTTGCGGCCGGGCACGCTGCCCAGCTTTTTGCGGATGTTTGCCATGTTGACCTGCAGCTTTTTGGTGCTGCCGCAGTCGGTATCGCCCCAGATGGCCCGCACGATGGCGGCATAGGTCATCACCCGGCCTGCATGTTCCGAGAGGAAGGCCACGATGTTGTATTCGGTCTGAGTCAGCTTGATCTCGGCACCGTCCACAAAGACCTTGCGGCGCTCGTAGTTGATCTCAAGCCCCTGTGCCCGGAACACGCCGCCGGGCATTCCGCCCAGCACGCCGAAGCGGTTGGTGCGCAGGGCGGCGCGCACCCGGGCCAGCAGCTCGCCGGTGCCAAAGGGTTTGGTGATGTAATCGTTGGCTCCCAGATCCAGCGCTTCGATCTTGTCCTGCTCGGTGGTGCGGGCTGAGAGCACGACGATGGGGGTCAGGAACTTCTGCCGCACAAAACGGATGAGCTCCAGACCGTCCCGGTCAGGCAGGCCCAGATCCAGGATGATAAGATCCGGATTGTGGGAGGTGAACAGGGTCTGGCCCATGGCGCAGGTGTTGGCAACAAGGGCCTGATAGCCGTTGGTCTCCAGCAGCGTCTCAATAAAGCTGCAGATGTTGGCCTCATCTTCCACGACCAGAACCTTGAATTTGTTATTGCTCATCTTCATTTTCCTCCGTCTCGATCGATTCGGTCTCCAGCCAGAAGCGGATGCTGGTGCCCTCGCCCACCTTGCTCTCGGCCTGGATCTCGCCGCCGTGTGCCTTGACGATGGCGGCACAGACCGAAAGTCCGATGCCCATGCCGTGCTTGCCGCTGTCGGCCGCGGCATCGGCGGGCAGCACACCGGTGAACAGGGTGCGCAGGCGCTCCTTCGGAATGCCGCAGCCGTTGTCCGATACCTCAAACACTGCCCGGCTGCCCAGCGTGAACACCCGCAGGGTCAGCTGGGTCATCCCCTCGGCGTGGACGGCGGCATTTTCCAAAAGGTTCGTCAGCACCTGCGAGATCAGCATCGAGTCCATGGGGATCACGATGAAGCTGTCGGGCAGGTAGGTGGTAACGGGCACCTTGGGGTAGCGCTTCTGGAACCGAACCAGCACGGTGTCGATCAGCTCGTCCAGCACGGTGGTGGTCTTTTGCACGGCCACCTGCACGCCGTCAAAGCGGGTGACGGACAGCAGGTTCTCCACCATCCGGTTCAGCCACTGGGCATCGGAACAGGCTTCGCCAAGAAGTTTTAATTTTTGCTCTTTTTCCAGGCTGTCATAATTTTCAATGACCGTGGAACAGGCCCCGTAAATGGAAGTAAGGGGCGTGCGCAGATCGTGGGAGACGGCCCGCAGCAGGGTGGCCCGCATCTTTTCGGTCTCGCTCTCCATCCGCAGCTGTTCCTGCTTTTTGATGCG
>ENA-ORQX01001685-ORQX01001685.1-human-gut-metagenome-genome-assembly--contig:-NODE-1685-length-13084-cov-2.494435_pt1 | contig 13084 bp, 18 predicted proteins | sample MGYA00242170_ERZ509124 | MGnify/ENA primary metagenome ERZ509124 (study PRJEB26280, sample SAMEA2338647) | human gut metagenome | biome: human gut; feature: human-associated habitat; material: faeces... | reverse complement strand
CGGCCTGAAAGAGCGGCCGGTCAAAGCCGACAATCATGGTTCATCCGCAGCTTGGACACAGACCGACTTCGATGTGCTGGCAGACGGAATCCGAAAAGGCAACAGCTACACCGCCATTGGCAAGGCACTCGGCAAATCCGAAAAAGCCGCGCGCGGGAAAGTTTATTTCGTCTATCTGACCGAGAATCAGGACAAAGTACGCGCCATGCTCAAAGATCAGCCTTGGGGTTATGGCGCGCCAGACCCGACCGTAAAGCAGGCGGTACACCTGTCCAGAACGCGAACAGAAACCCTGCAAACACTTGAAATGCTCTGCTCAGTGCTCCGCAAGCGCATCAACGACATTGACGATAATCCCTACTGGCAGCGGCTCATGTGCGCAAACTGGGATGAAGTCAAGGGTTGCAATCTCTGTGCCAACTGCGACGAATGCACCGAGTTCCGCAGAATCCCACCACAGCATTGCGCCCGATGCGGCCGTTCTTTTATCGAGCGCAAAGAAAATACCTTCTGCCCGGCCTGCCGGCTGGCGCGGAAGAAACAAGCGCAGCGCCATTGGTGCCGCGTGAATGGAGCGCAGACGCGCTCCTGAATGAAAGGAGATTCGCAAATGCCTCAAATTGTAAACATCGCAATCGACCGTCTTTTCCCTCACGCTGACAACCCGCGCAAGGATCTCGGTGATCTGTCGGAGCTTGCTGCAAGCATCAAAGCCAGCGGCATCCTGCAGAACCTGACGGTCGTTCCGGATGAACCGGACAACTCCAATACGGACTTTACCATCATCATCGGTCACCGCCGTTATGCCGCCGCGAAGATCGCGGGCCTGACAGAGCTGCCGTGCGTGGTGGTCGAAATGTCCGAGCGCGAGCAGCTTCAGACCATGCTTGTTGAGAATATGCAGCGCAGCGATCTGACCGTCTATGAGCAGGCGCAAGGCTTCCAGATGATGCTCAACATGGGTGATTCCGTAGCTGAGATCGCAGAAAAGTCCGGTTTTTCGCAGACCACCATCCGACGCCGCGTGAAGCTGCTCGACCTCGACCGCCAGAAATTTCAGAAAGCCGAAGCTCGTGGCGCAACACTCAATGACTATCTGGAGCTTGACAAGCTGGACAGTCCCGAAGACAAGAACAAGGCGCTTGACGCAATCGGCACGGCGAACTTCAACAGCGTTCTGAAAAGCCTGATTTCCGAGCAGGAAATCCAAAAGAAACTTGCTGAATGGACTGAAATTGCAGACAAGTTTGCATATCAGATTGAAAGAAGCGGCGAATTCAACGGTACGACGGTCAATATGGTCTACCACGCCGGCTACAGCCGCTGGGATTTGAAGAAAGAAATGACCATACCAGAAGACGCGAGTGATGTTCGATACTTTTACAGGAAGGATTCTACCGGAATCACACTCTACAAGGAACGTCGGGAATCACAGCAGCCAGACCCGGAAGCGGAGGCCCGCGAGGAACGGCGCCGCAGAGACGAACAAGCCGAAAATGAATTTGCGGAAGTCGCGGAGGCCCATTTTGAACTGCGCAAGGATTTCATCAAAGAGCTTCCGAACAGCGTATTCAAACAGCACATGAAGGAAATCTCTTTGTTCTGCGTGGCAACGACAGAGTCAATCGATGATGGCTACTGTAATTCCATCAACCCTCGGCTTTGCGCCCAGCTCCTTGGCATGAGACTTTCGCCAGACGATGAAAACGAAGATTTCTGCGATATGGGCTTTGCCCGCAGCGCGGCGGAAGCCCAGCCGGAAAAGCTGATTTTCTGCTGCTGCTATTCTGCCCTCGATGACGAGGACATGAGCTACTACCGGCGCGTGTGGAACATGAACCACTACGAATATGAGCTTTGCGAAAATTCGGACTTGGATCACATCTATGAAATCCTCGAAACGCTCGGCTATGAAAAGTCGGACGATGAAGAAGAAATGGCAGAAGGTACGCACCGGCTCTTTGATACATACGGTGCGCAGCCGAATGATGCTTCGGAGGATTCCGATGATGAGTGACGTTTTGACAGAAATGTGCGTCTTGGGTGGCTGTGCCGCCCATCGCGCCATCACTGAAGCCTGCAAGCATTGTGGGAATTATCGCTCCGAGATTGAGCGCAGCCGGGCGCTTCCTCTGACGGACGGTGCTGACGGACTAAGATTCAAGTGCGTTTCTCAAAATTTGCAGACACAGGCGCTAAAAGGAGGTCAGCATGAGCCAGAGACGTGAAAAACGGAAGCGCCGCGAGCGCCGCCGGGAATACGCGCTGGAACTCCGGTGCTGGCAGCACAATGAGCCGCCGAAGATTCTGTTCTGGCGCTGGCGCAAATGGTATCGCTCGAAGCCGACATTGAAGGATGGTGGGCATTGGAGCGTAAAAGGCACGTGGAGGATGTTCTATGATTAAGACGCTTCTACTTGGAATCGGAGCTATAGGACTTGGCTTGACTCTTGCGCTTCTGCTCATCTTCACCTACATAGGGATTCGGGAGCTTATTTTCGAATTGCGGATGAAAAAGGTTATGCGTTTTCTCGATACGCCAGAGGGCAAGCAGAAGCTAGAAGATCTTTCGGACGCGGTTAGCCGGGAAACCGGCCTGCCGAAATGGGCGCTTTTCTGTGGTGCCGATGAGTTTGGCAACATCATCGTTTCGCCAAGATCACCTGATGCTCATATCGAACAATACGAAATGGAGGATGAAAACAATGGCCGCTTGTAAAGCGTGCATGGCTGCGCTCATCTGGATTACGACGCCAGCCGGGAAATCCATCCCCTGCGATGCTACCCCGCGCTACTACATCGAAAAGCCGCGCGTCGGCAGCAAGAAAATTGTCACCCCAAACGGGCAAGTGCTTTCGTGCGAATACACGGAAGACCCAGCCAAAGCAACCGGCGTGGGCTATGTGCCGCATTGGGCAACCTGCCCCTATGCTAGACAGTTCAGGAGGAAGCAGAATGGATAAGCTCACATGGTATGACAATGACGGACGGATTATGTGCCGCCGCGGATATGAGGTTGCGTTGGCTCGTCTGGATTCTTACGAAGCTATGGGTCTGACGCCGGAACAGGTGGAGGAACGCAAGAATGTCTAAACCGAAAAAGCTGGGTATGCCGGGCGCCTATACCTCGAACGCCAGAGCGGATTTCCTGCGTCGCCCGAAAGCGGCAGAACATCGGAAATGGGCTGTTGCAAGCGACGATCGGCTGGAACGTATGGAACAGAAACGGATGGAACGTGAAAAGGAGACTATGAACTATGACCAGAAAACGCGCAGTTAAGCTGCTGATGGCTCGCGGATATAGCCGCAACCGCGCAAACGGGCTGATGCGGAACAAGGCACCCGGCGACAGCAATTTCCAAGCATACAACGCATATCTGAGTTGTGAGAGAATCTGCGATGCATTTGACCGGCTCTCAAGCTGCTTTTACAATTATGGTGCTTCTGCGGACGTTCTTGCCAAAGCTCTTTTCTCTTTTGGCAAGTCTTTGACCGGGAGGTGACGGCATGAAGCGAAAAAGAGCGTTAAAGATACTGATGGGCGCTGGCATGAGTAGAAACGACGCCAGCCGGTTCATCCGAGAACCTTTTGCAGTCGGGAACGATGCCAAAGTCTTCGTCGGTCTATACAGGATGGCGGTCAGGAAATCACGTATACACGTCATGGCCGACGGTGACGAAACGTTCATACCGTTTCATTCCAAAGAACGAGCAGCCTCATTGCTACTTTAACACGCACCTCGCGTGCCCCTCAGATCGCGTTTGCGCGATTTGCCGAAATCTCAATTCTCAAGGTAGGGGGTATTGCGATGCCGAGAACCGATGAATTGACCTGCCGATTTTGCGGTGCAGACAGTCGCTGCAAGATTGAGGAAGTATATCTGCGTCCAAGAACACCGCCCATGTTTTGCGTCAGGTGTTATAATTGCGGTAGAGCGGGGACACCGAAAGGCACAAAGAAAACCGCAATCCGGGCTTGGAAAAAAGCAAAGTAACGATGGAAAGGGGCGGCACACATGACTCTGGCACAGTTGAATGAGCATCTGGACGCGGTTCAGCAACTTGCAAGGACCGAGGAGACGCTTAAAAACCTTTGGGATGCTGCCGTCCCGGGTGCGCAGAAATTGACCGGAATGCCCCACGCAAGCGGCGTCAGAGACAAGGTTGGTGACTTTGCCGTAGAGATCGCAGACTTGGAATCTGAGATCGAGCGCGAAAAAGCCGTAATCGCGGAAAGTGAAGAACGCATCGCTGCTTGGATTTCCACCATCGAAGACGGAACGACCCGCATTATCTTCCGTCTACGCTTCATTCGCGCAATGCAGTGGAAAGAAATTGCCGGGATTGTTGGCAAGTACAGCACCGAGTCCAGCGTGAAGCACGCCGTATATCGCTGCCTGTCTGAACCGGCCCACGATTGATTGCGGATATACGCCATGGTATCTATTTGCACGTAATTGTACGTAATTGCACGCAATTAAATTTTGTCGCACGGCGTGGTGCTTTCATGTCCGCAGACAATATGCTAGTATTAGACTCGTAAAATTCCAAATCAAGCCGGGCGGCGCTCCTGATCGGGGCGCTGCTCATTTTATTCGGAAGGAGGACTTGCCTCCACGATGCTCCTTGCGTGGAGGATGGCTCGGACCTGCGGCGTATCGCCAACGCTGCCGGCTGCGGGTACATCGAAAAAAGGAGGAAACCCTATGTTGCTCACATGAGCGGCGCGGGGTCAGCAGCAATGATCTACTTGCAAAACAACGTATTCGATGAAGCATTGGAACGGCTGCGACGATGTGATCGTCAGCATGTCCGGCGGCAAGGACAGTACAGTTCTTTTCCGCATGGCGCTTATGGTTGCGCAGGAGCGCGGGCGTCTGCCGCTCAAGGTATTCTGGCTCGATCAGGAAGCCGAGTGGCAAGCGACGGTGGACTATATGCAGCACATCATGGAGCTGCCGGAAGTCACGCCGTACTGGTATCAGATCCCCTTTGAATTCACAAACACGCTCTCCCCGGAGAAGAATTTCATCAGTGTTTGGAATCCGGAGGACAAAGCGATCTGGATTCACCAGCAGCACCCGCTCTCCATCAAGGAAAACCCCAGCAGCGAAAACCGATTCCATGAGCTTGTCAACGTCCTCCCGTCCTACTGCACCGATTCTGAGAATTGTGCCGTGCTGGTGGGAATGCGCATGACGGAAAGCCTGAACCGGCGCGTTGCTATCACGCAGCATGAAGCCCGATACAAAGGCGTGACGTGGTGCAAAAAGAAAGTCGGCAAGTGTCAGGTATTCTGGCCGATCTATGATTTCACCAACGATGACATTTGGACGGCCATTGCCAAGAATCACTGGGCGTATAATCGCGTCTACGATCTGCAATACCAGTGGGGCTTGGCCAAGGAGGCCATGCGCGTCTCAGCGCTCATCCACGAAACCGCCTGGCACTCGATTGAAATGCTGCAGGAGTTTGAGCCGGACACCTACAACAAGTTCATCCGTCGCGTATCTGGCGTCGGCACGTTCGCCCATACCTTCGACAGCGGCGACATTATTCCACGCCAGCTCCCGTTTGCGTTCAAGTCGTGGCAGGAATACCGCGACTATCTGCTTGTCAATATCGTGAAGCCCGAATACCACGAGCTGTTCCGAAACCGCTGGAAGAATCAGACCGGAGACGAATGGTATCGTGTCCATGTCAAAGAGATCGTCCTGAATGATATTGATGGCACGAACAACGCAAATGCCCGCTCCCGTTTCCGCATCCGGGAAAAGGCTCCCACCTATCGCAAACGCGACGCCGCGCAGTTTGAGCAATATATGGGCAGCAAGAAATGATTTCAGATCAGCCCATTCATCAGGTCGAGTGGATACCCATTGAAAAGGTCCACGCAAATGACTACAACCCCAACAGTGTCGCCACGCAGGAGATGAAGCTGCTTTATCGCTCCGTCAAAGCGGACGGCTACACGCAGCCCGTCGTTACCATCTACGACGAAAAGAAAGACCGGTATGTTATCGTCGACGGCTTCCACCGATACAGCATCATGCGCAGATTCAAAGACATCTACGCTTCATGCGAGGGGAAGCTGCCCTGTGTTGTGCTTCATGGCAAGACCATGAATGATCTCATGGCCTCGACCGTTCGGCACAACCGCGCCAGAGGCAAGCACTCCATTAACGGTATGTCCAATATCGTCATGGAAATGCTGATGAACGGCGCGACCGATCTGCAGGTCTGCAATGAGCTTGGCCTAGAACCGGAAGAACTGGTGCGCCTCAAGCACATCACCGGATATGCGAAGCTCTACGAAAACAATTCATTCACACGCGCTGCGATCTCCGAGAATCAGGCGCGTCAGCTTCAGAAGTATCGAAAGGAGGCTGGCACGAATGGAGATTGTTAAGAGAATCGTGATGAAGAAGATTTCCGAGGTCAAGCCCTATGTCCGCAATCCTCGGAAGAACGACAAGACCGTCAACCTGCTTGTCGAGATCATCCCGAAGGTTGGCTTCAACGTGCCGCTGGTCATCGACCGCAACGGCATCATCGTCAAAGGCCACGCCCGTTATGCTGCTGCCATTCGGCTCGGCATGGAGGAAGTGCCCTGCGTCGTGACAGACGCCGACGAAGAAACGATCAAGCTCGACCGTCTGGCCGACAACCGTATTTCTGAATTCTCCGAGTGGATCAACGATGAGCTGCTCCACGAGATCGATATGCTCAACCTTGACTTTGACTTCGATCTCGAATCCCTCGGCTTCCCCGCTCCCAGCGACGATTTTGACGCTGACGCTCTCTTTGATGATGGGGTGGCCGGTGAATCCGAAGAAGACCGTCGCGCCAGATACCAAGCCTATCTGGATAACGCTGCAAAGGAAGAAGCACAGAATGTTGCAATCACCACGCAGGAGCAGGTAGACCGCGCCAAAGCGTCCGCTCTGAGCGTGGCCGAGAAGCCGCCCAAGTATGCCAAGGTTGTTTGTGAGCATTGCGGCCACGTCATGTTCATCAAGGAGGGCGATGCAGTTTTCTCCACCGAACAATCGTAGCCCCCGGTAATTATTCGTAAGGGCTGGGTGGGTATGCAGCCAATCCCCTGTCAAATCCGTACAGATGTGAGGCGATAAACGATGCAAGAACAAGAGAAGATTCCTGTCTGGGTGCAGATTGTCAATGGAAAGACGGTGTGCATCTGCCATCGAGGGCGCAAAGGCTGCAAGAAGCCCTGTGAAAAGGACGTTGTCACGCGCGATAAGTTTGCTGGGTGGCAGGGTATCATGCGTCGTGATCGATTCGGTCGCTGAAAAGGTACTGTCGGGAGGGGGCGGCATCTGCTGCGGGCTCGACGACCCCATTTTTCGCCTAGTTAGTTTCCTGTTTTTCTGGTAATTTCGTTACGATTACCGCTGGAATATGCGCTGGTATCGAGGCAGATACCGCGCATTTTTCATACCACGGCGCGGGTGAGGCATACCGCGCCGACCTCCTAATGTTCATATGGTCACATCGGGGTAAGGACCACGCCCGTGCAGCACGGGTGCCGCGGTGGAATTCCGCTGAGCCCCATCAGAAAAAGCGTGAAAGGAGTTTGCTATATGGCTGAAACGAGAATCAAGATCGATGCCGAAGCTGAAATCAGCACGACAGAGCTGGCCGCGATCCTCGGCGTGACGGCGCGGCGTGTGCAGCAGATGGCGCAGGATGGAACGATCGTTCCGGTGCGGCGCGGTTACTTCCAGCTCGGCGACGCGGTTCAGCGATATATCAACTTCCTTTCCAAACCGCAGATCAGCGAGGCCGAACAGAAGCTGGAAACAGCGAAGCGGCAGTCCGAAGCGCAGCTCAAGCTCTCCAAAGCTCAGCTCGCGAAGATGGAGGTCGAGGAGCTGAAAGGCAAGCTGCACCGCTCAGAAGATGTGGAGGGCTTCACGGAAGATCTGATCTACACCATCCGCGCTGCGCTGCTATCGCTTCCGGGGCGGCTGTCGGTTGATGTCACCGGCGCGCCAAGCCCGGCTGAGGCTGCCGAGATCATCCGCAAGGAAGTCCATAAGGTCATGCGCGAGCTGGCTGCGTATCACTACGACCCTGAGAAATACGCTGAGAAAGTAAACGAGCGGCGCGACTGGAGCAATGCGGGGCGCAGCTATGACGAAGAATGAGGCAGCGGCCGATGCGCTGAAAAAAGCCGAAGCCGAACGCCAAGCCAAGCGGCGCGGAGCGGCACGTCTGAACAAAGCCATGCGCAAGGCGCTGGCTGGCATGACGCCGCCTGATGATCTCACAGTCACCCAATGGGCAGAAGCCAAGCGCCGCCTCTCTGCCGAGAGTGCAGCCGAACCCGGCCCGTGGCGCACGGAGCGCACCCCCTATCTGCGTGAGCCGATGGACGCTTTCACAGACCCAAAGGTGCGGCACATCGTCATGGTGGCCGCATCGCAGGTCGGCAAGTCCGAGTTTCTGAATAACTGCATCGGCTACATCATTGACGAGGACCCCGGCTCTATTCTGTTCATCCACCCCACAACCATTGACGCACAGGAGTATTCCAAGCTCCGTATCGCGCCGATGCTGCGCGACAGTCCAGCTCTGCGGCAGAAGATCGCCGCGCCGAAAAGCCGCGACTCTCACAATACGATTCTCCAAAAGGCCTATCCGGGCGGCATCCTTACGATGTGCGGCTCGACCGAGGCACACGCGCTGGCATCAAAGCCTATCCGCTATGTGTTCGGCGACGAACGCGACCGATGGGCAACGAGCGCCGGCAATGAGGGCGATCCGTGGGATCTGGCAATGGCCAGACAGACCACGTTCTATAATGCGAAGGCCGTCGAAGTATCAACTACGACGATCAAAAATGCCAGCGCCATCGAAGCTGCCTACTACACAGGCACGATGGAGCGGTGGAACTCCAAATGCCCGCATTGCGGCGAGTACCACGAAATCCGCTGGTCTGATATTCGCTTTGAGTACGACGAAATCATCGTCTCTCACAAGAAGACCTACAAGGTCAAGAAGGTGTACTACACCTGCCCCGGCTGCGGCTGCATTTCCACGGAAGCGGAGATGAAACGCGCCCCGGCAAAATGGATTGCCGAGAATCCGGAAGCCTACGGCCAAGGAACCCGTTCTTTCTGGCTGAACGCTTTCGTCAGCCAGTGGGCTTCGTGGGAATCTATTGTCCTGAAATATCTCAATGCGCTCGGCAGCACGAAAAAGATGCAGGTCGTTTTCAACACCTGCTTCGGCGAGCCGTGGGAAGATCGCGGTGACATCGAGGATGAGGATTCCCTGCTCGCTCGCCGTGAGGACTACGGCAAGGACAAAAACGGTGAGCCGGTAGAGCTGCCGCCGGGCGTCCTCGTTTTGACGGCTGGCGTTGATACGCAGGATGATCGCATGGAGTATGAGATCGTCGGGCACGGGTTCTTCGGCGAAACATGGGGCATTGAAAAAGGAATCGTCATGGGACGCCCGGATGATGACGCCACATGGAACAAACTCGATGAAGTTGTGTTCGACCGTGTGATGCGTTTTGAGAACGGCGTCGGCCTGCGGGTGTCTATGTCCTTCGTGGATGAGGGCGGTCACTTCACGCAGAGCGTTCGCGCTCAGTGCAACGCCAGAATCAGCAAGAAAGTATTCTGCATCAAAGGTATGCCCGGACAGGATAAGCCTTATATCTCACCGCCGAAAAAACAGAAGATCTTCGTCAATCAGATTGCGGTCGGCACCTGCTGGCAATATCAGCTCGGCGTCGATTCCGGAAAGGAAATCATCATGGATAATCTGCGCGTACAGACGCCCGGACAGAAATATTGCCATTTCCCGAAGCGCGACGATTACGGTAGCGCCTATTTTGCGGGGCTGCTGTCGGAAACGAAGGTTTATGATCCGAATAAGAAGCAGCCGTGGTCGTGGAAGAAGATTCCCGGACACGAGCGCAACGAGCCTTTGGACTGCCGCAACTACGCGCTGGCCGCGTTCAAGGCTCTGCCCAAGAATCTTGATGAGATCGACCGCCAGATCAAGGCCGCTTCCGGTGTTCGCGTGCCTGCTCCGCCCTCGGCGAACATCACACCGCCGAAGCGCCGCACGGCGCAGCGCGGCAGGCAGAAATACTACGACGATTGGTAAGGAGCGTGTTTTATGGCAAGCAGAATCATCATTGAGAAGCGGCTTGCGTTCCGCGAAGCGGCGCTTGAAAAGCTCTACGACGCATACACGGCGCTGGTAGACGGCGGCGTAAAATCCTACATGATTGATGACCGGCAGCTCACCCGTTTTGATCTCCCGGCGCTGTCTGAGGAAATTAAGCAGATGGAGAACGAGATCGATCAACTGACCTCGGAGCTGAACGGCAGCAAGCGCCGCAAGGCGTTCGGCGTCATCCCCCGCGATTGGTGACCTTTTTCGTGAGGCCACGAAAATGATAAATACAGCAATTCGCCCGAAAGGGCTTTTGCACGGACAGTCTGACGGAGTTTTCTCCTTTCGCCGCCAGACCGTCCGTTTTCTATTTCACAGGAGGCGAAAGCATTGAGCAAGAAAAATCATCGCCAGAGCGCCGCACCGTATGCCAAGGGGTATAGCGAAGCTGGCGCGAGCGTCACCCGGCGCGCGCTCAAGGGGTTCACCCCAGACAGCGGTTCGCCCAACGAAGATATTAACCGCAACAACGCCACGCTGCGCCAGCGGTCGAGAATGCTTTATATGGCATCGCCCGTGGCCACGCGCGCCATCAACACCAACCGCACAAAGGTTGTCGGTACCGGCCTGACGCTGAAAGCGACCGTCGACCGTGACCTGCTGGGGCTTTCTCCGGAGGCGGCAAAAGAATGGCAGCACAAGGCCGAGATGGAATTTCGGCTCTGGGGCGGTAAAAAGCAGAACTGCGACGCGCTCGGCCTGAACAACTTCATGGCGCTGCAGCAGCTCGCGCTCAAATCGTGGCTCATGTCCGGAGACGTGTTTGTCCTGGTGAAGCGTTACCCGGCGGCGCCGCTGAATCCCTATTCTATGCGGCTGCACGTCATTGAAGCAGACCGCGTTTCCACACCTACCAACTTCAGCGGAGGCTACACCTACGGCGGCTTCATGGATGCCGTCGTTCCGGATGGGAAGCCCGGCGCCGGTCACCGCGTTTTCGACGGCGTGGAGGTCGACAAAAACGGCCGCGTCGTTGCCTATTACATCAGCAACACCTATCCGCACCAGATCACGACCGAGAAACAGGAATGGACGCGCGTCCCGGCCTACGGCGAGCGCACCGGCCTGCCGAATATCCTGCACATCATGGACAGCGAGCGCCCCGATCAGTACCGCGGCGTTCCGTATCTGGCACAGGTTATTGAGCCGCTGCTGCAGCTTCGCCGCTACACGGAATCGGAGCTGATGGCGGCGCTGGTGCAGAGCTTCTTTACGGCATGGATTGAAACGGAAACCGATCCGTCCGGTACGCCATTCAATGAAGTCGGCACAGGAGACATTGCCGGCGTTCCGACTGCCAGCCCGGATGGTGCTGGTGCAAGCAATATCTCCGACGATCCCAACGAGTACGAAATGGGGCCGGGTACGGTAACGCACCTTGCTCCCGGCGAGAAAGTCAACTTTGGCAGTCCGAACATCCCGACCGCAGGGTTTGAGACGTTCGTGAAGACAATTTGCCGCTTGGTCGGCTCGGCGTTGGAACTGCCTTATGACGTACTCATCAAGGAATTCAACAGCTCCTACTCTGCAAGCCGCGGTGCGCTGCTGGAAGCATGGGAAGCGTTCAAAATGCGCCGGTCTTGGTTCGTGAACGACTTCTGCCAGCCGATCTACGAGCTGTTCATGGCCGAAGCTGTTGCGCTCGGACGCATCAATGCTCCGGGCTTCCACACAGATCCGCTCTTGCGCGAGGCGTGGTGCGGCGCTCGCTGGATTGGCCCCGTTCAGGGTTCCCTCGACCCAAAGAAGGAGGCCGAGGCCGCTCTGATGCTGACCAACCGCGCCATCAAGACGAACGATCAGGTTACGCGCGAAATGTCTGGCGGCGACTGGGAAGAAAATGTCGATCAGCTTGCACGTGAAAATGAATTGCTCGCAGCCATCGGGAGCGTACAGAAGCCAGCAGAAAACATACCGCCTGCGAGCGGTGAAGAGTGAAGGAGGAATCGGGCATGAAAACGAAAAATGCGCCGGCTATTTCGATCAGCAAAAAGGTCTATACCATGGCCACTACGGATGAATCTGGCAGCTCGGCCGAGATCACCATGTATGGCGACATCTATGAGCAGCAGCCGACAAACTGGTGGGGCGAACCCATCGAGGGGCAGTACATTCTGCTCAGTGAGTTTTTGGAGGACCTCAAGCAGATTTCTTCCTGCAAGAACATCACAATCCGCATGAACAGCTACGGTGGCGACGCCGGAGCCTCAAATATGATTCATAACCGCCTGCGGGAGCTTTCCCGGAGCGGCGCAAAGCTCACCTGTATTGTGGACGGCGTAGCCATGTCGGGCGGCAGCATCATCATGTGCGCCTGCGATACGGTCAAGGTCAATCCGTCCAGCATCATTATGATTCACAAGTGCTGGCAGTTTCTTTTCGGCGGCTATAACGCCGATGAGCTGCGGGAGCAGGCTACGCAGCAGGACGCATGGGATAAGATGCAGTCCGAGGTCTACAAGCGAAAAACCGGGCTTTCCGAAACAGTCATCATGCACATGATGGCAGATACAACCTACATGACAGGTCGTGAGGCCATCGAAAAGGGCTTCGCGGATGAACTGATTGAAGATGCCGAGCCTGTCGGTATCGCCGCCAGCGCGGATGGGCGCAGCCTGTTCGTGCGCGGCAAGCAGTTTCACCTCGCTCCGGGCATGTTTGCCCCGGACAACATTCCTACGGTCGATTCCGAGGCAGCGGCCCCGGTTGAGGCGAATAAAAACAAGCCGGAGAATCCCGGCGAAGAAGGAGGAAACTCTATGACACTGGAAGAGCTCCGGGCAAAATACCCGGACGAAATTGCTCAGGCTGAAGCTGCTGCACGGGCCGCTGTCGATCACACCGAAGCGGTCAATGCGGCGGTTCAGGC
>ENA-ORQX01001661-ORQX01001661.1-human-gut-metagenome-genome-assembly--contig:-NODE-1661-length-13214-cov-13.572992_pt1 | contig 13214 bp, 14 predicted proteins | sample MGYA00242170_ERZ509124 | MGnify/ENA primary metagenome ERZ509124 (study PRJEB26280, sample SAMEA2338647) | human gut metagenome | biome: human gut; feature: human-associated habitat; material: faeces... | reverse complement strand
GCGATCCAGGACGCGGTGTATGGCTGAACAGGAAACGCAGAAGTGCCGGGAGTGAGTGCCCGGCATTTTTCTACTGTCCCAATTCGACTTTGTGTTCCCGGCTATAGGCCAATGAATATTACTTGAATACGACCTATAAATATGCAGAGACACTCAGAAATGAGTGTCTCTATTCTTTTTAAGCAGACTAAATAATTTTGACATCCATTTATTGTGCATATATACAAAATTAAAATATCAAATATTTTTTGATAACAACAGTGTACACAACGTTCCAAAGAATGAGAACTACATTGTGTTTTCCACTTGAGCATCCCACAAGTTACGTAATACATCCCCAATCAGACAGAGAAAACCACAATGATACGTTTGGATAGAAGGGGTTGAACTTAAAAAGTTCAATCTACTTTGAAAGGACGTATACATCATGCGTAAGCCTATGAACATTGACTTTGAGCGTTGCAATTCTGGCATTGAGTTTGAGGAATGGATTAAAGAACTGCTTGGTCAGCTTCGGATGAAGGCAGAGCGTGTAGTTAAGAACGACTGTGGTATAGATATCATAGCTATTGCTATATACTGCAGTGATAACAATATGGTATTATTGGATAGAAAAAAGTTTGAAAAAATGTGTGAGATTTGAGTTCAAAAGTTGTGTATATAGGTGAAAAGGTAAATAAGGAAGCGAGGTGAAAACCGATGGATGATGCACAGATAGTCCAATTATACTGGGATAGAAACGAGCAGGCCATCCATGCCACATCTGACAAATACGGGAACTACTGTACCTCGATTGCTAAGAATATACTGGGCAATCAGGAAGATGCTGAAGAATGTGTCAACGATACCTACTTAAACGCATGGAACGCCATGCCGCCTCACAGGCCAAGCATTCTGTCCACATTCCTTGGAAAAATTACAAGAAACCTGTCGTTTAACAGGTATAAACACAATACCGCCGATAAACGAGGTAGTGGAGAATTGCCTGTGGTTCTGGAGGAACTTTCTGACCTGGTATCTGGCAAGGATGATGTTGAGCAGGCATTTGACCAAAAGGAACTCACGAAAGCCATTGATACATTTTTGGATAGTCTATCGCCAAAGAAAAGAAGCATTTTTATCAGTCGATACTGGTACACCGATAGCATTTCAGAAATTGCTGTCCGGCACAATATGAATGATGGAGCAGTATCAATGACCCTTAACCGCATCCGCCTGAAACTACACAACTACCTTTTAGAAAGGGGCTTTGAACTATGACGAACGAAAAACTGTATGAAGTCCTCGGTGACATCAATGAGAATCATATCAACGAGGCAAGGGCATATCACAAAGCAAAGAAACCCATCTGGATTAAGTGTGGAGCTATCGCAGCTTGCTTGATGTTGGTTATCGGATATGTTCTTCTATCTCCCACAACATACAATAGTAGACTTGTAATTAACGAATACCATACCAATTCAACTGATAGTTATTATTCATCTCCGGCCTCCGGCGAAGTAGATTTCACATACGAAGTTAGAGAAGCTCTTGAGAAATATAAAGGTAAAAATGTGATTTTTCTGCTGACGTTTGATTTGTTCAAGGATGGTGGAATTACAGATGAAGAACGGAATGAAGAATATCAACGTCTTGTTTCTTTAGGGTATAAACTTTATTCTGCAAAATGCTGGACTTATCAAGGAGAAGGAGAAAAACAATACTATACCGTTGTCGTTGGCTACTTTACGGAAAGCGACCTGTCTCAATTTAAAAACAATTCTGAATATGGGTATATGTTTGATTTTGCAACAAATGGAGATGGTTCCGGGATTTCCGTTAACGAAGATGAAATTATCACAAGTTTTCCGATTGATTTTTCATAAGAAGATATAATAACTACCTGCAAGGGCAGCCGAGAAAATCGACTGCCCTTTTTCCATGCCTACGAGCAGAAAGGAGCGACCACCCATGACGAAACCGAGAGAGAAAACCCGCGAGGAATTGACTTTCAAGACTTGAGGTGGGGGAATCATATGCCCCAGATGAATATTTCTACATCGGCTTCTGGATTTTAGTCTCCAGGAACACAAAAGGGAATTGGGAGTTTCTACTTTACTTTTGTGCTAATTTCGCAGATAAGATTAGTGCGAAAGGAAAGTTTGGCACTATCGTGACGGTGCAAAGTGAGTAAGACGTTTCTTCGTGTTTTTTGGCATTTTACTTTCCGCGAGAAATAGGATATACTGATAAATAAGAGCAAACCGGCAGCATAGTATGCCGATGAAATAAAGGAGGGATTCTATGGCGAACCAACTGACGCCGAACAATCCGTTGGTCCAGGAAATCCGGGAGCTGGTGAAAAACGCAAGAACCAGTGTGGCACAACAGGTCAACACCCAACTTTTGTCCACTTACTGGCAGATTGGCCGTGCGATTGTGGAATACGAGCAGCAAAACCAGCTCCGGGCCGAATACGGCAAGCAGACATTGAAGGAGTTGGCAAAGGAGCTGACGCGGGAATTGGGAAAAGGATTCTCGCGGTCAAATCTCCAAAATATGAGGGCCTTTTATCTGGCGTATGAAAAATGCCAGACAGTGTCTGGCAAATTGTCCTGGTCCCACTACTGCGAACTTTTAAGCATTTCTGATGCAAATAAACGCAGCTTTTACGAAAAGGAAGCCGTCAATTCCAACTGGTCCGTCCGCGAATTGAAACGGCAGATTGACAGCTCTCTTTATGAGCGCCTGCTGCTGTCCAACGGGGACACCAATAAAGAAAAGGTCCTTTCTCTGGCGCAGAAAGGAATTGAGATCAACCAGCCAGCCGATATTATCCGCGATCCGTATGTATTTGAATTTTTGGGTGTGCCGGAGAATAAGCCCATGCTGGAAAGCGACTTGGAGAAGGCTCTGGTAACGCAGATCGAAAAGTTCCTGCTGGAGCTGGGGCGCGGTTTTATGTTTGTGGGAACACAGCAGCGCGTTACATTAAACAATACCCACTATTATGTGGACATGGTGTTCTACAACAAAATCCTGCGGGCGTATGTTTTGATTGAGCTGAAAACCACAAAACTGACGCCGGAAGCTGCCGGACAGCTTAATATGTATCTGAACTACTATGCCGCCGAAGTCAACGACCCCGATGACAACCCGCCTATCGGCATCATTCTCTGCACCGAGAAAGATAGTGTGGCGGCGGAATATGCGTTGGGCGGTCTTTCCAACAACATTTTTGCATCCCGCTATGTTCTCTATATGCCGGACAAGGAGCAGCTGATCGCCCAGGTGGAAGCTGTCTTAAAAAACTGGCATGAGAAAAATGATGGTTCTGCCCATGAATGAGAAAGAGCTGATTGGGAAAGTTCATTCGTCGGTCTACCACCAATGCCAGCGGCGAGGTTACGCCACCCCGGTAGATATGTTGATGGACATTGGCGTCCTGCCAAAGCAAAAGTATGAGGATTGGCGGTTCGGAAAGGTAGATTACCTCGAACGGGTCTGCACGGTCAATTTGCGAAAGCTGTCTTTCATCATGCACCAGATGCGGGTGTACGCGCAGAAAACTGGCTTAAAGCCTTCTTTCTGTTATTACAAGCGATGGGGCGTGAAGAAGAAAACCGGCCAGGGGCATAAGCCGGTTATCCCGCTGCGGTTCAGCAAAAGCGGCAACCCGGAAGTTGAAAAGTGGTATGCGACCCACTTTATAGACAGCAAGCGGATCGCAGAACTGAAAACGCAGCAGCAATCGAATATAGACCAAGCTCAATGAAACAAGGACAGCTTTTACAGAGCCGTCCTTTTTCTTTTGCCTGTTGCTATCTTAATTTTTGAGGAAGGAGGGCACCCACATGGCCACCACCCGCATCATACCGCTGCACGCCGGCAAGGGCCGCACGGTCGGCAAGGCGATCAGCGACATTATCGACTATGTAAAAAATCCAGACAAAACCGACCACGGCAGGCTCATCACCAGCTACCAGTGCGACAGCCGCGTGGCCGACGCGCAGTTCCTGCTGGACAAGCAGACCTACGCCGCCCGCACCGGCCGGGTGCGCGGTGCGGACAATGTGATTGCCTACCACCTGCGGCAGTCCTTTGTGCCGGGCGAGATCACGCCGGAGGAAGCCAACCGCCTGGGCGTGGAGCTGGCCCGGCGCTTCACCAAGGGCAAGCACGCTTTCATCGTCTGTACCCACATCGACAAGGCTCACGTCCACAACCATATTATATGGAACTCCACCACGCTGGAGTGTGACCGCAAGTTCCGCAACTTTTGGGGCAGCACCCGCGCTGTCCACCGTCTGAGCGATACCATCTGCATCGAAAACGGCTACTCCATTGTGGAGGCTCCAAAGCGGCGCGGCCAGAGCTACAACAAGTGGCTGGGCGATGCGGCAAAGCCCTCCCACAAAGAGCAGCTGCGCCAGGCTATTGACCGGGCGCTGGCACAGAAACCGGCCAGCCTGGAGGAGTTGCTGCGCCTGTTGGAGCAGGACGGCTTTACCGTTCACCGGCGTGGAAAAACCATCTCCATCGGCGTGGAGGGCTGGGGCAACAACGTCCGCTTTGACCGGCTGGGTGACGGCTACACGCTGGACGATCTGCTGGCGGTCCTCTCCGGCCAGAAAGAGCATACGCCCCGCAAGCAAGCCGTCCCGCAGGCCGCTCCGTCCAAGGTCAATCTGCTGGTGGACATCCAGGCAAAACTCCAGGCCAGGAAAGGTGCCGGGTACGTCCGCTGGGCCAAGGTGTTCAACCTCAAGCAGATAGCACAGACCCTCAACTACCTGTCTGAACACGGGCTGCTGGATTATGCCGATCTGGAAGCAAAAACAGCAGAGGCGACGGCCCGTTACAATGCGCTGTCCGATCAGATCAAGGCCGCCGAGAAGCGCATGGCCGAGATTGCCGTGCTGCGCACCCACATCGTCAACTACGCCAAGACCCGCGAGACCTATGTAGCCTATCGCAAGGCTGGATATTCAAAGAAATTCCGGCAGGAGCATGAGGAGGAAATCTTGCTGCACCAGGCGGCCAAGGAAGCCTTCAATGAGCTGAATGTGAAGAAGCTGCCCACCATCAAGGAGCTTCAGACCGAGTACGCCCAGCTGCTGGCGGACAAGAAAAAGGCTTATGGAGAGTACCGGCAGGCCCGCGCCGCCATGCGGGAGCTGCTGACGGTCAAGAACAATGTGGATCGGGTCCTGGCGATGGAGCAGACCGAACCGCAACAGAAAGAAAAAGACCACGGCCAGCGGTGAGCTGGTCGCGGTCAAAAGCGTTCGCAAGAACGCGCAGCCACAGATTGAAAATCTGTGTTCCAAGGGGGCTTGGGGGACTTCCCTCAACAAGCGCGTGGGGCTATCTGGATAGCCACAGGCATCGCTTGCCGGTCACTCCCGTCCTTATCTTACAATATTACAAAGTCTGATTTTATGTGCGTTTTACTGTACTTATTAACTTTGTCCTCGACCATCGCTCGTAGAACAAGGGTTTGTGCAGGGCCATGCGAATCCCGGCAAAGAATAGCCAGAACAAATACCCGCCGACCAGTAATCCGTGAAGTACAAGAGATGCCAGGCTGTCCAGGTGTAGTACATTCATCAGAATAAACAGCAGCCGGTTCAACCAGTATGGAACCCCGACCAGACCAGTTATCAGCAGGCCATACCGAAGAAAATATTGATACCAATGCGCTGTGTCGCTGTTCGCTTGCACGATTTTCATTCGTGTCAGCCGCTTACCTGGGGTCTGCCCGTGACAAAAAGCAGGAAGCAGCCCAAAGTATAGAAGAAATAGAACCGGCAGCCATTGAATGGAAAGGGTGATTCCAAACGGAACTACGAACACGGCCAGGATGCACGATGCAAAGGTCAGGCAAGCCATATCGGCCAGAAATGAGAAAACACGCCGCGTAAAGGAGATGGATGCACCCCGCCGGAAACTGACGGTATCCAATTCTTGTCGGGTAGGCAGCAGACGGCTCACTGGTCCAGCCAAGGCAAATCCAATCATGCTGCCCGCAGTGTTGACGATCAGGTCGTCTACGTCAAATAGGCGGTAGCTGCCTGGATAGACAAAATACAGGCCGCTGAGCTGGGTCAGCTCGAAAAACAAAGATAATAAAAAGGACAACCGTAATGTTTTGCGCCAGTGATAACAAAAGTAGTATCTCAGATAGACGCCAAACGGCATCGTCATAAATAGATTGAAAATGGTTGTCCAGAAGGCGCTGCCTGTGAAAATGTGAAGCCAGCTGGCAGGCTGTCCAGGTTGGATTTCTGCTTGCTTGACTATATCGGCAAGAAAAGAAAACGGGATAAGCTGCGCCTTATGCCCATGCAGAGTGGCGGCCTTTTCCGGCGTAGGCAGCGGTAGAATGACAAGGCAATAGACGCAGAGAAGGTACAGAAGAAAGCTGTACACGATCAGAACCCGTAAACTGAGGACCGATCCATATTTATGATAACTCCATGCGATGTATGGCACTGTAAACAGAACGACGATCATCGGGAAAATGACCATCGCCTGCCGCAGTGCTTCAAGATATTGACTCATCTGTTTTCCTTTCGGGGTTTTGTTCTATATTGCCGAGATTTATGAAATAAGCGGCTGTGTCGGCAGAGAGATTCTGACTTCCAACCCATGTGGGGTGCTGCCGGAAAAAGAAACGGTTCCGCGATGAGCTTTTACGATCTGCATTACCAGTTTTAAGCCAAGACCATGCTCGTTCTTTTCATCACTGCCTTGGGTACTGGTAATGTCGTCTCCGCGATTTAATACGTTCAGACGTTCCGGCTCGATCCCTATGCCATCGTCAGAAACTGTGCAAAGGCAATGTCCTTTTTCTTCTCCAACAGAAACGGAAATTCTGCATCCATGCGGATTGTGGGTGATGCTGTTGCGGATCAAATTATCCAGCATACGCCGCAGCAGTCCATCGTCTCCCAAAAGGTGGATCGAGCGCCCTGGCTGCATCTCGGCAAATACGATCTCATACCGGCTGTCCAGACCACTATTCAGCACTTCACTGACAGCCTGGCGGCTGGTCTCTACCCAATCCACATCTTGGAAGTGAACGGGCTGGAGCGCATATTCCAGCTTGGTAGTCAGGTTCAAATCGTCGATCAGCCGTTTCATCTTTTCGCTTTCCCGGCGAATGATCCCTGCCTGCTTTCTTGCGTTCAGTGGAAGGGCGCAGTCATCTTCCAGCTCGCTGGCATACCCCAGCACCATCGAAAGCGGTGTGCGGATGTCGTGAGATACGCCGCGAATCCACTCCGCTCTTGTGTTGTCCTTCTTCTTCATATAACCTGCGGCCCGGTTCAGTCCGGCGTTGATCTCAGCCAGTTCCCCTTGTTCTTCCAGATGCAAAGCTTTTCCGTGACTTAAATTTTGAATGCCTTGCAGAATGGGCGTCATCGCTTTTTCGACTTTCCGCATATTCCGCAAAATCAGGAAAATAATGAGCAGCAGATTGATGATAAAAACCGCTGCAATTCCACCAAGTAAAACCCCCATGTAGGGCCATTCCAGAGAAAAATAATATTTTACCAGCGTTCCGGGCTGATAGCCTACAACCATGAGCTTGCCATCTGCACGCGTCCATATTTTAACTGGATAGTCCTCCAGATACCAACGGCTGAAAGAAGCCACCTCTGTACTGGTATAAGAACGCGGCAGCTTTTCTGGCAGGCTCTGCTGCCAGATGACATCGCCATCTTCATTTAGGAGCATTGCCCAGGCAGATTGTTCTTGCAGCATGGAAAGGGCAGTATCGTCTGCGACCCATTTCCCATCCTGCAGCACTACATGGTCCGAGAAATCACGGACGGAAAAAGAGGTATCAGCCCCACTCATGCCCCCTGCAATGATGATTACAAAGAGCAAAGCGATGTTGACGGCAAAAAATAAAAGTACGATCCCGACCGTGGAAAGAATATAGCGGCGGAAAAATCGCTGCACGGCGTTCATGGCGACACCTCCTTGAGATTGAGGCGATAGCCAAGCCCTTTAACCGTGACAAGGGAAACAGGCTTCGACGGGTTTTCCTCGATTTTCTCCCGTAAGTGTCGGATATGGGTGGAAAGGGTGCTTTCATAACCTTGCCAAAATTCCCCGCATATCGTCTCGCACAGGATACCCGTGGTAACGATCCGCCCTGCGTTTTGATACAGCTTTTCAAAAAGCTGTATCTCTTTGGCAGTCAATGTTTGTTTCTCTCCGTTTTTCCAAACTTCTGCGTTAGCCATATCCACGGTGGCTCCGGCAAGTTCCACCATTTCATTTTGCTTTGGGTAAGCGCGGTTTAAGATTGCGCCGACCCTGAGCAGCAATTCTTTGGGTAAGAAGGGCTTGGCGAGATAGTCGTCTGCGCCGATCTCTAACCCCTCGATGCGGTCCTCCGCTTCACCACGGGCGGTCAGCATCAAAACAGGGACCCGGCTTGTGCGGCGTATCTCTTTCAAAACCGAGAAGCCGTCCATGCCTGGCATCATCACATCCAGCACGATCAGACTTGGGTGTTCTTCCTGCCATATCCGTAGCGCCTCAGCTCCCGATACGGCAGTTCGTAGATTCGTATATCCTGCCCGCTGGAATATCGAGAGCAGCATCTCCAATACATCGCGGTCATCATCGACCAGTAGTATTTTGTGATTTGTCATAAGCAAATTTCACCACCTATCTTTATTTACATTATACCGCAAAGGAAGTCGGATGCCTATTCTGTGTCTAAAATCTCAGAGATAATTCAAGGTTGGCTCAGCGTTATCTCAAGGTTGGGATGGTATGCTTAAATCATCACGAAAAGGAGGTATTCGCACATGAGCGATTATGTTATCGAAACCCGTGGCCTTACCAAAACATACGGGGAACAGAACAGTGTATCCAATCTGTCCATCCATGTGAGAAAAGGACGTATCTACGGCCTGCTGGGTCGTAACGGAGCCGGGAAAACCACCACCATGCGGATGTTGCTGGGTCTTACCGCTCCATCTTCCGGCGATGTGAAGATTTTCGGCAAACCGCTTCGCGGCAACGAAAAAAACATCCTGCCTCGTATTGGTTCTCTGATCGAGTCGCCTGGGTTTTATCCGAACCTGACGGGAACAGAAAATCTTCGGATTTTTGCCGATTTGCGGGGACTCAAAAGCCCCAAATACATCAAAGGCGCGTTGGAGGTTGTCAACCTTCCGTACCGGGACAAAAAGCTGTTTTCCCAGTATTCGCTGGGCATGAAGCAGCGTCTTGCCATCGCACTGGCTGTCATGCACAACCCGGAACTGCTGATTTTGGATGAGCCGATCAATGGCCTTGACCCTATCGGTATTGCAGAGGTGCGCGGTTTCATCCGGGAACTGTGCGACGCCACCGGGAAAACCATCTTGATCTCCAGCCATATCCTGTCGGAGATCTCCCTGCTTGCCGATGACATCGGAATCATTGACCACGGCGTATTGCTGGAAGAAGAAAGCCTTAAGGAGCTGGAAGCAAAGAACGGGAAATATTTCCGCTTTACTGTTTCCAATGCGGCGCTGGCTGCTAACTTGCTTCAGAGCAAACTTGGCATTCAGAATATCCAGGTGGATAGTGCCAATGAGCTGACGGTCCGCGACCTTCGGTTGGACACTGGCGCGGCGGTCCGGCTGTTTGTAGACGCAGGGCTGTCTGTGTCCGACGCCCATCTCTATGAGGACACCCTGGAAGATTACTTCAAGCAGGTTACAGGGGGTGAGGGCATTGCTTAAACTTTTGCGCTGTGAGTTTGCCAAGCTGAAACGAAAGCCCCTGTTCTTTGCGGCTGCGGCCATTTCGGCTTTGATTCCCTTGGGGTGTGCGCTGTTTCTGCCGGAGATGCAGGAATTTTCAAGTGGCGCGGAAGCGGTGGACCGCCTGATGTCTACTCTGTTTCAGTTGAGCGCCTATCTGCTCCTGATGCCTGCCGTAGTAGTGCTGGCATCGAATCTGCTCTTTGAAGAACAGGATAACGACACCTTAAAGAATCTCATGACCGTTCCTGTGAGCAAACCCGCGCTGGCCCTGGCAAAGATGACGCTGCTATTTCTGTTTTCCATTGCGTTTATGGCTGTCGGCGGCCTGGTCAATCTGGCGATTGTGCTGGCCTCCGGGCTGGAGCCGGTCGGCTTTTGGGAACTGTTTTTTGTAGGCATCGGACAAGGGATCATGATGTGGGCCGGGGCGCTGCCCTGTGTCCTCCTGGTGGTGCTTTTGAACCGCAGTTACATTATCTCCGTAATTATCACGTTCTTCTACACGGCGGTCAATTATATTTTTGGCACCAACGACTATTTCATCATGCAGCCCTTTGGGTTCAATCCAGGTACGCTGTTACCCGGACCGCTGACCTTCCGCTGGTTCTTTCAGTATCTGGACACATCCGGCGCACAGATGACGGAATTGATGGAGCGGATCAGTCCTTACTTTGTGACAACGCCCCAAGCGTTCCTGGTCGTTATCCTGGAGTCGGCAGTATTCCTGACATTGATCGCACTGGTCTATAAGCGCCAGAGCTGTTAAGGAGGTGTAAAGTCATGTGGAGTATTCTAAAAGGGGAATGGCGCAAACTGCGACGCTGCCAGATCCTGCTGGTTGGTATTGTAGCTCTGGCACTGTGCCCTGTCGTGCAATATGGCACCCAGCTGATTATCAACCCGGAGATGCGGGACCAGAACTTTGATTTTGTCAAACTGTTTGCCAATGTCATTTGGGGAAACACGCAGATTTTCCTGCCGATCTCGCTGGTTATGATTGGCGGCTGGCTGATTGACCGTGAGAACACAAATGACACCATGAAAAATCTGTTGACCGTGCCGGTATCCTACCCGAAGCTGCTGGGCGGGAAACTAATCGTCACGATTTTCCTGTCGATTCTGTTTGGAATTTATAGTGTAGCCATAACGGTTCTAACGGGCACACTCGCCGGTCTGGATGGATTCTCTGCTGATGTTCTGCTGCGGCAGGGCGCGCAGGTGGTCGCGGCCGCTTTCAATACCAGCCTGGTCTGTATGCCGATGATCCTGATTTTTGGACAGATGCGGGGAGCCTACCTGGGTGGGTCGCTTCTGACATTCTTCCTGGGGTATTGCATCTTGTTCTTCAAGAGCGGCTTCCTGCTCTCCGCTTATCCGTTTTCGGCGGCATTGATCCTCGCCGGTTTTGATATGCAGGAATACAATGGCGCTACGCAGGCTCCCAGCGTTTTGTTGGCAGTAGCAGGCATAGCGGCGGTGCTGGTTCTGACGATGGCGATTTTACTGCTTTCCCGCCCCAGCAAAAAAGCAGGCAATAACAAAAAGAAAAAAGTCAAAAAGGGACGCGGCAGGCGTCGCGTCGGATGAGAGGAGCGAGTTCATGCGAAAATTAAACTATACTGGTAAAATTTGTGTCGTTCTCTGCGCAATTCTTTGTGTTGGCAGCTTGTCTGGATGTTCAACAGCCATGCAGTCTTTGGCGGACGGTACGGACGCTGTGTTGAACGGATTGGCGGACGGCACAGATATTGTGCTGAATGGATTGGCGGATGGAGCTGATCAGGCTCTTGGTGATTTATCTGAGGCTGACGATGGCCAGGCAAAAGACAGTATTTTAGAAGCCTTTGGCAAACTTGTTGATGATGCGGGGACTGCTGCGCTGACGCCCCAAAGTAAACTGCAAGGCCACAAGGAGAACGGTGCAGATGATTACACGGGGGCGTATGAAGCGACATATTCCGAGTTTACGGGCACAGAGATTTTATTTGGCGGTACTACCCTGGAGCGAGAAGCAGGAAGTACAATCCACATCACCTGTTCACTTTCTCTCGAAAGCGGCGAAGCAGCAGTTTTTCTTCGCTCAGGGGCAGATGATCCGGTTATTCTTCTCTCGGAGAGCGGTGAGTACGATGGCACAATAGAAGTAGATGGCACAAGCACTTATATCGGTGTGTGGGGCGACCAGGCAGAAGGAACCGTATCCATCGAAATTGAGTAAGGAGTACACATTATGAGCGCAAAGAAAAAAACAATCATCATTGCTGTTATAGCTATCCTGGTAGTAGCGTTTATCGCGGTTGCTTTTCTTGCCACGCAGAAAAGTGCCGATTACTACACGCAAATTGACAACGACTGTGTAACCGAGATCGCACCACACGGAGCGATGAATTATCGCTACACATTAAGCGCCTACGATGAAACCGGGGCCGAAAAAGAACTGAACTTTGAAACGAGCCGGATTCTCACTGACGATGCCTACTTATGCCTGAAGGTAGCCCCTTTCCGTGGTGTCGTTACCTGGGCAGAAGTGCAATTTGATGAAATGCCCGCCGCCGTGCAGGAACAATACGGCGGCAATTCGTAAACGGGAGCCTATATAGGCGCTACTTCAAACGGAAAGGCAGGTGCAGCATGAAAAGAATAAGAAAGTTCCTAATTCGTTCCTTCGCGCTGGCGATGCTTACGATGCTCGTTGTTGGCGGTGTTTTGGGCGGATTTGGTTATAAAATGTACCGTGATGCACTTGCCGAGCAACCTCTTGAGGAAAAAGTTGCCGAGATTCAAGCTGATCCCGATTATACGACCCTTGCTGAAATCCCAGAGATTTATTTGGACGCCGTTGTGGCAGTGGAAGATCACCGTTTTGAACAGCATTTTGGAATTGACCTGATTGCCATAGGACGAGCTGCCTGGAACAATCTGACCTCTTGGAGCCTGCGTGAAGGCGGCAGCACCATAACACAGCAACTTGCCAAAAATCTGTATTTTACGCAGGAAAAAAGTTTTGTCCGCAAGATCGCTGAGATGTTTATGGCATTCCGCTTGGAAAACACCTATACAAAAGATGAGATTTTAGAGCTGTATGTCAATTCTATCTATTTTGGAGATGGCTACTACTGTATTTACGATGCAAGCCAAGGATATTTTGGGAAAGCCCCCATTGATATGACGGATTATGAATGTACTCTCTTGGCGGGGATTCCCAATGCGCCCTCAGTTTATTCGCTAACAGCCAACCCAGAGCTGGCGGAACAGCGTCAAGAGTATGTCGTACAGAGAATGGTTCAATACGGCTACATAAGCGAGGATGAGGCACAAAGCATCTTGCAAGACCAATCATAACTGATAGATATATGCAATCTATCTGCCGGACGACGGCAAAAGAAAAAAAGCCGTCGTTCAGCAGGCAATCGCCATGCCCTAAACACACTTACGGCGGCTTTGACAAAATCAAGG
>ENA-ORQX01001646-ORQX01001646.1-human-gut-metagenome-genome-assembly--contig:-NODE-1646-length-13340-cov-5.633120_pt1 | contig 13340 bp, 23 predicted proteins | sample MGYA00242170_ERZ509124 | MGnify/ENA primary metagenome ERZ509124 (study PRJEB26280, sample SAMEA2338647) | human gut metagenome | biome: human gut; feature: human-associated habitat; material: faeces... | reverse complement strand
CTGCTCTTAATACCCTAGACATTTACAATCCCGATGATAGGAGTAAGTTAGAGCTGTATCTGAAATCAGTAATGTCTAGTGATAAGTGCGGTATTAAGACTATTCAAGACGGTCTTGCAATATATAGCCGTGCTAAAGAGTTAGGTTTACCATTTACTAGTTGTATTGAACATCTAGGAGTTATTAATGGTAAAACTACATTAGACGTTCACTTAATCAAAGCATTATTATTGAAGGCAGCTATAACATGGGAGTGCACAAAAGATTATATAGCTCTGTATGAATATACAGACGGTAATAATGTTTATATAGATAGTAAGATACCTGACTATTGTAGGCGATTCAAAAGCAAGAGAGAAGCTGATGAATTTAATGCTAGTGCCGATAATGACGAAATTGGTATTTATCCAGTTAGAAATTATCAAGATTATAACGGTACAATCTACAAGGAATATCAGTTGAATAATAAGTTCGGTGTTGCAGCTAATCAACAACAAGCTAAAGATATTGCAGCGAAAGGATTAGTTCCAATATTCCGAATACCTAATGTTCCTTGTGATTATATTACTGAATATAAACTTACTCGTATAGTAGATAATAGAGTTATTACTAGTATTGGTCATTTTAGTTATAGCGATGCTGTAACTGCTGGACTTGCTAGTAAAGATACTTATACTAAGTATATGAGAACACTTATCGGTCATAGAGCTTTTACGCTTGCAGCTCGTGATATAGCGGCTGATGTCATACTTGGTTGTATGGAAACAACAGAAGCTAAGATAGTGAACAATATGAGTATTGATGATGCTGATATTGTAGAGATTTGATAGTAATAGAAGTCTAACTATTGCTAATCAATAGATACGAAATAAGACAAAACTTTACGCTAACAATGAGCTATATGCTCACTTTTAATAATTAATTATTAATCATTTAAAATTTTACAATTATGGGACTTCAATTTGGATTTTCCGCAGTACAGAGTGGTAAGAGAGTAATGCAATCTAGTAACGAACCTACATTGACAGCTAACAGCACTAAAGCTAAGTTTAGTCTTACAGGTGCAGTTACTCGTATCATGGGTCTTGTTCCTGGCGATACAGTTCAGTTTATTAGTAATGTTGCTGATATTAATGCAGCTATTGCTGAACGTGATGCCGAAGTTGTTGCATGGTGCGAAGCTAACAATGTTGAATTTGGTACAGAAGCTGCTCGTGCTGCACTTATCCAAACTTTTGGCGAATATGGTATCTGTAAAGGTGTGCCTTTGTTCGAGAAAGACGGTAAAGTTAAACTTGTTGGTGTTCGTATGACAGCTGAACAAAAGGCTGCTGCTTTTGAACTGAACAAAGAGAAGATTGCAGAGGAACTTGGCAAGTCAGTAGAAGAAATCACTATTGATGATTATGCTCCTGTTACTCGTGCTTACTCTGGTGCACGTACTTCTACTTCTTCCAATCTTAATGGTGTTGGTTTGCCGTTGACTTTCTCTGATTCCAGTATGTGGAATGAACTGAAAGAGAATCTCGGTGAAGATGCAGAGAAAATCAACCGTGTATTCGAGGTTAAACTTAATGAACCTTTCTCTGTTGCTGTTGAAACTGGTAGAGTTATCGGTGACGAAAAAGAAACTGTTGAAGTTAGTGCTTACAAGATTGTCTTCCAATCTGATGAAGAACCTTCTGTTCGTCAGTCAGCTAAATAAGACTTCTTCCAGTAAAAGCTAGATTATAAAGAGCTAAGTTCTTAATTGAATTTAGCTCTTTTTTATTGGCTATAATTTTGAAATTTATTATATTTGGAAACTTTGCAATAAACAATAGCAAGCCTGTACAACTTGTTATTGCTAGTATTAATCTTTATAAAAACAATTTTATGAGTACTCAAAAAGAAGGAACTGTCAAAGTAGATGAATCAGTAGTAAATCAACCAGCTAATAGTGCTGCAACTACTGCTCCTAAAAAGCGTCGTAGAGGTATTAGTAATGAGACAAGAACTACTTCTCGTAAGAAGTTCTCTCACAAAGATGCTATTAATAATCTTTGGTTATTTGTTGGTCATCTCCATGCTCGTGTTGCTTGGGTAACTATGAAGGAAGATAACAATATGCGTCCGGCATTTGCAGGAAAAGCTGTTCCACAGCTTGTTATTGAAGCTACTTCTCTTCATACTAATCCTGCTGATGTTCGTGTTGCTAGTAAGACATTTTGGCCCTATGAAAGTAATGTTGACTATATTCCTGGCGGTGCTAAAGAGAAGTTTATTAATATGGACTTTGCTTGGATAAAACACTTCCTTGATGTAGTTGTATTCAAAGGTCGTGAAATGACTGACGAAGAATCTGAAATGCTTGAACTTGGTTATGTTGACTATGATGATAATGGTCAGTATGAGCCAGTTGAAGTAGAAGATGTTATCAAGGCATGGGGAGTTCTGTTTGACAATGTAGTTAAACTTGTTGAAACGGGTGGTGAAAATGCTAAGTCTGCATTACTTGATAAAGTAGGCAACCAAAGACAGTTTTGGTTCAGACTTAATCGTTACTACAAGAACAAAGGTGATTGGGCTTTCTCCGGTCAAGGTTCAGAAGAAGGTGACTTAGTATTCCCGAACATTGTCGGACAAGGTATCTTTGAAGAGAAGTTCATGTTGGATGCTACTCATTTTAAAGAACCTAGTCTTATGTTTGATATTACTAAAGAACGTATTGCTCCTATGGACGGTGTTCAATCAAAACAAAAGAAAGCTCCTAATCTTGCAGCTGCCCCAGGTATTGGTGGTATTGCAATGGGTGCAGGAATTGTTCAACCTAATATGGGTAGTATGCCAAACTTTGGTGCGGCAGGTGGTTTTAATCCAACTGAAGGTTCTGCATTTGCTCCTGATTCAGAAGACAATGGTGGACTTCCATTCTAAGTAATCCAAATATATTTCGTTAATAATGTTATAAGCCTAGTGTAAAGCTAGGCTTATTTTATCTAGTTATACTATGCGTAGAGGAATAAGACAAGACTTAACAAAAGAGTTTATATTATCTAAGGTTAGTCAGGAAATGATTATGGCTAAGTATATGGGTATACCTGTATCAGTAGTCAATGATTGTGTTGAAAACAATGTTCTTATATGTTCTCCTTTACGTGTTGATAATCATCCAACATTTGGTTTTGCTTTTAATAAGAATCATAAGCTAAAAGCATGTGATTTTAATGGTTCTTTCTTTGGTGACTGTTTTGATTTAGTAGCTTATGTTCTAAGTTTTAAAACTGGTCGTCATATAAATGTTGCTAATAAGGCAGATTTCTATTATGTATTAAAGCACATAGCTTATACTTTCCGTAAGATAATATATGACGGAGAAGTTGACGATGAGAATGAAATTCTACTTAAACAAGTAATATCTAAAATCAAAGCAAGTAAACCTATTATTGAAGTAGCTACTAGAAGTTGGAATAATAACGATAAGAATATTTGGAAAAAATGGGGAATTGGTCTTCATTGGCTTAATACTCATTTTGTCTATCCTGTTGACCAAATGTATATTAATAGGTATTGTCAACCTATTCCTAAATATAAGTATAAAGAATCTGACCCTTGTTATGCTTATGTTACTGGACTAGATAGTAACGGTATCTATAATATTGAATGTTACTTTCCTCTTCGAGATAGAAGTAAGGGAGAAGTAAAGTTCATAACCAATCATAATGGTCTTGTTGGAATACTTAATCTTGATAAGCCTAAGTATGATATAATTATTATAACTAAATCATATAAAGACAATCTAGCATTAAGTAATTGGTTACATTCCTATCCTTTAAGGGGGAATTTGTCAGAGTCTAAAATAGGAGTAATTAATGTTACTTCGGAGAGCTACGTTCTTAAAGATTACGAATATAATTGGCTTCAATCTAAACTAAATGACGGTGGAATACTTGTTTCATTCTACGACTGTGACCTGACCGGTGTACATGGTGCTCGTAGGTTACGTAAAGAATATGGTATTATACCTATTATTATTCCTAGAAGTTATGGAGCTAAAGATTTCTCGGAGCTAATTACTATGTATTCTAAAGAAACTATTAATTTATTCATAGAACAAACAGAATCATTATTTGAATATGATTAGAGAAGAAGAATATAAGCCGCTGCCTAAAGCGCAAGAAGAATTGCGAGTGATTAACTTTAACTCATTCGCACCATTGAGAAGAATAGCTATAAATAGTTTCGGTAATAGTGGAGCTGTTCATAGCTATTATTTTATGTACCCTTTAACAGATGAAGAAGAGAGTTACTTAAACCATATTAAGCAACAAATGATTGATAATCCTAATACATTGTTTCGTATTTCATTGTCTGACGGTACACCAATAGATTTCTCTAAGATAAAAATCTATGGTAACTTTGACTTTGATAATGCAGAACATATTGCGATTATTAAAGAGTACTTGGCTAAAGATTTGTACAGTTCTCATAAGATACCTAGAGAATTCAATTATGAAGCTAATACTTCGGTATCTAAAGGAAACTTTATACAGTGGACTGAAAGTACTGATTATCTAAAGTGTTTCAAGTTCTATCATGCGAGAATAGGTAAACCAAATAAATACATAATTGTAAGACTTACAGCAAATGAAGTTAAATACAAATCCGTTTAGTTACGAGTTAGACGAATCGGATATTAGGATGATTCAACATAATCTTAAAGTTAATGGTGTTTATGATACTATCGCTAGTTATCTTCATGAATTAGATTTACCTAATTATCCTTATATTCAGACTATTCATTTCAGATATAAATGGATAATGGCAGCTCTCTTATATTTAGGATATGATAAAGAATCTCTTGAAAAGGTTCATGAAGCTAATCTTAAATATGAAGAAACTCATCCTCCTATTGTTTACGAAAAGAAAAGAGGTGAAACTAATAAGACTGGTGCTAAACGAATTGGCAAACCTTCCCCCATAAAGGAGCGGAAAGTTGATTCATCTCCTGTCAATTCTAAAGTTAGAATTATTGTTATTGAAACTAATAAGTCTATGATTATTGATAGAGAAGTTGCTATTGGTCTTATGCGTGAACAACCTAACAAATATAAAATTGAAGAACTATGAGCGAATCGAAAAGTATTATTCTTTATAAGCGTAATGCACAAGGTAAACCAATCTTTTGGTCAGCTGAAATACTAGGACACAAGATTATACTAAAGTATGGTATTGTTGGTAAAGAAGGGACTACATCTGAATATGTTCCACCTAGAGGTGTTGAGAAAGAATGGAAAACTATTGTTGCAGCTAAGCGTAGAGAAGGAGGTATGGAACTGTCTGAATTATATGATGCAGCTCCTCAAGAAATACTTAATATTGAGGCTTTGAAACATTATCTTGATACGTATCTTCCTAAATACAATACTAATAGTGAAGGATTTGTTCTTCCTATGCTAGCTAAGATATATGAATATAATAACGAACAAAACCTGTTAGCTCAAATTAAGATTAACGGTGTTCGTTGTAATATATCAGCTGTTATGCGTGGTGAAGGATTCTTTAAAACTAAAGGTCTTGTATTTCATAGTCGTAAAGGACTTGAATATAAATGCCCTGTATTGGAGAATGTATTGCTTGATGATGTTATTACAGACAAGCTATTCAATCGTATGTTAGAAGATAATTTAGTATTAGACGGAGAATTATATATTCCAGGTCTTGAACTAAATGATATTCTAAGTGCTGCCGAGAATCTTAAAAGTCCGTATAATCGTTTTCTTCAATTTTGGTGTTACGACTTAGCTATTGATGATATGATTCAAACTAGTCGTATATCATTATTGAAGTCAGAGTTTGGCAAGTTTAAGATGCCTAATTACATTAATGCTAAAGCTATTCTTGATTATCACATGAATAATAAGAATCGTTTCGTTCTTATTCATACTTATGATAATGTAAATGGAGATGAAGATATTATTAAATATCGAGACATCTTTGTTGAAGCTAAGTTCGAGGGAGCTATTCTCCGAAATCCTTATGCTACATATCAGTTTGGTAAACGTAATTCTACTATGTACAAAAGTAAACCTATATTAGACGGTAAGTTCAAAATCATAGATATTATTCCCGAAGGAGCTAAACGACCTAACTTTAGTAAGTTTGTTCTTCGTAATGATATTAATGGTGAAACATTTGAATGTATGCCAGTTGGTGATGCTTCTACTCGTCAAAGTTATCTTATTAATAAAGACAAGTTTATTGGAAAGATAGCGTTTGCTGAATTTAGATGTAGGTCAGGTGTCAAGGAAGTTCCCTCACATGGAAATGTTATAAAAATACTTGATAATGAGCCTACAAGATTACCAAATAATAACGAAGAAGAAAGTTAATTATAATCAATCTTATATAGACTATAAGAAAAAGAAACTGATAATAAAAGATATACATTTGAATAACAAACTAAGGATGCTTATAATGTCTAAGTTCGACCCAATAGAAGGACAAGACGGTATGTATCTAGGTTTTGTTACAGATAATGTTCTAGGTCAATGCCGAAATGTATCTGTTTCTGATTATGGTTATTATTCTGTTTCTGCATCTGATATTATACAAGTTCTCGATGTTAAGTCAGATACTAATGTTAAGTTAGTAAAAGAAGAAGAGGATGATAGCCTTGTAGTATATAAGTTGTTAAAGCAAGTCGTGGTTTGATTCTTGCCCTATCATTAGTCGAAAGATTAGTGGTAGGGCTTTTTGTTGTTCCCCTGTAAAGCTAAGTGTTACTACTATATATTCTTGATTGTGAGATAAATCGTTAGCTTATACTCAAAGAGGACTGTCGGAACGTATAGGAAACAACACTCCTTTATGGGGGAAATCAACGAGAATACCCGATATTTTGTCTCTGTACGATTTACTATGCCAACCTTAATAACTATACTATTTTTGTCTTACGTTTAATGACAAGCCTTAGAATCGTTTTCTGCGTATGCTGAAAAACAGTAAGATTTTCTTTGGTGTAATACTAGGATTGATTATATTTGTAAACAAAGTAATGGAGAAGAAGCAAATAAAAACTAAATACATAGTTGTTAAACAACCTGATGATAATATTGCATATCGTAATGTTATCAAGTTCTTATATATCGTAATAACTCGTGAAGAACTATCTAAGAAAATCGACAATTATCTTAACGGTAAGATTGAAAGGACTGCTGGTGTTTATGCTCCTCTTGATTTGTTTAATCATATTATTAAGCATAGGAAGGTTTATTCCTACGAAGAAGCTAAACGTCGTGCACGTTATTTAAATAAAAAGTATGGAAGAAGTTAAAAACACAGTTAGATTCGTTACTATTCCTAATTTTCCTAATTATCGTATAGGAGAAGACGGAAGAGTTTGGTCTAATAATCGTAAACGTTATCTTAAATGGTATCGTGGTAAAGGTTGCGAACGACCTCATGTCACATTGTTTCACAATGGTAATAGTGCTAAGCTATTTATAGCTACTCTCGTTGCTCAAGCATTTGTTACTAATCCTAAGCCTAATGTATATAAATATGTTAGGTATAAAGACGGTAATAGTGCTAACAATCATTATACTAATATTGAATGGTGTAGAAATCAAACTGGAAGTAAGTATGGAAAATGAAATGAAAAGTATTTTAAATATTATAGCTGAAATAAGTAAGAAAGATAAGAAGAAACAAGTATTCATTCTTATTAATCTTATAAATCAGTTAAAAAGTACTCGTATAGAAGCTAATAGCAATTACGAAGATTGTCAGCTTTCTTATAGTCGTAGAACAGATAATTATATTGGTAACTTTAAGCTGATGCTATTTAAGAAACAATTAGATTGTCTGGATATGATTATTGAGAACTTAGATTCTTATCTTGACGAATTATTAAGCAAATAGTATGGATAGAGCTAAAATCTTTCAAAGTGTCATTAAAGGAACTAATATATTTACTCCTATTATTGATAGTTATCATACTGTTGGTAATCATATTATAGAACTTAGTTGTTCTGAAAAAGATAATCAACATGGATTATACGATAGAGAAGTTAATGGTATAACCTTCAAAGGTAAGTATGGCGTTACTGTTATTACTAATGAAGGAGATGGTTGGAAACGCAGTATTGAACTAGATAAGCTGTGTGATTCTCGTGATGAAGCTATTGAATATATTAAATCATTAGATAATGCAAAACGATGAGATAATTCCTATGCTTATTGCTAGGATAAAACAGAACAATACTGATAACATGGTTATTCGTTCTAAACTTTATAGCTTATTAACCGATATTACTAATAAGTTTGATGAAGTTATTAGAGCTGTTCCTCGTATCGAAGACTTTCAAAATATGTCTAATGAACAAGTACTTGAACACTACTATTTAAGTGTTGGTGCTGAAAGTCTTTGGGATTCTCGTGGTCTTATCATGAAAGCTATCTCTGAACATAATAAATTAGTTAGAGAAGAATATGAGAACAGTAATAAAGAATAAAGAACTTGGTAATATAGAAATAATTACTCAACAATATCAAGTAGGTCTCTATGTAGCTATTTATAAAAACAAAAGATTAATTAATCAATATGGAAGTAATCTTAAAGAAGCTGCATATCATAGGAAAGTTCGTATTAGAGCTATTAAAAGAGGAGATATTATCGTTGAAGGAACTGTTCTTGAAATTAAAAGTAAATATCCGATAAACGTATTTGAAAATGAAAGTTCTAAAGAAGTTAGTAAATAGACTATTAAAACTAATTAAAAAGGATAGCCCTCCTAAATGTTCTGATTGTGAAAGGTGGGGAACTCTGGATTGTCCTATTAGTTATATGTGTTATTCTACTAAAGATAAACCTTATTTTAAATCAAAACATAATGGGAAGTAGTTTATTTAGTATTAAAGCCGAGTTGCAGGATATTATCTTGCAACTCGAAGAAGGTGAAGCAACAGATGAACTTGTTGCAAAACTAGGTATTACCGAAGATAATCTTAAAGATAAGATTGCTGATTATCTTCAAGTAATTAAACGTTATCAATGTGACGTTAAAGAATGTAGTGACGAAGTTGCTCGTGTTAACCAAATTAAGAAAACAAGAGATAATACTCTTAGACGTCTTAAAGATGCTGTTCTTGAAGCCGTTCTTATGTTTGGTTCTACTGGTAAGTCAGGTAATAAAGTTATTGAGGGTAGTACTTATAAAATCTATTCTCGTAATACAACTACCACTGTATTAGATGATATTCGTATCTCTGATATTATCCGACAGTTTGTGGATATTGTTACTGAATATTTAGCAAGTACTGAAATTAAAGAAAGTCTTAGTATTGAATATCTTGCTCGTATTATTAGTGCTCACATGAAAGCCGAAACTTCCCCCATAGAGGAGTCGGAAGATATGCAATCTCCTTTCGTCGACGTAACTACTGATGATATATTTGCTATTGATACTGAAATAACTATTAATATACGTTTATCAGAACTAGCAAATGCTACTAATTTCAATCTTGCTCAATGGATTGGACAGAATCCTCATAAGGTAGAATTTAAATCTTCTACTAGTAAATCAGCTGTTGCAGCTAATTTAGATTTAAATGCTGACCTTACTATTGCTAAACAAGTATCTAATACATCATTAATAATTAAATAATATGTTTGAAGTAGAAGATTGGGTAGAAGAACTGATTGAGAAAATTATGAATACTTATGGTTGTACTCGTAGACAAGCCATTGATTCAATAGAAGAAAACCTTTATTAAAAAGTTAGATATGCAGTTTAATTTTAGAGATTCAGATTATAGAATTAAGTACAAAGCTCGTGGAATTGCTTGGAGAGGAAAAATTGGAGTAGATGTTAGTGATTGTAAAACAACAGAAGAAGCTATTGTAAAAGCTAAACTTGATTATACAGTTGCTAAATGTCAATTGTCTGCAAAAATGCCAGCACACGATAATGGTGCTAGTCGTGACGGTTCTATTTTTCCTAATGTAGTTAACGGATTTGAATTTGTTGATGTTCCTGGTGAGTTTGCAACTTATCGTACTGATGCTAATATTCCTCTTGGGAAAGTAAAGTCTCGATACGAAGTGGTACAAAATCAAATGGCTTTTGGCTTCTTTGATGATGCTCTTGGTGGTAGAGTAAAACTCGACCGTGCAGGATATTTTGGTTATGGACAAAAGATATTTATGTCAGCAACGTTTGATAAAGATATTAATATTGGTGGTAAAAACGATACTATTCAACATTACTTTGTCTTTACTAATAGTCATGATGGTGGTAGTGCTGTACAAATGATGATTACTCCTATAAGAGTTGTTTGTATGAACGCACTTCATGCAGCTAGAATATCAGCTGAAAGTTATATATCTTTTAGACATAACAAAGGTGTCAATACTAAGATACTTACTGTTCCTGAAATACTTGGTCTTACCGAACGTAAGATAGAAGAGGAAGAAGATATGTATCGAGTATTATATAAAACTAAAGTATCAGACGAAGAAGTGAAAAAGTATTTGTCTGCAACTTTCCTTACGGGGGAAGAATTCGAGAGAGTAGATGAATTGTCTTTATATAACGGTCTGTTCCGTAGAGATAATTCTGCCTATGAAGCTGCTGGAATATCTATGCAGAAACTAAATACTCTCTGCGATTCTTTTGAATATTATCAGGAAGGTGTTGGTCAAAGACTAATAGCTGGTACAGCTTATGGTGCTTATAATGCTGTTACTGGTTATTTCTCTAACGTTAAAGAGTATAAGACAGAAGAACTTCGCTTGAAGAATACAGTATTTGAAGGTGATTACAATACTAGTCTTAAAGCTCTTAATTATGCTCTGGCTAATGTATGGGAATAAGAACTTTTATTGAAAAACTAATTGGGTTATTTACTGTTCCACGTTGTCCTAATTGTGGTGCTAGACTAGAAGAAGTTCCACGGGAAGATGAAAATGACCCAATTGCTTTTAAATGTATTAACTGTGGTAAAGAATGGAGTTAGAAACCGTATTAAAAACAATCTTATTAGATGTCCCTGTTATAGAATGTTTTATTCAGTTTGTAATAACTGCAATAGCACTAAAGATTACTAAAGAAAGACTAGATGATGAAGTAATAAGCACAGTTACTCTTAATTGTGCTTTATTCTTTATTCCAATATTAGGTCACACTCTATTTGTAATATTTATAATCAGGTTTGTTCATTTATTAAAGTATCTATATGGAAAAGAAGAATAAAGTCAAAACTTGCGGTAATTGTATTCATTTAGTAAAGAGAGAAAAAGGTTGTTTCTATAAACACTATACGTGCTTAGAAAGAAATAGTGATAATACTATTATTTATTCTTGTTATAGAAGACCTAGTACTCCAACTGATTGTCCTTATCATAAATTTAAAAACAATAATTATAATGAGTAAATTAAGTAAAGCAATAGCTAATGCTATTATTGAATTTAACGCTGGTTTATTAACTCAAGATGAACTTTATCAAAAACTAGAACGAGACATTGATAATGTTAATGTTAAAGTTTGGCGTGAAGATAAATCTGTTCCATTGCCTACTTATGGTAAAGAAGGTGATGCTTGTTGTGATATCTATGCTAAGAGTATAGAATATGACGAAGATAAAGATAGATTTATTATTCATACTGGTCTTCATTTTGCTCTTCCCGAAGAATACGAAATGGAAATTAGACCTCGTAGTAGCAATACTAAAACAGATGTTTATCTTCCGAATTCCGTAGGGACGTTGGACGCTGGTTACAGAGGTGAACTCCTTGTTATCTTTAAGAATCGTACTTCTAATCATCTTTATAAATCTCTTGGTCTTATTGGACAAAGTCTCGGAGAAACTATTCGTAATAATCAAGAAGCAACTCATATTCTTATTGAAGCAAGAGAAGAATATAATCAAATTATTGAAGACAGAGCATGTCCTTATAAAGTAGGCGATCGTGTTTGTCAACTTCTTGTTCGTCGTCGTGAGAAGATTACTTGGGATGAAGTTGAAACTCTCGAAGAGTTAGGAACTACCGAACGTGGTGAAGGTGGATTTGGACATACTGGTAAATAACATATTAACTTAATTATCGTAATTAAATGAAAGCAATTGGAATTAAAATGGTTGAACTTCAACCAATGTTTAGTGGTGAAGCTCGTATAAAAGGTTATAAAGTACTTGAAAGTCTTGGTGATAATGAACTAGGTTATGAAGTTACTTATCTGGATGGATATAAAAGTTGGACACCAAAAGATATAGCTGATGCAGCTTATTATAAATTGTCAAAAGATAACGATGGTACTAAAGTTCTTAAAGAAGATGTTGAAAACTTTATTACCGATGTAGAAGTAATAACAATTGGTGAAAAGACTACTGTTGTTAATGCTCATACTCTTACTGGCTTTGATACAATTCGTCATTCTTCTTGTGTTGACCCAAAGAATTACAGCGAAGAACTTGGAAAACAATATGCTATGGAAGAAGTTGTTAATAGTCTTTGGAGTCATCTTGGATTTGTTCTTCAATGGGCTAAGTATGGTCTTAATGCCGAATCTAAAAAAGATAAATATCCTTCTCATGTTCAACGTATGATTGATGAGTATAAAGAACTTGATGATCGTATTAATAAACTTGCAAGTTTCATTAATACTAATTCTATTTTTGAAACTCTTCAAGATGAAGAACGAGAAGATATGAAAGCACAATTAATATGGATGCATAAATATATTAGCGTTCTTGCTAATAGACTTCGTAGACAAAATGTTGAACCAAGTAAATTATTGGACAAATGAAAAAGAACGAAAAGAAATTCATGAGAAACAGTATTCGTAAAGCTATTCGATTAGTTGCTAATCTTCCTGTTGCTAAGGCTTATAATAAGCCTTACAAGAGACTAGTCGAACTAGGTTCGCAATATAGTAGTAAATAAGTAATAAACAATTTGTTATACATTATATGTAAGGAGTGCTAGAGATAGTACTCCTTATTTTTTTTAAACTATACTTGGATCAATTATTTATACTAGTGTCGAAGTAGTAGTTATTGATAAGATAGAGATATGTTATGACCACCCCCGTAAAGGAATGGAATTAGCTATTAACTACTTCTCTTACGGGGGTGGATTTAAAGTGTTATTCAAACAACTAAACGACGGCATTGGGGACGGTGTTCGGATACTATTATTACTAGTTTACTAGTAGAGAATAATAGGATGGGAACTTTTTGGATATAGTAAGGTCTTTGATGGAGTAAGTAGTCTTCCGGTCTTTCTTAGGTAATGCGTCTTATTTTCGATTCTCTAATCATTAACGCTATTACTCTTCGTACCTTTGTTTCTACTTAT
>ENA-ORQX01001639-ORQX01001639.1-human-gut-metagenome-genome-assembly--contig:-NODE-1639-length-13413-cov-3.286121_pt1 | contig 13413 bp, 1 predicted proteins | sample MGYA00242170_ERZ509124 | MGnify/ENA primary metagenome ERZ509124 (study PRJEB26280, sample SAMEA2338647) | human gut metagenome | biome: human gut; feature: human-associated habitat; material: faeces... | reverse complement strand
ACTTTCCAGCCGATGTTACCGGCAGCGGCAATATCGTTTACGCGGGCGGGAACATTCGCGTCAGCGGCAGCAACGCCAACGATTACACGGGGTCGACGTATGTCGAAAGCGGCGCCTCGGTTACGCTTGGCAAGACTGACGCATTCGGCAAAACGGATTATCTCGAGATCGCCGAAGGCGGCTCCGTCTCCCTTGCCGACGGTTTGAGCCAGGTTGTCGGCGAGCTCGCAGGCAACGGTTCGCTGTCGCTCGGATCCGGATCCAGCTTCACGATTAACAACAGCCAGCGTCAAGACGGCGAGGACGATCCCGCTGCGAAGGACGAGATTGTCATCGAAACGGCCATCACGGCTGCTTCGGGCTCGACCTTTGTCATTAACGGCTCTGGCGCCGCGACGGCCGATCACCGTGCGAGCGTAAGTTTTGCCCAGGATGCGTCGTTTTCGGATGCGAATTTCAGCCTTGAAAATGCGCAGCTCACTTTTGATCTGTCTGATTCGGGCAACTACTCGTACGTTTCGGTGAACGATACGAGCAAATTCACGCTCGGCTCCAATTCGGCCCTCCTTATTGACGCGCGCAATGGGAGTGCTTCCCAGAACTATCAGCTCAACAACACGCTGACGCTTTCGGGCGGCCTGATTTCCTTCGACGATGTCCTGTTCACGACAGGGATCCAGGGTACAACAGCCATTCTCAACGTAGGGACGCTTGACGTCACCGACGTTGGTTATATCGGCGTTTCTGCGGCTATTGATGACAATTTCAACATTCTTGATGCCGATACGAGTCATTTCACTCAGGCGCTGATTCATTACGAGAACGAAACGGAGGGCAGCCGCGAGAAGCTTAAGGCAGCAACGAGCGACCAGATGGACGACTCGGCGATCAGCAATGCTCTCGGCGACACGGTTGCTTATGTTGAGTGGAGCGGCGGCTTTGTCGACGAAAGTAAATCGCCGCAAAACACCATTGTCATGTCCTACCAGGTCGCGAAACTCAAACTCGCGCAGGGTGGTGATGCCGCCGGTCTTGTCCTCGATGCGACCGGTCATGACTCGGTGCTGTCCGTTCTTATTACGGATGACGAGCAGGCGGGCAGCAGCGGCGGCAACATTACGTTTGCCGGCGGTGACATTCGCATCACGAATAGCAATGAATACACGGGCGTCACGACGGTGGAGACCGGGTCGGCGACGCTTGGAGCCAACAACGGTTTCGGGAACACGCGTCTCCTTGATGTAGTGAGCGGGTACGTCAACTTCGGTGGTTTCTCGCAAACGCTCGGATCAATTGACGTGAATTCGGCCGACGGGATCAGGGGCAGTGGGTCGGTTACGTTGGGCAGCGATGCTTACAAGGATCTTCATTCGGTAATTCGCGGCGAACAGTCGACGTTCTCGGGTAACGTAACTCTCACGAACGGTCACACACTGGAGCTTAGCGATACGCTCGGTATCGGCTCTTCAGGAACCGTTGTGCTCGAAAACGGCACGCGTTTGGTCATCAACGACCAAAGTGCGGACAATACGTTCTCGAAGGTTGTTACCGGTGAAGAAGGCGCTACGGTCGAACTGAGCGGCTCGGGCTTCAACATTTACGCGAACAACACAAACTACCTTGGCAACTGGTCGCTCACCAGCGGTACGACCGTTTCCGTGACCGGGTCGGGTGCCATCGGCGTTGACGCCATCCTCGGCAAGAGCGGTACGGTTGCACTCGGCGATACCGGTACGCTTACTCTCTCGCAGGATAGCGGCAGCATCTCCGTCGACAATGTCTTCGCCGGCGCGGGCGACCTTGTTGTGACCGGAACGAACGGTCAGACGTTCGACTTCAGCCGCGAGTGGTCCGATGCTGAGGCGTCCGGCTTTACGGGTACGCTCAGCCTTAACGGCGGCATTCAGATGACTGTGGGCGGTCTGGACGACTCCTCGGGCGTCAACAATGCTTCGAACCTTGCCTACGCTGACTTCAATCTCGGCAGCGCCTCGACGCTTAACGTCGCGCTCCAGGATTCGATTGTCGATACGTTCGACGTGCTCAACGTCAGCGGCGGCACGATTTCGTTTGCCGGCGAGTTCGGTCTCGGTGCGACGACCGAAGAACTCGGTCGTCTGCAGGTTGGGTCGCTTACCGGCTCGGGCAACATTGCGCTTAAGATTCCCGATTCGAGCGGGACGGTTGACCAGACGATCGGTCAGAACGATCTTCTGAAGATCGACGAAGGTTCGCACTTCCAGGCGCTCATCACGGCTGAGTCCGGTTCGGTCTCTGCGAGCGGCTGGAAGCTCAACGGCGAAACCACCACTTCGGGCACGGGTCTTCACCAGGCGCTTCGCTTACTGTCGGTTCGTCCGGCCTCGGCAACACGACCGCACTTTTGCTTGAAAGCGGCGCTTCGTTCATTAATGAAGGCATCAACAGCGCGGGCTACTTGAACGCCAGTGGATCGACCATCAAGCTTGACGAGGCGCTCACGCTCACCGGCGGAAACGTTTCTAAGATTGCGGGCGGCACCATTACCGGCAACGGCGCACTGAATGTGCAGGACAATCAACTGCAGGTCAGCGGCGTCGTCACTGACGGCTATTTCACCGGCAACGTGAATCTTGGCGACGGCAACAACGCTGCCATCCTCGAGCTTAAAGGTGTGGCGGGTATCGGCAAGGGCAGCGTCAACTTTGTGTCCGATAGGAGCAATGTCTACGTCCGTGGCAATGGGACGGACGGCACGACGCTCACGAATACCTATTCGGGCGGCGGACAGATCACCGTTCATCTTTCGGGTTCCGGGAATGTCTTTGACTTTAGCCAGAATCAGGCAAACGGCGCCTTCACCGGCACACTCGTTCTCCAAGAAGCCGGCTATAACCTCTATGACGATGACGGTGACCTTGCCTCGGCGACGCTTCTGACTTCGGGCGGCGGGTATGTCACCGTCAATGCCGGAAGCGACATTGCGGATCACAAGGTCGACGGGCTCTCGCTCTATGGCGGTACGCTCGACTTCGGTCTGATGACCGAAGGTTCCAAGTCCGGGCAGATTGTTGTTGGCTCCGAAGGGTTTGCGACGAATGCTTCCACGACGGTAGTTAAGGTTGCGTTGGGAGAAAACAACAATGCAACGGGTTCCGATGTCTTCGATCTCAATTCGGACCTATCGGTTCTACTTATCGAAGGCGAAGGTTTCGATGCGACTGGTCGTGATCTCACCAGTCTCGACTTCAGCGGTTCCGCCAATGTGGTTCAGCAGGTTAAGCAGTCCGGTCGATTTGCGGACGGCTCTGCGACGGCCGAGCTCACCTATTCGAACGGCCATCTTGTCGGTAACAAGGAAGGCATCGGTGCGTCGTGGACCCTTTCGCAGATCAACTTGTTGTCCGGCAACGGCGACGTGTTGTCCGGCAGCGGCGAAGGGTTCTTGATCGACGCGTCCAACGAGAGCTCGCAGTCCGGGACCATCAGCGCGCTTATCACCGGTAAAGGCAGCATTGAGTTTGCGGGCGGCACAATCACTCTGAATAACTCCAATGACTACACGGGCAACACCTACGTGACGGACGGCGAGCTCGTGCTCGCTGCCGACGAAGCGCTCGGCGATTCGGCTTTGCTTAAAGTTACCGGCAGCGGCACCGTCTCGGTCGAAGACACGGCTCAGTCAATCGGCTCGATTTCGGTTGCGGGCGAGAACGGCTTGTCGATGGGAGCAAGCGGTTCGCTCACGCTTACGAGCGGCGCCTCGACCATTTCCAGTGCCAACAACGACGTTTCGGGTACGGTTGCTCTCTCGGGTAGGGGCACGACCCTGACAATTCAGAACGCTTCGGGTGTCGGCGGTGACGGAACGACTATTTCGTTGGGCGACGACACGTCGGTCATCTTTGCGGGTGCCGGGTTTGCGGGTGACGTTATTTACGCCACGATCAATAACGAGCTGCGTGGGTCAGGAACCGTTCAGATCGGCAACGGAACGGACAAGATGTACCTCGAGCTGCTTAACAAGGATAATGCGTTCGGGAAGCTCCTTGTCACCAGCGGAGCAACGGTTCTTGTTAATGATCTGAATGCCGACAACGCACTCGGCGACGCCGCCGTAGATATTCAGTCGGGCGGTATCGCTCGGCTCCATGGCAGCAGCGGCTGGACCATCACCAATGATCTAACCCTTGTCAAGGACGGCGAGCTTGAGCTTTCCGCCGGCGGCGGGGTCGTTAACTTTGCCGGAACGCCTCAGCAGAATATTTCCGGTGGCAAGGTAACGCTGCAGACGTCGGTTCTTTACCTTGGCGGTTCGTCCGGTGCGGCCAATGCGGCGGTCCTTGATACGGCCCATCTCAATGTTGGCTCCAATGGTGTACTGCATGTGGCCACCGGCAACGACGCGCAGGTGCTTGACAAGCTCACGCTGGGCAGCAGCGGTCACATTTGGTTCGACGGCACGCTCGGTGTAAGCGGAACGGGGACGACGCAGCTCGGTCAGCTTAAGGTCGGCAGTCTCGGTGACATGAAGGGCACCATCCACCTGACCGCTTCGTCCGCAGCGGGTTCGGGCGGCGAGATCAAAGCCGCCGAACTTCTCAATGTCGCTGATAACGGCAGCTTCCAGTCGTTGATTGAGGTGACCGGCACCGATACGATCACCGACGCAGAGCTTTCGGGTACGAATCTCGATGTCAGCGGCAACACCAGTGTCGTGTCCGATATCAAGGATGGCAGCGGGAATACGGTTGCTGAAGGAACTTTCGGCTTTGGCGACACGCTTGTTGCTAAAGACGACAAATACGCCGGCGTTCAGTACGAACTGCAGCTCATCAAGTTGCTGAAGACCCTCGAAATCAGCGAGTCCGGCAGCCTGGATGTCCGGATTTCGGGCAGCGGCGACCTCCTGGTTTCGAATGCTTTGACGCTTACGAATAAAGAAGGCGAGACGAACGACTACACCGGTTCGACGACGGTTTCCGGAAAGGGCAGCCTTGTCGCCGGCGCGGGTGCTCTCGGCAAGACGAGCGCACTCAACGTCAACGAGTCAGGCAGCTTCACGAATTCGGGCGACAACACCGTCGGCATCTTCGATCTCTCCGGCAGCGCCGTCTTGAACGAAGGTACGACGCTAACCGTGCTCGGTACGACCGGCGAAACCAACGACTTCACCGGTACGCTCTCGGGTTCCGGTTCTCTTGCGCTCGAAAGCGGCAAAACGGTAGTTTCCCAGAACAACTCCGGCTACGCTGGCAATGTCGTGCTTGGCAAGGACGGCGGTCTTGATGCCGAGATTCACTTCTATGCGGGTGCGTCGCTCGGTACGGGGACGATCAAGTTTGCCGACAGCAAGTCAAAGTTGAGTGTTGATGCATCCGGCGCAACTACGCTCACCAACAAGCTCAATCTCTCCGCTGACGGCGGCGAAATCGTTGTAAGCGGTAACGGTGACGACACGTTTGCTTTCCGCGCCGATCAGGCTGCCAGCGGCTTCGGCGCAGGCTCGAAACTGACGCTCACCGGTACGAATTACAGCTTCACGACCGCCGGCAACGACGTTTTGGACAACGTCGCGCTCTCCGTGACGAGCGGAACGCTGACGGTCAACGGCGATGCCGGTCTTGGCGACCGGAGCGTTTACGGTCTTTCGTTGACGGATGCCGTCGTCGACTTCGGCAAGCTTGGCAATGGAGACGGCGTACTGGATCTCGAACACCAGAATCTCACGATCGGCGGCTCTTCGGGCTCGACGACGGTTCGCCTGGACAGCGAATTCCAGAGTGTTGAGAGCGACACCGGCTCGGCAGCCTTCATGCAGGGCGGCTCCTTGACGCTGATCCGCGACGCTTCAAACGATTTCAGCGGCGATCTTTCTAAGCTGAAGCTTGAGCTTGACGGTGCTGCGTCCGCCGGCACGGCGATTGAGCAGGCGGTTATTCAAAACAACGTCGAAACTGCTCGTCTCGAAGGCACGGCGCAGGGTTTCGGTGCGGTTCAGGGTGAAGATGACGGGCTCTGGGATCTGAATCTCAACCTCAGCTTCACGACGCTTCGAATCAATAAGGACCGCACCTTTACGGTTTCCGAGGATGGTGAGATCGGGCTCGTCATCACCGACGACGGTGAAGATGCGGCCGGAGGCTTGTCCATTACCGGCGACGCAAGCGTTCAGCTTTCGAAAGCCAATTCGTATCACGGAGAAACTTCTGTCTCGAGCGGCGCGGAGCTCATACTTGCTGCAAACGATGCGCTCGGCCACACCAGCGCACTTAATACCGAGACGGGCACGTCGGTTGCCTTCGGCGACACGAATCAGACGATTGGTGAAATCCACGCTTCGGGTGCGCTCGTCTCCGACGAGGACGCTTCGGGCAAGCTCACGATTACGTCGGGCGGCGAGGTTTCCGGCGCCAACTCGGGCTTCCACCTTGACGTCGATCTGACGGGTAATGGCGATCTCACGCTCACGGATGTTGCATCGCTCGGTACCGACAATCTCGTGACGATCACCAATGCAGGCGCAGAACTCGTTCTGGCCGGTGCCGGCGGATCGTTCAGCAATGCTCTTTCGGGTGCCGGTTCGCTCAGAATCGGTGCCGGTTCGGACGTGGCGCTCACGGGCGAGAACGACCTCACGGGCGGTCTCGCGGTTGACGCGTCCGGCAATGTGAGTGCGGGCGGCAACATCTACGACCACATTGGTACGGGCACTGTTGCGCTTGCCGGCGAAGCCGACTTTACGCTTGAATCGCAGGACACCGCCGATTGGACGTGGAACAACACTGTGACGGGCTCGGGTGACCTCACGCTCGCGCGCGACGGCTCCGGCTCTCGCGATCTGCTCTTTAAGGCGGGTTCGCTTTCGGGCTTTGGCGGCACGCTGACGCTCAACAACTGGACGATCGATCTTTCCGAAACGGGCGGCGTCAAGAACGCAACGCTCGGCGAGATCTATGGCTCGGCTCTCACGGATCTCACGCTTAAGAACGGTGCGCAGGCGCTCGTTACGGGCGAAGTTGGTCTTGAAACCAAGAGTCTTACGCTTGGCGACAGCGGCCGTCTCACTTTGAACGGCGTCGGTGCTCCGGGATCGGCGGGTACGGACAGCGCGCATATCACCGTTGACAAACTTCATCTTGAGGACGGCTTCAATATCGACCTCGGCGTCGAGAATGCCTCCGTCGAATCGTCCGATCTCCTCCTCCAGGATTCGGGCAGCGGCACAACGATCGATGTGGCGACCGCGATGCACGGCATTGTGGGTGATCTCGCGAGCGGTACTGTGACCGTTAACGGTGAAAGCAGCACCGGTCAGACGATTCGCTTTGATGTCGAACAGTCGGGCAGTGTTGCTCAGGAAAGCGGTACGGTGGCCGAAGCCATCTACGGGTACGGAATCCGGACCTCCGGCGACGCCGGCGGTCAACAGGATCTCCAGATCACGTATTCGCTCGAAGGCATCGATATCGCCAACGACAAGACGCTCGTGCTCACGGGCGACGCCGACGACGCGACGGGCAACGGCAGCGTCCTCAGCGTCTACCTGACGGGTGAGGGCAATCTGCGCGTTGCCGGCAACACGGTACGTCTGAGCGACGACACCAAGCAGGCCTCCGACTTCAAGGGCACGACGACCGTTACGAGCGGCGCAACGCTCTACGCGGAAGCCGGCACGCTCGGCGAAACTGCGCGTCTTACCACCGAGTCCGGTGCGCAAACCCATATCGAAGGCGACAACACCGTTCGCGGCATCACGTTGGCTTCGGGCGGTCAGCTTGCCATCGGTTCCTCCGACTCGATGGGCGGCGCGAGCGATGTGACGCTCACCATCATTTCGTCGACCGACGGGACCACGTCTGCTGACCAGATCAATCACCTTTACGGCGATCTGCACGGGCATGGTGATTTGAAGGTCGTCGGCAACGGTAAGGTTCACGAAGGCGTGGCCGCGGACCTTACGATTCACGGTTCGCAGACGACCTTCTACGGCGACCTTGTGCTCACGAATGGCGCTTGGGTTGACATTGCCGCGACGGACAGCAGCCTCTTCGGCAACAGCTCGGCCGGCAACAAGGTGAAGGTCTATAAAGATTCGCTTCTGACAATCGAGTCCGATCGCTCCGGTGACGCTTCGTTCTACGGCGTCTTTACGAACGGCGAAGACGGTTCCGGCGGCGGCACGGTCGAAATTTCGCTCCTGAACACATCGGATCACTTCCGCTTCGCGGCGGCACAGTCGAATGCCCGCTTCACGGGCACCTTCGTGCTCAATAGCGGCACGATCGACTTCACCGATCTCTTCACGTCAACCGACGGGAGCGGCGATCCGCTTGCCGGGGCAACGCTCGTCCTTAACGACGGCGGTGTGGTCGACCTCGTGGGCGACGGCTCCGGAACGAGTGCTTCGAACGAACGCAAGCTCGGCGGGCTCACCATGGCGGGCGGCACGATCGAAGCCGGCTCTATCGGCTATAGTGCCGGCCAGGGTGCTTTCAACTCGACGATCAATCTCGGTTCGGGCACATTGACGCTTGAGCACGCCACGGGAGCTGCTGATGACCGACAGTCCACCGTTGTTCTCGGCACGACGGACGATCCCATCCAGATTTCCGACAGCGGCTCCGAAATTCTCAACGCCGGCTCTGTCGGCGCGAACGTCACTGTCATCTCCGGCATCGGTGATCTCGTTCTTGTGGACGGTGATACATCGGAAACCGTGAGCGGCAGCGGCTCGACGGTGATCGGCAGCGACTATCTCCACGCCGAACGTCCGGCGAACGGGACCGCGCAGGAAATTGAGCAGAACGTCGTCAATGCGGACGGCAGTTCCGGTTACGCGAGTGTCGCCGAAACCGTTCGCAAGTACGATGAGAACTTCACGTACAACAGCGAGTCCGGCACGCTTTCGATCGGCTACAAGGTCTCCGATCTTGGTCTGCTCTACGAAACCGGCAATGTCAGCAGCAGCAACTACACTAAAGATTCTCGCTGGCAGGGTCTTACCATCACGGCCAATGCGGCAGCGGACGGGACGTCCGTCTTTGACGCACTCATCAAGGACGGTGAGAACGGCAACGCGGCCGGCAACATCGTCTTCAAGGGCGCCGACGGCAAGGGCACGATAACGCTTGCAGGGGATGAAAATACCTACACGGGCAAGACGTGGCTCACTAAGAATGCTCAGGTCGTCTTCGAGACCGACTCGGGCTTCGGCAATACCGCAGCGCTTCGCGTCGACTCGGGCAGCTCCGTTGACTTTGCCGGTCACAATCAGTCGATGGGCGCGCTCTTTGCGCTCGGCGACGATGCGCTCAAGAGCACCGACGGGGCCAATTTTGCTGTCGACGGTACGGCGATCATCAACGGCGCCAACGCTAACCTGCACGCAGACTGGACGTTCAGCGGCAGCGTGACGATCGGCGACGAGCTCTCTCTCGGCGACGGTGCCGTCGAACTCGCCGGTACAACGACGCTCACGATTGCGGGGAGCGAAGCGAACGGCACGATCGACAATGCGATCACGGGCGGCGAGCTCACCAACATCTACGTGACTTCGGGCGCCAATGTCTCCTTTGCGAACGCCGATATTCTGTCCGGACCCAACTTCACGGGCAATATCGCCGTTTGGAGCGGTGCGTCTGCCGGCTTCGCGATCGAAAGCGGCGCCACGGTCAGCAACGGTCTTACCATCGGCAGCACCGGCAAGGTCAGCTTCGAATCGACTTCGGGCGGCACGCTCGCCTTTGAAGACGCCAACATTTACGGCACGCTCGAACTCAACAACGTCACGTTCGACCTTGACGCGCACGGCGACGCCTTCAATCGCGGCTCGAGCCTTGTTGCCAACGCCGGCACGCGGATCGATGTCTCCGACGCCGTTTCGGGCGCCGTCTCTAACATCACGCTCAACAGCGGCAGCACGGTTGCCTTTGAGAACGGCACGCCGGGCGCAGCGGGCGAAGGCGAAGTCGCGAGCATCAATCTTGGCAGCAGCGGCACGCTGACGCTTGCGGGCGATGTGACCGTTGACCTCGATATCAACGATTACGCCGACGCTTCGGATGTCGAAGATGCGCAGGGCGATCTCATCAATCGTCCGCTCACCGCACAGGATCTGACCGGAGAGGACGGCGGCGCGGTACTCGCGACGCTCATTGCGGGTCAGGTTGCGAGCGACACGGCCGATCTCAATCTCAAGACCGACGGCAAGGATGTTGAAAGCAACAAGCTCGACATTGCCATTCGCAACGCCGCCAACGGCGAAGAAGTTGCCACCGGCACCTACGACTACAAGCTTGTCCTCGACAAGAACGGCGCCGGTTCCGGTCTGAAGCTCTCCTACGGTCTCACCGAGGTTACGATTCACGACGACAATACGCTTGAGCTTACGGGCACGAGCGCCGACGAAGACGACAACGAGCTCACGGCCGCAGTGAAGGGCACGGGCAATCTGCGCATCACCGAAGGCGAGGTCACGCTCGTCGATAAGGACAGCGACTACACGGGCAGCACGTCCGTGGCTGCGGGTTAGCCGGTTCTGCCGGACATACGCTCGGCCAAACGTCCGAACTGCGCCTTGAAGGCGCCACCGGCGTCGTGAGCGGCGCTTCGGCGACGATCCTCGGCGAAGAGACGGTCTACGGCCTCAACGTTCAGTCGGGTGCGACCCTCAACCTCGCTGCCGGTTCCGGTGAAGGCGCCGGCGCGGTTCTCACGGTTGCGGGCGGCGAGGACGACAACGTCATCGCAGGCAACGATGCGCTCGGCCAGGGCGGCGGCAAACTTGCCGTTTCCGGCGACGGAACAAAGCTCACAGTCGAAGGCGCCAACAGCCGGTTCACCGGTATAACGAGCGTCGAGTCGGGAGCCGTCCTTTCTGCCGGCAACACCGCTTCGCTCGGCACGGGGAACACCGAGATTGCCGCCGGCGGCACGCTCGAAGTTGTCGCTGCGGTTGACGCCACGAGCGGCGCGAGCCGCGTTGTATCGCAGATCACCAATTCGGTGACGGGAGCGGGCGACGTGGTGATCAATCTTTCGGGGACGGCACAGGCGAACCAGAAGATGTTCCGCTTCGCCGACGATCAGACTTCCGGGTTCTCGGGCAACATCGTGCTTGAGAACGGTGGCTACTCGCTTGCCTATGCCAACGACGGCGACGCAGAGACTGACTACACGGCCAATCAGCTTGCGGCGATGAATTCGCGAATCTCGGTTGAAGAAAACGGCCACCTCTACGTGAGCACAGTTGATCACCAGATCAACCGCTACATCGACAAGCATGTCCGAGCGCTTACTCTTAACGGCGGCAATATCTACTTCGGCGGCTTGCGCTACGACATGACCTCGATGGACGAAAGCCTCGGCGGTCAGTTGCAGCTTGCGGGCGACACCGACAAGAGCGCAACGCTCGAGATCCAGTCTGAGTCGTTCGTCAACCTTGATGCGGGTGCGACCAACACGCTTACCGACGGCTCCGAACTGCTCGTGGCTGACGAGGGTGCGAAGATCGACCTCATCCAGAATGCGGCCGATGTCGCACTTGGTTCCGGCGCAGACACGATCTGGGCCTCTTCGAGCGATGAAGCCGATTTCACGGATCTGCTCAACGACTACCTGAAGCTCAACACGGTCAATTCCGATGCCGAACAAACGCTGACGCAGGACGGCCGCGATGTGGCGATCGTTACGCGCGGTTTCGGCAGTAGCGGTCATGACGAAGTCTTCGGCGTTGAACAGAACGATTCTTCGGCTTGGGATCTTTATCTCAACTACCACGTCTCGAAGATCGAACTGATCGATTCGGAAAACACGCAGGGTCTGCTCATCACGAATGACGAGGCCGGTTCCTATTCGGATCTGACCGCTCTTGTCACGGGCTCGGGCAATCTGACGCTTTCCGGCGTTTCCGGCACGACGATCGCGCTTGGCGACGGTTCAGCCGCTACGCAGAACGACTACACGGGACGCACCACGGTCACGGGCTCCGTCACCGTGAAGGCGGCCGAGGATAACGCGTTCGGCAATACGTATCGTCTCAATGTCGAATCCGGCGCCAAGGTTGACTTCGGCGAATTCGATCAGACCCTCGGCATCCTTGAAGCCCGCGGGGACGATGCGCTCGCCGGTACGGCCGACTCCGTCGTCACGATTACCGACGACATGATCGTCACCGGCAAGAACGACGACTTCCACTCGCAGGTGAGGCTCGAGTTCTCCGGCACGGGCACTGTCAGCGATGTCGGCGGTCTCGGTACGGGCGACATTTCGATCGGCAAAGACTACACGCTTGTTATCGCCGACGAAAACGAATCCGACGGAAACCGCGTCGGCAACAACATCACGGGCTCCGGTACGGTGGTGATCGGTCGCGACGACGCGACGGGCACGATTGAACTCGGCGGCAAAAACGCCGGGTTTACGGGCAACGTGCGCGTCAAAAGCGACTGGACGCTCAAAGCTTCGATGGGCAAGGGCGAAACGGCCGCCGACCGCATCGGATCGGGCAACCTTGTCCTCAGCAACGGTGCGACGGGCAGCTTCACGCAGACGGAAGGCAACCTCGACTGGACGTCTGCCGTGATCGGCGAAGGCGACCTCGTTCTCTCCGCCGGCAAGGACAGCGACGTGACGATTTCGGGCGGCCTCGACTACTTCAACGGCGACATCACGATCGGCGGCGGACGCTTTGAGCTCGCTTCCGGCAACGGCAATGTTGAAAATGTCGACGGCTCCAACCTCCATGCCACGGGCGAGGACACGACGGTCGTCGTGGCCGACCAGGGCACGGTGATCCTCGGCGACGACCTCTCCGTTGAGTCGGGCGCGTCCATCGTCTTTGAAGGCGACGTCACGCCGGGTACGATCGGCGACGCTCAGCTTGTCGTGGCGGGCGACCTCACGATCACCGAAAGCAATGTCACGATCAATGTTGGCGGCAAACTCGATCCTGGTGAATCGGGCACTGCTTCGCTCAATGTTCAGGATGTGACTTCTGCCGATCGCAGCGACGAGCTTGCGCTCGTCATCGCCGAAGCGGATAACATCGTTCGTTCGGGCAACGACCTTGTCGTTCTCGGACCGGACGGCAATCCGATCAATAATCCGGAAGATCGTCTGGGCGTTTCGATAGTCGACGGCGACGAAGAGATTGCCACGGGCTACTACGACTTCGGCCTTACGTCGACCGAGTCGGGCGGCCGCGACATCCTCGGCGTCGGCTATCAGCTCATGGAAGTCAACGTAAAGGTCGGCAAGACGCTGGTTCTGAACGGTGCCCATGCCGCCGACGTTGACTACGAAAACGCCTCTTCGTTTGATGCCGCCATCACCGGCGAGGGCAATTTCGCGCTTGCGAACGGCGAGCTTACGCTCACGGGCAAGAACACCTACACGGGTTCGACGCTCGTCGGCGACGGTACGTCCGAGACG
>ENA-ORQX01001603-ORQX01001603.1-human-gut-metagenome-genome-assembly--contig:-NODE-1603-length-13724-cov-3.961885_pt1 | contig 13724 bp, 13 predicted proteins | sample MGYA00242170_ERZ509124 | MGnify/ENA primary metagenome ERZ509124 (study PRJEB26280, sample SAMEA2338647) | human gut metagenome | biome: human gut; feature: human-associated habitat; material: faeces... | reverse complement strand
GTATGTGGATTTTTGATGAAATCGCATTAATATCCTAATTCCTCTCCGATGAGAATTACTTTGATTCTTCCCGGAATACCACTTCTTCTGGTGATAACAACCTGATTACAGATACATTCCGGTGAGAGGCAGTCGGCACATGTTCCGGTGAGTGCACATGGCGTTTTCTTGCTAAGGCGGATGCAGTTGGCAGGAGTAGCAGTATTATGTACCCGGTCAAGAGCGTCGTCAACTGTTTTTACAACCTTATTCATACCCACGATCAGCAGAACATGCTTTGGTCCATAGGCATACGCAGCCACGCGATTGGCATTTCCATCGATATTGATAAACACTCCATCCTCGCTCATGGCGTTGACGCTGCCTAAAAAATAATCCGAGCTGAATGCTTTCCGCGCAATCTCCTCTTTTTCCTCCGGGGTTTTTACTTTATCCCGGTCATAAAATTCATACTCACCATTGGAAATGGCATCGTAAAGGCCACACTCCTTTACAGAAGTTGCACCGCCCATGTTGATACTGCTGCCCTTCGGGATCAGTTCGAGTGCTTTCTTTACAGCCTCTTCTTTTGTCTCTACATAATATGCTTCCATGTTGCGGGAGTTAAGTGCCGCCACAACACGCGCTCCCAGCTTCTCATTTCTCATTTTCCTTACGTCCATTGTGTAAACCTCTTTTCCAAATAGCTACGCTATGATTTCATACTGCATCAGCTCATATTTGAGTCTGCTTCCCTCCATAATCTCCGGCGGAAGCAATGCCCGCGCCACAAGTTTTAAATCATCACTTTCAATATCTGTCCGCTTTAAATTTGCATAATCTCCATCAATGCTGACCACTTCATAATACCATGTTTCCATATGCTACCTCCATTTTTTATTTCATATAAATCTCACAGACTGCTTAAAGGCGCTACATGAATGTATTTTTTCGCATAGCTATTGATTCCCCGCAGTAATCCGTCTGCTAATTTTTCCATTTTTTTGTCACTGTGATCCGAGCACTGGTTGCCCAGTTCAATATCAACAGAAGGAATTGTACTGTATGAAGTCTGCGTCAGGTCAATCTCCGCAGCTCCTGTCCCGCTTATTTTCACTTTTTTAGAACGCAATCCCTTAATCAAAGCTTTTCCCAGAGCATCATGTTCTTTCCAATAAGAAGCAACCGGTTTTCGGTTTTTCAGCTGTTTCGGAACAGAAGCATAAAAACATCCTTTGTCATAGGAAAGTCCGTCACTGTCCCAATGCAGTGCAATATGACAATCTGCTACATTATTACATATAACCGTGCGCGCCACATTATCCAATTGCACATCCTTTCCATCCCGGACCATGAGCACATCATACCCCTCTGCCAGCAGTTTCTTTTTCAGAACCCGTGCCATACGAAGCGTCACATCACGTTCTGCCGTTCCGTCCCGAAATGCCATTCCATCTGAAACCGCCACTGCTTTCACAGAGCCTGCCGCTGTCGTTCCTCCGGTCACCTTTGCAGAGCCATCCGGATGACACAGCGTTTTGACCGATGAACCGCCTTTCGTCCCATGTCCCGCATTGACTGCAATCACAATGTCCTTCCGGTTCTTTTTCGCCTTGTACATAACGGCATAGCCCGATATAATTCTGGCATGATCCGCATATTTCCAGGAAGAGTCCAGATAAATTTTCTCCTTCCCCTTCGCATATCCGCATATCGGGAAACTGATGACCATCAAAAATACAATTAGAAATACTATCCCCTTTTTCATATACACTCCTCTTTCTAAACATTCGACAGTTTTTATCCCCCTGTAGGAGCAAAATATCTTTTCACTGTCTTTACTCTACCTCATTTTTTATGGTAACACAAGACAAAATCCCCGTGTCGTTGCATTTCAGTGCCTTTAAGAGTATCATTACCATGATACGAATTTTAGGAGGATAAATTTATGAAATTAAAAACAAGACAAATCACTGTTACAGCAATTTTACTCGCAATCTGCATTGTAAGCCAGTTTTTCAAAAATCTGAATGTATACATCACAGGCCCGATCATCAATGCCGCTCTGATTTTAACCACGGTATACGCTGGTCTGGCCTGTGGCATCATTTTAAGCGTGATCACTCCAATCACTTCCTTTTTCATCACCGGAAGCCCGATTATGGCAGCCATTCCTGCAATGTTCCCATGTATTATGATTGGAAATATCATTCTCGTTCTGGCAGTTGCCCTGCTCCGCAGTAAATTCGGTAAAAAAGCCGGTTTGCCCGTATCCATTGTAATTGGCGCTGTATTAAAGGCTCTGTTTATGGGAATTTTGATTTCTCTTATCATTCTGCCGAATATGCTCCCGGCAAAAATGCAGCCAATGTTACATGTCCTGCAGCTTCAATTTTCTGTCACACAGTTAATTACCGCTCTGATCGGCGGGGTATATGCTATCATCATTCTTGCGGTACTGCGTAATACCTCTCTTGGTGAGCAGGCGTAATCCCACATTACATAAATTAACGCCCCGGCAGCTACAACTACCGGGGCGTTTTATGTACCTCTCCAAAGTACCAGTTCTTTTTATTTTCTTTGTTTACTCTACATTTTTCAAAGCCTGATCCATCGGAATCTTCTTGATTCTCTGGAAATCAAATACCATAACAATCAGATATCCGATCAGCACAAATCCAAACATTTTTGCATAACCAATCGGTGTTACGCGAAAAGTGAACCAGCCGCTGTAGGAAAAGAGCATCATCCGCCATGCCGCGGCCATAACAAGTGTTCCAAGAATCACACTGATGAGATCCGCGATTACAACCACAATACTCGTCGAAAGCAGATACAGACTCGCGATCTCTTTGTTTTCGTACCCAAGGATTTTGGTCATGGAAATTGCATTTTCATTCTTCTCAATAATCAGTTTCGTCAGAAGATAGATCATAACCGCAGCCAGAAGAATACAAAGAATCTGGAAATAATTCATGTACGATCCCATCGAATGGTCAAGCTGATCTGCCATCTTTGTAATATCTCTTATCGTGATTGTCGTTGCAATATTTTCCTCATCAATATCTGTAATCCTGCTGTCGGATAAAAATCCACGGAATTCATTTTCCTTTAAGTCAAATACTTTTCCGTAATTGTCAATCGACATAAAGACCGCAAGACTTTGAGATTTGTCATAAAATCCCGCAACTTTAAACTTGTAAGATTTGTTTTCATACTTTTCATCCAGCGATATGGTATCGCCAACGGTAAGTCCATACTTGTCAGCAAACGAAGTGGAAATATAAACTTCATTTTTCTTGAGCGAACTTAACTTTTTGATCTTTACATAGTTGCTGTTGTCCGCGATTCCATATACGGAAATCTCCTCATCGAGCGCATCACTCTTTTTAACGAGTGAGGTCATGTCAAACTTCTCCGCATCTTTATTTTCTGTCGTAATCAGTTTATTATCGTCATCCTCATAGGATTTGAGCACATACTGATATTTTGCAAACATCATGCCATCCGTATTGCTCTTGTAATAATCGAGCGTATCCGGCATACCGACCGCCATCGCAAGCATGATCATGATAAAGAAAATACCGACAAACAAGATCAGATAGTTTGCAACATTCTGGAACATGATACGCAGACGGAAACGGCTTAAAAAGCTCCATCTCGGCAGACGCATGGCTTTTTTGTTCTTTGCCTTTTTTAAATCATGACGTAAAAACTGCAGTGGTGTATGCTGCATCATGCGCACGATCACGATCAGGTTGACCACCAGCATGAGGATAACCGGAACCAGTGTGGTCTTGATAAATGCATCCGGATTCCAGATCGTGTAATACGTTGGCAGACTGTAACTGTTGTAATACATCGACACAACAATATTTTTAAACACCGTATAGCCGAGTATATTTCCGACAATCGCAGCCAGCAGTGTTACAATAACCGGCATGGACAGATAGTGCCGCACCAGCTCTCCCTTCGTGTAACCGGACGCGCGCAGCGTTCCGATCGCGGAGGACTCTTTTGCAATCGTATTGCTGATCGTCACGGCAAAGATAAATGCGATGATTACCACAAGGATATCCAGCAGCACACCGCCCATGGCTTTGTCCGATCCCATATCATCGGTTGCAAAATTGATCGCCGGATTTCCATATTTCGGTGTGTAATCTTCGAGCTCATTGTCCGCAACAACCACCTGTGTGAGCAATGCACGCATAAAATTATCAGAGCGTGTTTTTTCCCCGGCCTCATCCGCAGGCTCCGTTTCATATTTCCATGCATAAGTATAGTGAATACTCTTGTGCAGCCGGTCGAAACCGTCCTGTGTCACCATTGCCACATCAAATTTCAGTGCATCAAACATCAGATCTGTGGTCTTTTCATGTAAGGTGGAGTAATTGACATACGCAAGCAGTCCCACAACCTTATAAGTCTCTCCGGAAACTGTGACGGTATCTCCCACCTTTATTCCGACGTTGTCGGCGTGCATACGGTCAATGGCAATTTCATCCGCCTTCTGTGGAAAACTTCCCTGCAGCATACATGCCAGGTTGATATCCTTTGTCTTTGCAAATACGCGGATCGTTCCATCCTTTTTCCCGTCGTTATTATAATCTTCTTCCTCATTTCGGAAAAAGTTTTCATACAATGTTGTCTTTGTTGCCTTAAAATCCGCTTTTTCACCGGTCTCAATTGCCGAAAGCAAGGTGGCATCTGCCTGTTTTTTTAACTCAAAATGACCGTCTTCCTGTTTGTATTTTGTCACGCCTTCGTTTGCCGAAGTAATCATACTCTCGTTTGCCACATACATACCGGACACAAAGCCGATCGTGAGCACAAGAAACAGGAATACAACCAGATATTTTTTCCAGTCCCCGATCAGTTCCTTCGGTATTCTCCTGATCAGGGGATTTTTGATTTTTTTCTTTTTCATAGCAGCCCCCTTACCATTCCAGATCTTCCGCGGATACCTTGTTTGTATTGATGTCGTTGTGGCGCACCGCACCGTCACGGAGCTTGATCACATGGTCTGCCATATTTTTGATCGCCTCGTTATGTGTAACCATAATGATGGTATTTCCGTATTTTTTGTTGACCTCCTCAATCAGCTTTAAGATCTCCTTGGAAGTATTGTAGTCAAGTGCTCCCGTCGGCTCATCGCAGAGCAGAATATCCGGATTTTTTACAATCGCACGGCCGATGGAAACACGCTGCTGCTGGCCGCCGGACAACTGGTTCGGCAGTTTGTAGCGGTGCTCGTAAAGTCCGAGCGTATGTAACAGATCATCAATATCAAGGGCGTTATCCGACAGATATGCCCCCACTTCAATATTTTCTTTTACATTTAAATTGCCGATCAGATTATACATCTGGAATACATAGCCGAGATGTTTTCTGCGGTACTGTGTCAGTTTTTTCTCACTCATATCCTCTAACTTATCGCCGTTGATATTGATGTAACCGGAATCGGCGTTATCAATGCCTCCGATGATATTGAGCAGTGTGGATTTTCCGGAACCGGATGGTCCTAACAGCACACAGAACTCCCCTTTTGCAACGGAAAAATTCATGCCGCGGAGTACTTCCTGACGCGTCTGTCCGATTCCGAATCCTTTCTTTAAATCTACAATTTCCAAAAACTTCTTTTCTTCCTCTGACATAGAAACTCCCTTTCTTTTTGGTTTTACCTTTCATACTAATATTAGTTTCATCTAACCTCTGGTTCTTTTTTTAGGTCTCCCGCAAAAAGCGAAAGACCTGTGCTTCTTTTCTAAACCTTTTGTCCAAACGCGGACGATCTGTGCTTCTTTTCCCGACCTTCCGTCAAAACATGCGGACAGCCTACGGTCTGACGAGTCCGTACCAGCCTGCCAGCAGATATTTTACACCTTTTTCCGCAAACCGCAGTGCTTCTTCCTCGTCATCCATGTGCGTTACCATAAATATAAACATATCGATCTGTGAATGGGACATCCAGTGTACAACGCTTTGTTCCACCATCGGCACATGGTAAGCTTTGCACATCGCTTCACAGATAAATGCATTGTGCTCATCCATCTGGTCGACCAACCGGTCCGGCATACGTTCCATGCTTGATCCCTGCGCTTTTGTCAGCACTAAAAGCACTTCATCCCGGTAGGTGTACAGTTCATGGACAACCTGTGCGACTGCTTCAAAATCGCTGCTGTCATCATGCTCTTTTGCTTTGCCGCTCTCCATCTCCCTGACTTCAAAAGAAAAATGCTCCCGCAGAATTTCATTGAGCCGATCCATAAAATTTCCTACCACCTCACAGAACAGATCGTCCTTGTCCTGAAAGAAAAAATACAGTGCCCCTGTGGTCACACCCGCCTTCTGGCAGATTCCTCGGAGGGATGCCCCCGCAAACCCTTTCTCCATAAATTCTTTTTTGGCACATTGGATCAGGTGTATCTTCGTCTCGCTGTCATGTATTTTCTTTCCTGCCATGGTACGCTCCCTGTAAATAAAAATGTAACATAACGTTGTTATGTTAGATAACACCGTTATGTTACATCATTCCCATGTCTATGTCAATAGAAAAACTTATGCATTTTTCTGTTTGTGTTTATCATAAGCTGCAAACATGCCGGCAAGCAATGTTCCGGAAATAGAATGCCAGGTGCAGGAAACTGCGCAGATGATCGCAGACTCCGGTGTTGCGGAAAACTGTGCGGTCGTTGTGGCAAGGTTTGTTGCCAGTCCCGCATTCTGCATGCCAACTTCGATGGCAATGGTTCTCTTTTTGGCGGTATTCATGCCAACAAGTTTTCCTGCTCCATAACCAAGCAGATAACCAAGTCCATTGTGAAGAAAAACAGCTACAAAGATTACAGCTCCGGACTGGAAGAACTTCGCGCCCTGGGAAGATACCACACCACCGACAACACACGCCAGCCCCAGTACTGCCACACCCGGCATAATTTTCTGTAACTCACTGAACATTTTCTTTTTCCCCAGCAGATAGTTTAAAAGGAAGCCCAGTGCTACCGGAAGAATAACCGTTTCCACAATGGAAACAAGCATTGGCAGTGCCTTGATGGAAATATTGGTTCCGCTTGCCAGAAGAGAAACCATAAGTGGTGTCATGATCGGGGAAAGGATCGTGGATACGGTTGTCATTCCCACGGAAAATGCCACATCTCCACCACAGAGATACGACATGATATTGGATGACACACCACCCGGACAACAACCTACCAGAATGAGTCCCAGTGCAATGCCGGCAGGAAGATGCAGCACTTTCGTCAGTGCGAATGCCAAAAACGGCATAATCAGATACTGTGCCAGTGCACCAACACAGATATCGAATGGTCTCTGTGCCAGAATCTTAAAATCCTGCGTTGTCAGTGTCAAACCCATACTGAACATAATAATACCGATGATGATGGACTGACTTGTAAACTTATTGGAAACCGGATCGGTAAATAACTGATGGTTTACCCATCCCATCATTCCCGGAACGATAAATGTTACTACCGCAATTGCAATTACCACAATTGATGTGTAGTCCGATAACCATTTGCTGAGTTTTTGTAGTGCTTTCATAAACTTTTCCTCCTTGGTCTGTTCACTGAAAAACGAATTCAGACATTAAAAAAGCCCCTTCCCAGATACTACTCTGGAAAGGGACGAATAAAATCCGCGTTACCACCCTGATTCCACAGAAAAACTCTGTGACACTTCACATACCAACATATGCTATCCCATAACGGAGGAAACCGGCGAAGTTTACTCACAGTTGTCTGCTTTCAGCCCGCTTCTTAGAGAGGATCATCCATATCCGGCTACTACCTGTTCGCACCACCCACAGGCTCTCTGAAAATAACGATAAGATACGATGCTGTTCTCATCAACGAATTTCGGTGAACAATATTTTCTTTTCGATGATTATTATATTCCCCTGTACAGATATGTCAAGGAAAATTTTTTCCACCAACGCTTTTCTGATTGACCTCTCCGTTTGCTCTTATGGGACATACATTACATCTTTTTCTCTATATGTCCCCACAACTTTCCATCAGTCTTTTTCAAAATGCTGATAATCCTTCGAATGTGTCCAATCACCGCCCCAGATAAATCCATATCTGGTAAAAAGCTTGTAACACAGATCATCGTGATCGATCTTGTGCGGAAAATCCCCACTCCGGTCAACATACGCTTTTGCATTTGCAGGCTCAATCGACAGCTTTCCGTTGACGGTTTTTACATAGGGGTTATAAAGCGTATTGATGTCGACTGCCATGCCCAGACCGTGTTTTGAGATTGTTGTCGTATGGGAAATGAAACGGAAATTAAACGCAGAGGAATTGTTATCGCTCATGGATGCCTCATCATCCGCATCGTATTCATCCACCAGCCGGACTTTTTCAATGGGATATTCTGCCTCATACAACTGCCTGAAAATGGCAAGTACATCCTCTGCAATGGCTTTATTTACCACAAGTTCTCCCTCTTTTGTCTGACAGTCAAACCCCATGTGGAGCACATGAAGATAGCGGAGATCTTCCCGCGGTACGGTACAATCTGCCTTGTATGATTTTCCCTGCATCTTCTCAAAAATATCGTCCGGGATTTTGGAAATATAGAACGCTTCCTCTGTGATACTTTTCCCGGTACGGTCCGCATTTTCAACACTTTGTTCTTTCTGCGTATGATCCGGTTCGTTCATGTTTTGTTTTTTCTCACTCAGTTCTGTCCCTGAAGTCCTGTGATCCTGTTCTTTTTCACTGTTCTCCTGATCCGCAACCTCAGACTTTTTTGTGTTTGATTTTTCCGGATGCCGGATCAGACGGCTTCCGGTTACGACTGCGGCGGCTGCAAGTAACACGGCCGCAGTGATGATCATTCCTTTTTGTTTTTTCACCAGTTTCTCCTTACTGACACGTTTCCCTTTTCTGTACATAAAAATTCATCCGCTTCAACATGATAACACCTCTAAGCCTACGCTATCGAAAAAAGTGTCATGTGAAAGCCCGAAGGCCGCATTTCTGCACGGATGAATTGTGTATATTTTAGCACTGATTTTTGGGATTTGCTATATTTTCATAACAAAAAATGCATTTTTCTTTTAATGCACCCTCGAAAAATAATCCATCAGAATTCCCTTAATATGATTATACCTTCTGGCATAAGAATTCTCCACCCGTATAATCTCCATATTGTGTGCCTGACAGATGGCATTTTTCTTCCGGTCGCGCTCCTGCACCACCGCATCTTCAAAATGCTCTTTCCCGTCAAGTTCGATTGCCAGAACCGGCAGTTCCTTTTTTCCCTGTTTTTCGTACACAACAAAATCAAAGCGCCCCATATAAAACAGATCATCATATGTCATATTGTCCTGAAACACCTGCGATATGGCAACTTCTTTGTGGATCACATACTTACTCTGGGAAAGCCAGATATTTTCGAGCGCATGCGTCAGGTTTTCGAGAAACGCATTTTCGGTAGCGGTAGAAAACGGCTGGATGCCAAGTGCACGGGAACTGATATGTTTTTCCGTAATCTCTGACTTCCCGTTGGTTTTGATGTACTGCGCAAGTTCATAAAGATCATCGTCTGCCTGTCCTGCATGCAGGCGCTCCAGTTCTTTGCTGTCTGCGAGCAGAACAAGTTTGTCTTTCGCCCGTGAGGTTGCAACATTGATCAGTTCCTTATTGTTTTTCAGCCACTGATAGGTACCGGCATTGGTGCGGTCGGACAGTGCCGTGGAAAAAAGCACCACATCCTTTTCATCTCCCTGAAAAGCATGCACCGTTCCACAGACTAAATTTTCGAGGTGGTTTTCTTTGATCGCCTGCTCGATCAGTGCCCGCTGGTTTACAAACGGTGTGATCACCGCGATACTTTTGTCCGTGTTCTGCTTCGCGTATGCAATGACCTCGTCTGCTTCCGCCGGAGATGTATTTTTGATCTCGGCACGATCACTTTTTACATCTACATAGACAAGCGGCTCCGGCTCTTTGCTTTTTGAACAGATCTGCAGTTTGGAATTGTAATATTTTTTATTGTTAAATCCAATAATTTCTCTGTTGCAGCGGTAATGGCTGCGCAAAAGCACTTCATCACTCACCGCATCACATGCCAGATACGTTTTGTAAATTGAATTCTTTCTGTAATCATATTCCTCTGCCACATGATACCGCCGTCGCAGCTTGCGGTTGATCAGTTCTCCGAGCAGAATAACCGGATTCAGCTGCTGCGGATCTCCCACAAGCATCAGTTTCTCTCCACGGATAATCGGGACAAGAGAGATCGCAACATTGCACTGGCTGGCCTCGTCCATAATGGTCATGTCAAACAGCGGCTCCGGTTCCCCGATCTTATGTGCCGATATGCAGGTAGTGATAATGATTGAAAAAACACGCTGCAGCTTTTTTACATTTTCGGATTTCTGTATATATTTGTTGAATGCCCGCGCCTGTGTCTCTGGATTTTCTCCGGAATCTAAAATCTCCCGCAGTTCCTGATATTTTGGCTCCTCAAGTGTCTTGATATAACGCGCAGACGTATAAAATAAATACTGATAAAATTCTTCTTCGTTGCGGTCGAGAAGCTGCAGGGCATCCGAATCGGAAATTTCGCCAATCTGGTGGATTCTCTGATCAAGCCTCTGCATCTGGTATCCCTGCAGGTCCATCTGAAACGGGAGCAGATTCATGGCATTTTTGATATGTTCCTGGTATTCCATCAGATGCGAAAGTGTCTCTTTCCGCTCCTTTAAATCCAAAATTTCCTCATACTCTTTCAGTCTCGCAGAAAGACGTTTTGCACGGTCATCCTTGCGCTTATCGAGCGTGGATGTATATATTTTTACGGTCTGCACCTGATTGCGCAGGCGGTTGATGTAGCTGATTGCAGCTTTAACTTTGTCTATATTCCCAAGCCGCAGTACCGGAAACGGAATGGTCTGTCCATGGTACTCAAGATGTGTCAGTTTTTCAAATACATTGTCGATTGGAACGTTATTGTAGGACGCAAATAAAACGGTCGTATTGTTAAAAAACGCCGTTACTATTGTGTTAATGATCGTATTTGTTTTTCCCGTGCCCGGTGGCCCCTGTATGTAGGCAAGCGGATATTTCATGGCGTTGTTGATTGCCAGCAGCTGATCCAGATTGATGTTCTGATTGATCAGTGCAATCGGATACGCCTTGGTGCGGCGCGGCCGTTCTAACAATTCCCCGAAGAAGGCTTTGACTGGATAAGTAACCTGCTGCTTTTCAAACATATCAAGTATGGCTTTGTACTCGTCATGCAGATTCAGCACTACATCCATCCCAAGCCCCAGCACATACGGCATATCATCTACGACCGGCTTTTGCCCGCCATGACCGGTAATCGCATCTTTGATTTTTTCCAGATTGTTTTCAAAATCTTCCAGCAGTTCGTACTCGTCCGCATCCAGAAATTTACGCGCATTTTCCGTCTGTCCGTCAATGCCAAACTGTGTGCAGACTGTGATATCTTCATCCGGCTGAAACACTCTGTTTTTCACATCAAGGTTCAGGTTCCGGTATGCCAGAACATACAGCCCCTTCGCCGTGTGAATACTCAATACATTGAGTGCCAGTTTCTTAATTCTTAAATTGGTGCTCTTTTTCTTTTCGTGAGACAGGGAATACTGGAAATTTGACACGACCTCCTGAAACTGCTGATCGTTAAGTGCATACCGTCCGTTTTTCACACGATCCCCATCGATATAATGGATCAGATCATAATCGGTGATGTAAGGTGTCGTATCCATGCGGTTACATAGTTCCAGATAATTTAGTATTTTCAGATTTGCAGCGCTGGAAAAAATAGTTTTATAACGCTCCGGATGCATCTCGATATCTTCGATCAGCTGCCTGTTTTCCGGACAGTACGTTCCTTCAAGGACTTCCGTGGACAGAATGGAATCCACAAAAATTTTGTCATATTCCCCCAGTGTATACATTCCGAGGTGCAGACCATCTACTTTGAGGGTACGTTTTGCCGGATCAAGATCACGGATTCCAATCCAGTATTTTGTAATCTGATCCGCTTTGTTCCGATATTCGATTTTCAGCCACTTTCCCTCATGAATCGCCCGGAAAATGTCCCTGCAAATCTGATTCATACTATGCTCCGTCCTGTTTTACATGATATCTCTATCATTCATTATGATGTTCGGACAGAACCTTTGTCAAGCAAATCCTCAATTCCCCTTGCTGCTCAAAGGATTACTTCTTGTTTCAAAAAACTGATTGTTATCTATGCGTGCGCGGTTTTTGTCGTTGTACATACTGCTCTGCCGGATTGCGGCATTTTCTTTTTCCTGTTCCGGTGTGTTCTCCGCAAAATGTTTTGGTCCTGCGGTAACTGGATCTGCATCCGTTCCTACAAGCATCGCTGATTTATCCGTGTAATTTTTTGTTTTCATGACATACCTCCATATTTTTTGTTAGTATGTCCGATTTTTATCCTCTCCACTCCCGTAAGTAAAAGTTTGTAAAAACTTCCGTAACCGGTCTGTCTTCGGATTCTCGAAAAATTCTTTCGGGTTTCCTTCTTCCACGATTTTTCCACCCTCAAGAAAAATCATGCGGTCTGCTACTGCCTTTGCAAACTGCATCTCATGTGTGACAATGACCATGGTTCTTCCCTCTCTGGCTAAAGCCAGCACAACATCGAGGACTTCTCTTACCATCTCCGGGTCCAGAGCCTCGGTAATCTCATCTTTAGCACCTTCATGCTTCCAAGGCTCCTCTTCTATAAGCGCATATTTCTTCGGCATAAAAGATAATGCAGCGATTGCATCACGCATTTTATCAAGCAACTTATTGGCAGCCTCTGGCGTTAGAAGTTCCGCAGAAATATAATGCACAATCTCTTTCATTTGTGCCATCGCTTGCCGAGTTACCTTTACTTCGTACTTTTTATCCATACACATTAAATCTCCGCTTTTAACTGGTTAAATGCATCATCCATAGCCAAAGAGTCATCTGCCTTTGCCTGCGCAAGACCAGTCTGCATAATGGTATCAAATTTCTCTTTTGATAATGCATCTCTAGTTGTCAAAGTACTCGGGATTTCTAATGAGAAAGGGACTCCATTTATGTATTCATCAAATTTTTCCATTCCTTCCTATAATTTCAAGCCCCAAATCATTGATTTTTGGACTTTTTCTTTAAACAGTTACCTCATAACAAGTGCTAAAGTGCATGAACATTCATTGTATCAAGTACTGAATAGCTGAAAACAGGTACACCAAATAAAGCATCCATTGCTTTATAAAGGCTATAATTCCTCTGTTCTACTATGATGATGAACCTTCTGTGTCTAATGGCATCATGTGCCAACTTCCTTCGTCCCATCTGCTCATACACTGAGTGCCGGCTAAGCTTTCAAACAGGGTCATGCCCTACGGAGAGAACTACTGCCAGCTACAGCTCTTGTTTGTTTTGATTGTTACTGACCTTCCTTTGCTGCAGGGACTCTTTTCAGTGGACGCCTCCCCTGCTTTATCAGTTGGTCTTAGTGCTGATGTAGTGCACTCCACACTCCATCTGGTTTACGGGTTTCTTTTCCAGACTCCTGCCCGAATCCAGATAAACTCTGAATCCCGGCAAGGGTCTGGATTTGTAATGCTATCTTAAGTAGTACTTATGCTGCCTGTGGTATTGACTGATCTGGTCTTACAATGTCTCCCAATCCCGGCAGCTTTTAACTGGGACTGAACAGAACTGCTGTTCAACTGAGACAACTGA
>ENA-ORQX01001601-ORQX01001601.1-human-gut-metagenome-genome-assembly--contig:-NODE-1601-length-13731-cov-2.969216_pt1 | contig 13731 bp, 13 predicted proteins | sample MGYA00242170_ERZ509124 | MGnify/ENA primary metagenome ERZ509124 (study PRJEB26280, sample SAMEA2338647) | human gut metagenome | biome: human gut; feature: human-associated habitat; material: faeces... | reverse complement strand
AACAGCGCCAAGATCCGCATCAATGACCGCATCCGCCTGACCTGCATCCTGATGGGCGGCGGGCGGTTCTGGCTGCTGCCGGAGGCGGCCACCCTCCGGGATGCCCTTGCCACGGCCCTGTACAGTGGCAAGCACCCCGGCGTGGACGAGCGGCTGGATGACGGCAGCACCGATATCGACACATTGGACGCTTACGAGTACACCATCGAGCGCGATTTCAAGAGGTTGACCAACACATGAACATCACCGCATTTCTGAACTACCTGAACAAGACGCGCGGGTGGGCCATCGATGCCGACTACTACGGCTACATCGAGACCTGGCGGCAGTGGTGGCAGGGCAGCGTGCCCAAGGTGCACACCCGTGCCGCTGAATACGCGAACGGCACCAAGAAGCGCCCCATTGCCTCCCTGCGGATGCCGAAACGGGTCTGCGAGGACTGGGCAAACCTGCTTCTGAACGACCGCACCACCTTCCAGATCAAGGACGCTGCCACCGCCCGGTATCTGCTGGGCGACGATGAGCAGCAGGTGGGCGGCCTGCTCCGGGAGCTGCACTTCTGGCGCAATGCCAACGCTCTGGTGGAACAGGCCTACTGGTCCGGCACCGGTGCCTTCGTACTGAGTGCCGAGAACCTGACTGTCGTGAAAGGGAAAGCTGTCCCCGGCCCGGATACCCGCCTGAAGCTGGACTATGACCCGGCTTCCTGCATCCTGCCCCTGCGGGTGGAACGGGGCATCGTGACCGAAGCGGCTTTTGTCTCCGAGTGTATGATGGAGGGTAAGCCCGCGGTCTATCTGCAGACCCACACCGGCAATGAGACCCGGCGCACCATCCGCAACGAGTGGTTCCGGGTAACGGATGGAGTTTTGGGCGCTCCGGTGTTTGAAGCACTGCAGGCCCCGCCGGGTACGGCAGAAAGCATCACGGTGGAGGGTTCCCCGCCCTGGTTTGCCCTGTTCAGCCCGGCAGCAGTCAAGAACCTTGACGGCGGCACAGGGCTGGGCATGAGCGTCTTTGCCGAAGCGCTGGCCGAGGCCCAGGGCATCGACCTTGCCTTTGACAACTACCGGGAGGATATCCGACTGGGCCACAAGAAGATCTTCTACTCTGCGGACATCTGCCGCAAGGTGGTGGACCAAGAGGGCGTGGAGCACTCTATTCCGCCCGATGACGATGTGCAGAGCCAGTTCGTCACCCTGCCCCAAAAGGAAGGGAGCCTCGACCAGTCCAGCGAATACCACGAATACAACCCTGACCTGCGGGTGGAACAGAACCATAAGGCTGTTCAGGATATGCTGAACCTGTTCAGCTTCAAGTGCGGCCTGGGCTGTCACCGGTACAACTTTGAGCTGGGCAACGTCACCACGGCCACCGAGTACAATGGCAGCCGTCAGGATCTGGTGGCCAGCGCCAACAAGAACCAGATCCCCATCGAGGGGGCGCTGGTGGGCATCGTGCGGGCCATCCTGTGGGCGGCAAAGAACCTGCAGGGAGCGGCGGTGGACCCCGAAACGCCCATCTCCGTGGACTGGGACGACAGCTACATCACCGATGCCGAGACCCGGATGAGCCAGATGCGGGACGATGCCCTGAGCGGCCTTTTGCCACGGTACAAGTATCTGTCTGCCCGGTACGGGGTCAGTGAAGAGGATGCCCGCAAGCTGGCGCAGGAAGCCGCTGACGAAAACCGGCAGCCTGAGCTGAGCTTCGGCGGTGGCGGCTGATGCTGGCCCCGGACTATCTCGACCACGCACCCGACCGGCTTGTGCTTTTATTTCAGCAGGTAGAGGACGATATCCTGCGGGACGTGGCCCGGCGCATCTCCAAAATGGACACCATGACCCCCACGGCCAACTGGCAGCTTTGGCGGTATGAACAGACCGAAGCCCTCCGGCAGGACGTGGTAAAGAAGCTGGCCCGCTACACCGGAAAGAGCGAAGCCGAGATCCGGCGGCTCATGCAGGAAGCGGCCACCCGGGCCATGGAAGCCGAGGACGAGATCTATTATCACTACGGCAAGGAGCCCACGCCTTTTGCCGACAATGCCACCCTGCAGGCCCTACTCAATGCGGGTTACCAGCAGACGGCGGGGACCTTCCACAACTTGACTGCCACCACGGCCAACACCGTCAGCGGCCAGTTTGAAGCCGCCCTCGACCGCGCCCATCTCAAGGTGAGCAGCGGTGCGTTCGACTACAAGAGCGCCGTCAAGAGCGCGGTGGACAGTCTGGTCGACACCATGAAGTACGTCACCTACCCCACCGGCCACACCGACACACTGGAAGTAGCCGCCCGCCGGGCGGTGCTGACTGGCGTGAACCAGACCGGTGCAAAGCTGCAGGTGGCCCGGGCCGATGAGATGGGGGTTGAGTTCTTCGAGACCACGGCCCACGGCGGGGCCCGCCCTTCCCACGCTGAGTGGCAGGGCAGGCAGTTCCACCGGGGCGGCGCTGTGGACTACATGGGCAAGCATTACCCGGACTTCGAGGCCGCCACCGGCTACGGCACCGGAGCAGGGCTGTGCGGCTGGAACTGCCGTCACACCTTCTTTTCCATCTTCCCGGAGCTGGGCCCCGCACCCGCCTGGACACAGGCAGACCTGGAAGCCCTTAACGCCCGGGACATCGAGTACAACGGCGGCAGATACACCCGGTACGAGATATCCCAGATGCAGCGGGCCCGGGAGCGCACCGTGCGCAAGTACAAGCGCCGGTATCTGGCTGAGGATGCCGCCGGGGCCGACACCACCGCCAGCGCAGTGAAGCTCCGGCAGGCCCGTCAGGAGCTGACTGACTTTATCAGCGCCACCGGCGGCAGGGCGGACAGCGCCCGCACCAGCGTTGCCGGGTTTGGCCGGAGCGAGGCGGGCAAGGCCAGTTATACAGCCCGAAAGCAGGAACGTTTTGATTCTGCAAATGTGGAATTGCAACAGATGCGTGAGGCTGGTACAATAAAGGCGAAAGGCAAGTTGATTGAATCGCCGCCTGCACCCAATGAAATCAACTTTGCGAGCGAACACGTTCTGCAGCGCTGGGCAGAACGTGGCATGGGGCCGATGGATGCCGAACGCATTATCCGCTCTTCCAAAGTCGCAATGTCCCAGCGTAACGGAACACAGACCTGTTACTATTCCGAGTATGGTTTTGTTGCCATTGGGCAGAACGGCAATGTTTCCAGTATCGGGCCGCTGGATGAGGGCGGTCAAAAATTGATGGAGGTGGTTAAGAAGCATGGTATTCCGCACTAGCGATACAGCAAAGCCGGAAGAATGGTTTTGCCCTATCTATAACCGCAAAATCGACTGCGGTTTGTGCTTTGAGGTCTCCAATATTGGCGATGATACTCTTTGCCTGAAGGGTGACGATAAGCCACCTTGCAATTGGGCAGAAGCCCATAAGACCTGCCTTAATTGTCCCCGTTATGCCGACTGGGACTGACCAAACCTAATACCGCAAGCGTCTTTGCTCGTTTGAGCAGGGGCGCTTTTTTCATGCCGTATTCGCTCAGTTGGCAGAGCGCCGGTCTCCAAAACCGGATGCCGCAGGTTCGATTCCTGCATACGGTGCCATCGCAGAGGGCAGTGCGTACCCTGCCCACAGCCAAACACGGACGGAGAACCGTGTCACCAAACCGTGGTTTCACCAACAGAAAGGAGTTTTTCCACCATGAAGCGTGAAGACGTGAAGAACAAGATCCCCGGCATTACCGAGGAGCAGCTGAACTGGATCATGGCCGAGAACGGCAACGATGTCAACCGGGAAAAGACTGCCGCCGAACAGTACAAAACCCAGCTGGAAAACACCCAGGCTCAGCTCAAGACCGCCCAGGACGGCCTTGCCGCCTTTGACGGCAAGAAGAAGCCCGAGGAATACGAGGCAGACATTGCCAAACTCAAGGACGATATGCAGGCACAGGCTGATGGCTTTGCCTTTGACAATGCCCTGAACACCGCCATTCTGGGAGCTAAAGGCCGCAGCGTCAAGGCGGTCCGGGCACTGCTGGATCTGGATGCCCTCAAGGGCTCCAAGGACCGTTCCACCGATATCTCCAAGGCTCTGGAAGAAGCCGCCAAGGCGAACCCCTGGGCCTTTGGCGAGGCGGAAGAGGGCGGCACTGGTTCCGTTCACGTTTCCAGCGGCAAAGAGCACGGCACCCCGCCCGCCGGGGACGTTGATCCCGTGACCGCTGCCTTCAAGGCGATGAACCCCGATATCAACATCGAATGAGAGAAAGGATATTCTTATGGCACATGAAGCACAGGTCCGCTATTCCAATCTGGTCGACCTCAAGCTGCGCAAGACGCTGGTGAAGAAAGTCGGCGTGATCTGCAACAACCGCTACGAGGGCAGCCCCAAGGCAGGTTCCGTCAAGGTTCCTGTCCGTGACACCGAGGTGGTGGTGAACGACTACGACAAGGCCAAGGGTGCAAAGCAGACCAGCGGTGACACCACCTACCTCACCGTCAACATCGACCACGACAAGGCCGTGAATGAGATCATCGATGGTTTCGATGCAGAGAGCGTTCCCGGCAATCTGGTGGCTGACCGCCTGGACAGCGCCGGTTACTCTCTGGGCCTGCAGATGGATTCTGACGGCTCCGTGGAGCTGACCACCGCAGGCACTGCCTTCGGCAATACCACCGCCCTGACCGAAAAGACCATCTACGCCAACATCGTGGATGCACGCACTCAGCAGTCCTCCATCGGCGTGCCCACCGCAGGCCGCTGGCTGCTGGTCTCCCCGGACACCTACGGCCTGCTCCTGAAGAGCCCCGAGTTCATCAAGGCTTCCGACCTGGGCGATGCAGTTGTCCAGACCGGCGCTGTGGGCAAGATCGCAGGCTACACCGTGTTCGAGGATTCCACCCTGGGCGAGAACGTGGAGTATGTGGCCGGTCATCCCAACTGGTTCGCCGTCATCGATGAGTGGGCCGTTCCCGTCCACTTGCAGCATCTCTCCGGCTCTGGCGATTTCATCGGCGCATCTGCCGTGCAGGGCCGCAAAGTCTACGCCTACAAGGTCACCAAGGGCCAGACCATTCTTGTTAAGAAGAAGGTCGCAGCATAAGGAGGCCGCCATGCTTTACTGCACCTACGAACAGTACCAGACAGCGGGCGGCACGCTGGACGAGACCGCATTCACGCCGCTGTGCTTCCGGGCCTCGAAGCTCATTGACCGGGCCACCTTTGGCCGGGCCGAAGCCCACACCAAAGGCTGCGCCGACTGTGCCGAAGCTCTGGCCATGGCCTGTGCGTCCATCGTGCAGAGCCTTGAACGGGCCGAAGCGGCACGCGCTGCCACCGGCTATGCGCCGGGCGTGACCAGCGTCAACAACGACGGCTTTGCCGTGACGTTCTCCGACGGAGCACTGGCCGAAAAGCAGGCCGCCGAAGCGCACAGCATTCTTTCCGGCTGCCTGGGGCACGACCCCCACGGCCTGCTGTATCGGGGGTGTTTCTGATGCAGTGCAGCGTTACCGTTGTGAACCTCATCCACGACACCGCCACCGAGATTGACCGGCCTGCCTGCCACGTCATCCCGGGGAGTAGCTGGCGGGAGAAGCTGGACACCTCCGGCGGCGACCCCCAGCGGACGGTGCACATCCGGCTGCCCCCTGCCGCCGGGTATCTGCCCTATTTCCAGTGGGCAAAGCTCCCGCCCGGGGAAAAGGCGGCACACTGGACGCTCAAGCGGGGCGGCAAGCTCATCTGCGGCGCTGTCCGCAGCCTGACCGAGGCCGAGTATGCTGCCCTCGAGAAAACACACATCTGCTGCACGGTGGCGGCGGTCTCCGACAACCGGGAACCGCTGCTGCCGCATTTTCATGTAGAGGGGAGCTGAGAGGATGAGTGCACCCGTTATTGACCTGAAGCTCAGGTTCCGGCCCGGCTTTCAGGCCGAAATGGACAAGGGCTTTCAGAAGGTCCAGTATGCGTTCTCCCAGCAAGTGGCCAAAGCTGTGGACCCTTATGTGCCCTTCGATACCGGCACGCTGAAGAACAGCGTCAACCAGGCATCCGACTTCAAAGGCGGCAAGCTGGTCTATAACACCCCGTATGCCCGGCGGCAGTATTACCTGCACACGCAGGGACAGGGGCTGCATGGAGAGAACCACCTGCACGGCTCCTACTGGGGCCAGCGGGCCATTGCTGACCACAAGGACGAGCTAGAAAAGTTCGCCCACGATGCCGCAAAGCAGTTTCTGGGAGGGAACAAATGAGCGAAACCGTAAAGCCCACCATTGCCGCCCTGCGGGACTGGCTCAAGACCTGCCCTCTCATCGCTGAGGAGCAGGATGCCACCGGTGCGGCCTTCCGCATTGCCGGGCTGGAAGAGGAAGCCACCGCTTTTTCCATTGAGGACAGCCCCACCGACCCCATTGTGGAGAGTTACATCTCCGGGCGGGATCTGGCGAAGAACTACCTCTTCCTGTCCCGAAGGGAGTTCGGGGAGACCGATGTGCTCACCATTGAGAACAGCGGCTTCTTTGAACAGCTGGCCGACTGGGTAATGGAACAAAATGACTGCGGCATCCTGCCTGATCTGAGCAAATGCGGACACGGCAAGGAAGCCCAGAGCATTGAAGTCACCTCCACCGGCTACATCGTCACCGACGGCTCCGGAAGCTGCAAAATGCAGATGCAGCTCCGGCTCGTCTACTATCAACCCAAACTTTGAAAGGAGACCATCCTATGACTGTTTCCGAAACCCTGGCCGCGCTCAAGACCAAGAAGGGCATCGTGCCCAGCGCGGACTACACCGGCACCGAAAAGGCCGATGATTTCATCTTTGCGATCCAGACCGATGCCTCCACCCAGACCAAGGAGAGCGACTGGATCGTGTTTGCAGAGCGTGTCAAGGAGCACTCTGGTGCACTGAACGCTTCCACCGAGGACGTGCCCTATATCCGCGCAGGCACTGTCACCGAGAAGGGTGAGACCCAGCGCACCTTCTCCCTGAACGGAAACCGCTGCGTGGGCGACCCTGCGCAGGATTTCCTGCTCTCCCACAGGATTAAGTTCGGCTCCGGCACTGAGGTGGTTTTCCCCTATATCTACTTCAGCGCAAAGACCGGCAAGGGCGAGAAGGGCGCAGCTGCCTTTATTGTCACTGCCGATGCCAGCGGCTCCGCCAACAACTCCGCAGGTTTTGCCTGCGACGTGAAGGGCGTAGGTGTTCCGGCTGAGTTCAACTACCTGACCGTAGCCGCAGGCTAACCCGATTTTCAATGATCCATACTGCCCTCGTTCCCGGTGAACGGGGGCCCTTTTTGTAACAGGAGGATTCCCCATGACCATCAACGGCATTGAATTTGATTTTTCCACCCTGAACGCCAACGACGTGGATCGGATGCTGGCCGCACAGACCCGGCAGCAGGAACGTGCCCGGACGGAGGGCAGCCGCTACACCCCCGAGAGTGATTACCCTGCCTGGCTGCGCTTCCAGTGCCGCATCTTTATGGACTACCTGGACGAGGTTCTGGGCGAGGGTGCTTCTGAGAAGCTGGGGCTGGACGGCAGCAACTTCAACGCCTGCCTGACGGTCAGCAAGACCTTTGCCGAGGCCATGGCCGCAGAAAAGGCCAGTGTCAGCGCGCTGATCCACCCCGCCGAGGAGCGTGCACAGGTTTCGGCAGCGCAGGCCATCCCCGCCCCCATGAACCGTGAGCAGCGCCGGGCCGCAGTCAAGGCACATCCCGCCATGGTGGATTTTCGGGCACAGGAAGCGGCAAAGGCCGCCCGCCGTGCCCAGCTGAAGGCAGAGCTTGAGGCACTGGACAATGCATGACCTGCTGACGGACACCCTGCCCACCGAGTGGGAGGGCGGTGGCACGGACACGATATCGACCCGGATTTCCGGCCCATGGTCTGGCTGCTGATCCGCACCCGCCGCGTCAAAACCAACGAGGACAGCGCCCGGCTGATTGCATCGGCCATCCCGCTCTTCTTTGTGGAGCCGATTCCGGTGGCGCAATATCCGGAAGCCTTTGAATCTCTGGTGCGTTTCTGCCAGGGCGGTGGCCCCGAGGACGAGGAGCGCACCGGGACTGGCAGCAGCAGCGACCTACAGGACGAGCCCGTGCTGGACTACCGGTGCGATTCCGACTACATCGTGGGGGCCTTTCAGCAGGCCTACGGCATCGACCTGACCGCCGACAAGGTACACTGGTGGCGCTTCAAAGCACTGCTGCACGCCCTGCCGCCGGAAACGCCGCTGGGCAAGATCGTGGAGATCCGGGGGAAGGACACCTCCGGCATGGACAGGGCCGACCGGGACTACTACGAGACCCTGAAAGAGCGCTTTGCCCTGCCGGGTGGGCTGAAGGGGGTGAAGCGGAACGAAACCCTGCAAGAGCACGAGGACGCTTTCCTCGACCGCTTCGGCTGATTCCCGCGCCCCGGTGCCCTGCCCCTTCTGCGGCAGAGCGCTGCCAGTGTGGGCGGCTCCCGAGGCCTACGCCCACGGTCTGTGGGTAAAATGCAAAAACCCCGCATGTAAGCGGGAGGTAGAAATCAAGTTATAGCAGCCTGTGCCCCTGTGCCCGCGCTCCGAATGAGAGGTGGACACAGTGGCATTTGATTTTAGCGTTACCGGCAACACCAAGTTGGACACCAGCGGCTTCACGCAGGGTGTCAGCAGCATGACCGTCGCCGCCGGAACGCTGATCGCAGACCTGGTAAAGACGGCTAGCAGCCAGCTGACGAATCTTGCCCAGAGCGCGATCCGGAACGGCTCCGTCTACGAGACATCGCTTGCCAAAGTCGGGACCATCGCCGATCTTGGCAAGCTTTCGATCCAGAAGCTGGGCAGTCAGATCACGGACATGTCCAACACCATGGGCATTGCGGCCACGGATATTGCCGAGGCTACCTACCAGGCCATCAGCGCCGGGCAGGACACGGCCAACGCTGTGGAATTTGCAGGCCAGGCAGCGAAACTGGCAACCGCCGGTTTTACCTCCACGACCTCCGCCGTGGATATCCTGACCACTGCCCTGAACGCCTACGGCTTGAGCGCCGACCAGGCGACCCACATTTCGGATGTGCTGCTGACCACCCAGAACCTGGGCAAAACCAGCGTGGACGAGCTTTCTTCCAGCATGGGCAAAGTCATTCCGCTGGCCGCAGCTTACAACGTCAGCGTGGAAAACCTGTCCAGCGGTCTGGCCGTGATGACCGCAAACGGTATCGCCACCGCTGAGGCTACCACCTACACCAAATCCATGCTGAACGAGTTGGGCGACACCGGGTCCAACGTCGGCAAGATTTTACAGCAGCAGACCGGCAAGAGCTTTGCCCAGCTGAACGCCGAGGGTAAAAGTCTGGGCGATGTGCTGCAGATCCTCTACGACAGCGTAGGTGGTGACAGCACCGCCTTTGCCGGGCTATGGTCCAGCGTGGAGGCTGGAACCGGCGCTCTTTCGCTGGCATCGGGCGGCGCGGACAAATTCAACGGCGTGCTGGCCCAGATGGTGGACAGTGCAGGAGCGACCGACACCGCCTACCAGACCATGACTGACACCTTCCAGCACAGCATGGAAAGCCTCCAGACAACGGCAGAGAACCTGAGCATTGACCTTTTCGAGGCCATGGAGCCGGGCCTGATGGAAGCCGCCAACTGGGGCACCGACTGCCTGAATACCCTGACGAGCGCTCTGAATGAGGGCGGCCCGGCAGCCATGCTGGACGCAGCCAGCGGCATTCTGGAAAATCTGACCGCAGGTGTTGTTCAGAAGATTCCCGGGCTGGCATCGGCAGCAACTCAGGTCATCACCAAGCTGGTGCAGTATCTGGCTGACCATCAGGACGAGATCTTCGATGCCGGCATCCAGCTGCTGGGACAGCTCATCATCGGCATCACCGACAACCTGCCCCAGCTGATCACAGCAGCAGCGGAATTGATTGCAAAGTTCTCTGCCGCGCTGATCTCCCATCTGCCCGACCTTCTGAACTGCGGTGCGGCTCTTCTGACCACACTGGTGGACGGCATTCTCCGCAGCATTGAGAATCTGGGCGAAGCCGCCCTTGCCTGCATCGCCAAGCTGACCGGCGTGTGGGACGGCAGTATGGATGAGTGGGGCCACATCGGCGAGAACATCGTCACCGGCCTGCTGAACGGCATCACCGGGATGTGGGACACGCTGGTGTCCACAGTCAAGGGCAAAGTCAACGGCATGGTGAGTACCGTCAAGAACGTGCTGGGCATCCACTCGCCCTCGAAGGCGTTCACTGAGATCGGCGAGAATGTCACGCAGGGCCTTGTCAACGGCATCAACACCGGGGCCCCAGCGGCAGAGCAGGCCATCCAGAACATCGCCCAGACCCTCAGCGACTACGGCCCGGATTTTGCCACCGTAGGGGCCACCATCACAGAGCAGTTCCGCACCAAGCTCACCGAGGGCTGGGCGCAGATTCAGTCTGACATCCAGACGGATGCGCTGGGGGCCATCGAGACGCTGGCAACGGCCCTCAAGGATGGCGACCTCGAGAGCCTGGGCCTGTGGGCGGCCAGCTACTTCTGGCAGGCCTGCACCAAGGAGCAGCAGACCCAGATCAACAGCATCGCTCTGGGGGCCCTGAACCAGCTGGGCAGCGCCCTTTCCGGCGTGTTCGGGAACCTCTCTCAGCTGGCCATGGGTCTAGTGGCGCAGTTCGTGCCTGCCGCAGCCAGCGCCACAGCCGGGCAGACCGCCCTGAACGTGGCCATGGATGCGAATCCGATTTTGCTCGTCATCTCCCTCATCGGGATGCTGGTGGGTGCCCTGCTGAACTTCTCCGGCAAAAACAAGGATGTGGCCAACGCTTTCCAGAATGTCTGGGCGGGCGTTGAGGACTTTATGAGCTACATCTTCGAGGGCCTGATGCGCATCGTGGCGGCGGGCATCGAGGGCTTTATCATCCTCATCAACGGCCTGATCGGCGCGTATAACAGTGTCGCGTGGCTCTATGGCGGCACCATAGACTACATCAGCAATCCGGCCTGGGACTACGCCAACAAGATTGCTGCCGACCGCAAGGCCCGGCAGGAGGCGCGGAAAAAGCAGCAGGAAGTCATCAACAGCCCCAGCAGCTCCGGCACCTCCCAAAAGGTCATCGAGAGCATGACTGACACCAGCAAGACCACCACTGCAGACGGCAGCACCGTGACCACCAAAGTGCTCACCGAGAAGCTGCAGGATGAGACCGGCAAGATCACCCAGCGGGTGACCAAGACCGTCACCGAGGCAGGTACCAAGCTGGTGGACGGCGTGGAGCGCTCCTACAAGACCGTGACCACCTATGTGGACGGCATCCAAACAAAGGTGGAGCGCAGTCTGGATGACATCAAGGCCAGCAGCTCCACCACACCGACGGCCCCCACCCCGGACAAAGACCTGACCGACGCTGTGGAGGCCAACACCGAGGCCCTGCTGGCCGCAAACGCAAAGCTGGCCGAGATGGTGCGGCAGGCCAATTCTCTGGTGCTGTCGGACAACATGGCCATCAGCCGGTCTGTGGCCGCTTCCGGCACGGCACAGGTGGCCGCAGCCGCCAACCAGTACCACCGGGAGGGCGACACCAACATCACCCAGAACATTTACAGCAAGGCCCAGACGGCGGCAGACCTCCAGCGGGAAGCACGCTGGGAAGCCGACCGGGTCAAGGCCCAGAAACGATGAAAGGAGGGCTCCACAATGCCATTCAGAAAAGACCATTTGCAGCTGGTCACGGATGCCGGGGCCACTCTCGACATCGGGTGGGACTACGGCACGCCCTACTCCCTCGACCCCATCAATGGCGTAGATGTAAATCTGCAAAAGGCGCAGGGAGTGAACCAGATCGGCGAAACGGTGGAGCGCCAGAGTGTGGCCGGGGTGAGCCGTGAGCTCATCATCCACTGCCACAGCCCCCACGGCGACGCGGATGCCGCCCTGCTGCTGGAAAAGCTGCCCTACTTCACCAGCGGCACAATGTACTTCGAGGACAAATGCTTCTGCCGGTTCGTGCTTTCCAAGACCCCCTACACAAAGAGCATCCACCCCTACCCGGTGCTGGATGTCATGCTCTTCTGCCCCAAGCCCTTCTGGTACAACTTGCAGGCTCAGAGCTTCTGCATCAACGGCTTTGTGCCCAGCTTCAGGCTGCCCATCAATTACAGCACGCCCCATCGGTTCGGCGTGCGCACCTCCATCGGCTGGCTGAATGCCTATAACCCCGGGGCGCTGGCGGTGCCCTTCACGGCCACCCTCAAGAGCGACGGTGCGGTGGTCAACCCGTGTGTGCTGAACATCATCACGGGCCAGAGCATCCGCATCCTGACCACCCTGACCCCCGGGCAGGTCATCGAGATCTACCGCACCACCACCGACAAGCTGGCAGTCAAGCGGACGGAGGACGGCACGGAGGAGAACATCTTCTCCCTGCTGGATGAGGATAGCGACCTGCTGGAGCTGGCCCCCGGAGACAACCTGCTCAAGGCCACCGCCGACAGCGGCGAGACCAGCCTGCAGGTGACGGTGCGCTTCTATCCCATGGTTTCGGGCATTCTGCCGGAGGTGATCTCGTGACACTGGACGTTTTGGATGAGCTGACCCTCGCCCGGCTGGGCCGGGTGGAGGTGTGGGTGAGCCTTTACTGGGACGAGCCCTACAACACCGAGGGCGAGTTCACGCTGGAGGTGCGCCCCACCGAGGAGAACCTCGCTCTTCTCCGGGAGGGCCGCTGGCTGCGCCGCAGTGACGGCGATGTGCCCATGCGCATCTGCCACCGGAGCAACGAGAACACCGACAGCAATCTGGTGGTCACCGGCTTCCCGGGGACGTGGATCTTCACAAAGCGAGCCGGTACCGCCATCGTGAAGAACGAGAACGCCGAAGCCGCCATGCGCAGGCTGGTCAGCGCCATGCAGCCATGGCCCAAGCTCCAGCTTGGTGCTGCTGTGGGCTTCGACACCACCTACACTGCACAGACCTCCGGCGGCAGCATCATGGACTACCTGATGACCATCGGTGCGGCTTGTGATCTGGGCTTCCGGGTGCGGCTCAGTGGTAAAAATGACCAGAAAAAACTAACGTTCGAGGTCTACCGACCCACCGCTGACCCAAACAACCGTTTTTCCACCAAGTGGGGCAACCTGCAGCAGGCCGCGTGGGCCTTTGGCGACAGCGACTACGCCAACGTTGCTGTGGTGCAGGGCGCTGGCGAGGGCGAGAACCGGGCCACCGTCACCGTGGGCCTGACGGATGCCACCGGTGCCGACCGGCGGGAACTGTATGTGGATGCCCGGGACGTGCAGCCGGACGAGGAAAAGGGCGAGACCACCAAAAGCCAAGCCTACCTCGAGCGGCTCATGGCCCGAGGCACCAACAAGCTGCTGGAACAGCTCCGCACCGGAAGCATCGAGCTGACCATCGATGCCGAGGGGCTCTCCCCTGGTGACGTGGCCTTTTGCACCATCCCGGAGCTGGGCTACAAGGCCACCGTCCGGGTGGCCGATGTCATCACCCAAAGCCAGAGCGACAGCACCACCCGCACCGTGCGGCTGGGTACGCCGGTCTGGCGCAAGTTGTAAGGAGATGATCTTTTGATGAGCAAAATCGTTTTATATCCCGCCAACGACTACGACTTCGATGCCGCAGATGTGGCGGCCTACCTTGCGGGCCTCACCAGCGGCGTGTTCAGCGGAGATGAGGACTTCCCGGTGACAGCCGCAGGCGGGCTGAAGGTCACCATGGGGGCGGGCCGTGGC
>ENA-ORQX01001596-ORQX01001596.1-human-gut-metagenome-genome-assembly--contig:-NODE-1596-length-13764-cov-11.715880_pt1 | contig 13764 bp, 10 predicted proteins | sample MGYA00242170_ERZ509124 | MGnify/ENA primary metagenome ERZ509124 (study PRJEB26280, sample SAMEA2338647) | human gut metagenome | biome: human gut; feature: human-associated habitat; material: faeces... | reverse complement strand
CCCCCGGCGCCTGCCAAAGCCCCGTGCTGTGCGCGGGGGCTTTTTCTTGTGCCAGCCGCCGCCTTGTGCTACAATACTGGTATATTTTTGCAGCGGCATTGCCCGCTGCCCGTGGAACATTGAAGGAGGAAACCCCATGCCTGCCATTACTGTGCGCGGCGTAACGCTGCTGCCCCCGCGGGATGCTGCCCCGACCAACTTTAAGATCCTGGTATCCGTTATGGCCAACGACCTTTCCAACGCTGCCGCCGCTGGGGCGGCTGGGGACGTGGTAGAGCTGCGTTTGGATGCTCTTTCGATATTGGATGCTCCTAACGTGCAAAACGTGCTGTGCGCCGCCCGTGCCGCCATTGGGCAGGGCGTTCCCCTACTGGCCACCATCCGAACCAAAAAAGAGGGCGGTCTGGCTGATCTCACCGATGCCGCATATGGCGAACTCGGCACTGCGATCTGCCACAGTGGCCTGGCGGATCTGCTGGATGTCGAAGCCAGCACGGCTCCGGCGGTCATTGCTGCCATCCAACAGCAGGCGCGGGAAAGCGGCGTAAAAACCGTGTTCAGCAGCCATAACTTTGCCGAGACTCCGCCCACCGAAACGATGGTCAACACCCTGACTGATATGGTCCGCCGCGGGGCAGATATCGCCAAGCTGGCCGTAATGCCCCACACCCCGGCGGATACCGCCCGCCTGCTGGAAGCCACCGCCCAGGCAGCCCAAGCCACAGGGAACGATACCCCGCTCATCACCATGTCCATGGGCCAGCAGGGGATGGTCAGCCGCATCTGCGGCGCAGCGTTTGGCAGCTGTGCAGGCTTTGCCACGGCAGGTGTTTCCAGCGCACCGGGCCAGCCCGCCGCCCCCGCCCTGCGCACGGCGCTGGACGCCCTGGATGCTATGCTGGGTTGAATCGTCCTGAAAAAACAAAGGCAACACCGCACAATTCCCGCCTTGCGGCTTAAGCACCGCTCCGGCAGCTGCGGCACGGCATCTGCGTTGCCAAAATGCTCGATAATGTCGGGTTGCGGTACCCGCATCGTGCTTCGGGGGCAAAAGCCCCTCGCACTCTGCGACCGCTGCCCCTGCTTCGGTTCGCTGTTTCCGCCACTGGCGGCGCTCACCTTTGCAGCATCCAGTATTATCTGCGCTTTTGGCTTAGCATCTGCCGCACCTCACTCGCCGTATCGGCACTTAGAATTATGCGGTATTGCCCAAAATCTCAGCTGTGCAGGTAGGATACCGCACGGCTGAGATTTTTGTTTTGCAATTTCCGTTTTGTTTCGGCGGCCCAGCTTTTTGAAAAAGGCTGACCCCCAAAAGCCCCGTGCCGGGGAAAGCTCAACAGACCTGTGTCTGTTCCCTTTCCCCTCACACGGGGCTTTTTATATTTGGTCTGATTAAAGTTCTTCGCCCAGCCTTTTTTCAAAAAAGGCTGGAAAACAACGCCAAAAAGAAAATTACCTCTCCTTCGGTACCAGCACGGTCTTGCCGCCCATGTACGGCTGCAGAACAGCCGGAATGGTTACGGTGCCGTCAGCCTGCAGGTGGTTCTCCAGGAAAGCAATCAGCATGCGCGGCGGGGCAACGCAGGTGTTGTTCAGGGTATGGGCCAGCTGGGTCTTGCCATTCTCATCCTTGTAGCGGATGCGCAGACGGCGTGCCTGGGCATCGCCCAGGTTGGAGCAGCTGCAAACCTCAAAGTACTTCTGCTGACGCGGGCTCCAAGCCTCAATGTCGCAGCTCTTCACCTTAAGGTCAGCCAGGTCGCCGGAGCAGCACTCCAGCTGGCGAACGGGAATCTCCATAGAGCGGAACAGTTCAACAGAGTTGTGCCACAGCTTGTCGTACCAGGTCATGCTGTCCTCCGGCTTGCAGACGACGATCATTTCCTGCTTCTCGAACTGGTGGATGCGGTAAATGCCTCGCTCCTCAATGCCGTGGGCACCCTTCTCCTTGCGGAAGCAGGGGCTGTAGCTGGTCAGGGTCAGGGGCAGTTTGGCGCCGTCCAGGGTCTGGTCAATGAAACGGCCGATCATGGTGTGCTCAGAAGTGCCGATCAGGTACAGGTCCTCACCCTCGATCTTGTACATCATGGCATCCATTTCGGGGAAGGACATAACGCCCTTCACCACATCGCCGTGCATCATGAACGGGGGGATGACATAGGTGAAGCCCTTGTCGATCATAAAATCGCGGGCGTAAGCCAGAACAGCTTCGTGCAGGCGGGCAATGTCGCCCAGCAGATAGTAGAAGCCGTTGCCGGAAACGCGGCCTGCAGCATCCAGGTCAATGCCGTCAAAGCTTTCCATGATGTCAACATGGTACGGAATGGGATAATCCGGCACAACAGGATCGCCAAAGCGCTGTACTTCCACATTGCAGCTGTCGTCCGGGCCGATGGGCACACTGGGGTCGATCATCTGCGGGATGGTGTACATGATGTCGCGGATCTTGTCCTGCAGCTCGGCTTCCTTGGTTTCCAGCTCTTTCAGGCGGTCAGCCTGTGCGGTCACCTGCTTCTTGATCTCCTCGGCTTCGGCGGCCTTGCTGGGGTCCTTTTTAGCCTGGCCCATCAGCATGCCAATCTGCTTGGAAAGCTTGTTGCGGTTGGCGCGCAGGGTGTCACCCTCGCCAATGGCGGCGCGGTACTCGGCATCCAGATTGATGACCTCGTCTACCAGCGGCAGCTTGGCATCCTGAAACTTCTTTTTAATGTTCTCCTTGACCTCATCGGGGTGCTCACGCACAAAACGAATATCCAGCATGATTCAAAATCCTTTCCTCTATTTGTAATTTTGCAAATGCCTGAAATCTAAAGGGATAAAATGAAAGAGTTATGCCTCGTCCTCACCGGACGGATCAGCCGCCTCGGCGGCCTGCTCAGGGTCATACTGCCCCAGCAGCCCGGCGAACTGCTGCAGCTGCGCATCAGAATAAAATGCAATGTGCAGCACGCCCTTGCCGCCCTTGTAGTCCACATGCACTTCGCTGCCGGTGGTCTCTTTCAGGGCACCCTCCACCTCCACGGCAAGCACCGGGCGGGTAAAGGCATCCTCTTCCTTGGCGGGCTTCGGCGGTTTGGACATTTTGCGGCACAACGCTTCGGCCTGGCGCACGCTCATATCCTTAGCAATGATCTGGTCCGCCGCGGCGGACATCTGCTCCGGTGAGCCAAGGCTTAACAGCGCTTTGGCATGGCCCGCACTGATGTCCCCTGTCCGCACCTGATCCCGCACATACTCCGGCAGGTTCAGCAGGCGCATGGCGTTGGTAATGGCGCTGCGGCTTTTGCCCAGCCGCTTGGCGGCTTCTTCCTGCGTTAAACCATAGCGCTCGATCAGCTTTTTGCAGCCCTCGGCTACTTCAATGGGGTCCAGGTCCTCACGCTGTAAGTTCTCAATCAGGGCCAGCGCAGCGGCCTGTTCATCGGTAACTTCTTTGATCAAAACCGGAACTTCATCCAGCCCGGCCATGCGCGCGGCACGCCAGCGGCGCTCACCCGCAATGATCACATAGCCCGGCCCGGTCTTTTTGGCGCGCACCGCAATGGGCTGCAGCAGGCCGTTTTCGCCAATGCTCTCTGCCAGGGCCGCCATGGCGTCCTCGTCAAAGTTCTTGCGCGGCTGGTCGGGGTCCGGCTCGATCTCCCGCACAGGCAGGCGGGTCAGATCCGGGCTAGCATCTTCGGTCATGGGCAGGTCTTCAAACAGGCTGTCCAGCCCTTTGCCAAGGCCGCCCAATTTGCGTTTTGCCATTCACACACTTCCCTTTCCCAAACAGGAAAACCAGGGTCATTCCCGCTCGTTATTTTCCAAAAATTCACGCGCCATGGCCATATAGGCTTCGCTGCCCTTGCCGTTCGGCTCGTAAAAATTGATGGGCATACCAAAACTGGGCGCTTCCGAAAGACGCACGGTGCGCGGCACAACGGTTTTGTAAACCTTGTTGCCATAGTACTTTTTGACCTGTGCAACCACCTGCATGGTCAGGTTGAACCGGCCGGAGTACATGGTGAACACCACGCCCTCAATGTCCAGGTAATGGTTGTATTTTTTGCGCACGATCTTTAAGGTATTCATCAGTTCCGAAAGCCCCTCCAGCGCATAATACTCGCACTGAATGGGGATCAGCACCGTATCGCAGGCGCAAAGACCGTTGACGGTCAGCAGATCCAGCGAGGGCGGGCAGTCAATGAACACATAATCGTACAACGGAATCAGCGGTGCCAGGATGCTGCGCAGGCGGTTTTCGCGCCGGGGCAGCTCCACCAGCTCCACCACAGCACCGGCCAGCTGCGTGTTGGAAGCAATCAGGTCTGCGTTGAACTTGGTGTGAACGATGGCCTGCCGAATGTCATCATCGTTGATCAGGCAGGTGTAAATGTTGGATTGCTGGCCTTTTTTTGCAACGCCGTAACCCGAGGTGGTATTGCCCTGCGGGTCAAGGTCAACCACGAGAACCTTTTTGCCCAGCGCAGCCACGCAGGAAGAAAGGTTGACGCAGGTGGTCGTTTTGCCAACGCCGCCCTTTTGGTTTGCGATTGCAATTACTTTTGCCATTTTACCCTCCATGTATCGTTTGGAACCGCTAAGAACTTATTTATTATAACACAGCAGCCCCTTTTGTGGAAGTCCTAACCCCCAAAAACACAAAAAATCCCCCCCGGAATGTTCCACGTGGAACATTCTGGAGGGAAAAAGCGCAGGAAGAGACAGTGTGCCCCTAAATATATAACAAGAAAACTGCATTAGTAAGGCGTGCAGAATGTTTATTATGCGCTGCAAACATAGAAATTGTCCTGTAGGGCGGGACGCCCTCATCCCGACGCAACCTTGCCTTGCTTGTGCATTATAAATTTTGTGATGTACCTGACGTCAATTCGTAGGGGACGATGAGCCTTTGCCTATATTATTTCACCGCGTCATTCGAAGTACAGCGGCGGGCGTACGATGTGTAGGCCTACGGGTGGAATGTATAGTAAATGTTGATTGCCCATTATAAAATGCACTTGTAGGGAACGGTCTATCCCCGCACTACCGCGCGGAAAAACAACGCATGTGGCATTATTTAAAACGAGCTATAAAATTTATGCCTGTCCGGGGACGTCGAGGACGCCGTCCCCTACAAAAATCAGGGAAAAGGTTGGCACAAAATTTGCAGGCGCGGTAAGCCATAGTACCGGCGGGGTCAGATGCCCCCGCCCTACCAGAAAATTGCAAGTTCATCACAAATATTTTATGTGTCCATCCAGCCATCCCCGGAAAATCATATATAATCCACGGACAGCCACGAACCTAATCTTATGCCTCCACCCTACCTCCAATTCCTCATTTCTAATTTCACATTCGCCCAAACTCCTAACACCTCCCTCCTAACTCCTAACTAACTCATCCTCTTCCCCAAGGCTGCTTCTTTCCCCGCTCGGCATCTCCGGCTCATGGCACGCCGGCAGCGTGTTGGGCACGGGCAGCGGTGCAGGGGTAGTGGTGGGGATGCGTACCGTGTATTCCAAAAATCCATCCGCTTGCTCACAGCTGGTCACAGCGGGAATGCCCCGCTGGGTCATCAGGTCAACCGCGTGCTGTAAGGTGTTTACAAACAGCCGCACATCCCCCACCATCGGCACCGTGCTGCGGCAGGGGCCGGGGGTGTCTTTGGGGGCAGCCAGCATGGCGTCCACCAGACGGTCGGCTTCCCGCACACTCAGCTTGTCCCGTGCGATCTTTTCCAGCGCGGCGGTGCGGCGGCTTTCCGGTAGGCGCAGTACAGCGCGGGCGTGGCGCTCGGTCAGACCGGCAGCGGTGCAGAGCTGCTGCTGGGCGGTGGTCAGGGTAAGTAAGCGCAGCTTGTTGGCCAGCGCGGGCTGGCTTAACCCCAGGCGGCGTGCAGCTTCGGCCTGGGTGCAGTTCCAAAGCCGGATCACCTCCCGGATGCCCCTTGCCGCATCAAAGGCATCCAGTTGGGCGCGCTGCAAATTTTCCAGCAGCCCCAGCGCAGCGGTTTCGCTGTCGTCAAAGTCCTGAATGATGGCCGGGATGCGTTCCAGCTTCGCCAGGCGGCAGGCCCGCAGCCGCCGCTCCCCTGCCACAAGCTGGTACTTGTGGTAGCCTGTCTTGCGCACGCTGATGGGCTGCAGCAGCCCGTTCTGTAAAATGCTGACAGCCAGCGCCGCAATCTCGGTTTCATCAAAGGCGGTGCGCGCCTGGAACGGCGATGGCTCGATCTGCTCCACCGGCAGTAAAACAATTTTGCCGGGTTTCTGATTGGCGGCTTTTTTATCCGGTTTGGACATATGGCTTCTCCCTCCCCCGCACAGGCAATAAAAAAGCCTGTGCTTGCCTTTTATCAAAAGCATAGCACAGGCCAAACCGGTTAGAAAGAAAATTCGTTCGCCGCAATTCGAGGTAAAACCCGGAGTTTTGTTAAATTAAAGAGGCTTTTTTGCAATTTTTCCGCCGTTGCGGGGGTAAGCTGTCGGCGTTTGCGAAATCTTTTTGCAAACCACCAGCCGCCGCTCGCTGCCGTCCGGCAGGGTGAACGCGCGGGTATCGCCGTAGGCACCGCCCAGCTTTTTCAGGGCGGCAGCGGAACCGCCCAACTCAGCATCCGCATCAGGGCCTTTCATTGCAATGAACACCCCGCCAACCCGCACAAGCGGCAGGCAGTATTCGCACAGCACCGGCAGGGCGGCTACCGCACGGGCGCTGGCGACATCAAACTGTTCACGCCAGATTTTGCGGGCGGCTTCCTCTGCGCGCTCCTTGGCGAACTCTACCCCCGTCAGGCCAAGTTCCCCGCACAGGTACTTCAAAAAGTCCACCCGCTTGCCGGTGGGCTCCATCAGGGTCAGCTGCAAATCCGGCTTGAAAATTTTTGCCACCACACCGGGGAACCCTGCCCCGGTGCCAACGTCCACCAGTTTGCCGGTTACTTCCGGCTGGGCGGCAAACAGCAGGCTGTCCGCAAAGTGGCGGTCCTCAATGCCCTCCGGGCTGGTGATGGCCGTCAGGTTCACCTTCTGGTTGTAATCCACCAAAATTTCCGCATAGCGGTCCAGCAGGTCCAGCTGGGCACCGCTCAGCACAATGTTCCACGTGGAACATTTTTGTGCAAGGCGTTCTTTATCGATCATATAAGCTCCTTTATAAAAATAATAAATAATAATGAATAAAGAACAATGTCGGTGCGCCGCCCGCTGCGGCGCAAATAAAATAGGTTGGCTGCGATGGAGCGACCATGATTTTTTCCGGAACAGCTGACTTAATTAAAATGTGATGCCGTGGGCATCACACAACAATTATTCATTATTCTCTATTCTTTTTTAATTTAAAATGAGTATCCCGCCCCTTATTCTGCCGCAGTCTTCCCTGCTTTCATCAGGGCAATGCTCAGCTGGGCCAGGTCGCTGGGGCTTACACCAGGAATGCGTCCGGCCTGTGCCAGCGTGCGGGGGCGAATCTTCGCCAGCTTTTCGCGGGCTTCCAGCGTCACGGTTTCCAGCGGGGCGTAATCAAAGTCATCGGGGATCACCACATTTTCGTGGCGCTGTACTTCGTGGATAGCGCGCTGCTCACGGGCAATATAACCGGCATAGCGGATCTCGGTTTCAATGCGCAAGGCCATGGCAGCACTCACATCCTGCCCGCGGCCAATCACCTTGGCCAGCAGCTCATAGTGTACGCCGGGCCGCTTGAGCAGCTCCGCCGCCGTGCCGCCGGATTCACCCAGCGTTTCCAGCACTTCCGGCGGGGCAACGGTGCGCAGCTCCGCCAGCGGTACTTTGGTGGTTTCCAGCCGGTGCAGCTCGGCCTTTTTCACTTCCATGTCGTGGGTGAACGCCGCCCAGCGGGTGTCGTCCACAAGGCCGTATTCCCGGCCAATGGGGGTCAGGCGCTCATCGGCGTTGTCCTGCCGCAGGCTCAGGCGGTACTCGCTGCGGCTGGTCATCATGCGGTAGGGGTCCATCACGCCCTTGGTTACTAGGTCGTCCACCAGCGTGCCAAGATAGGAAGTATGCCGTGCCAGCACCAGCTCGCTCTTGCCCAGAGCCTGGCGGGCGGCGTTCAGACCGGCCAGCAGGCCCTGCGCGGCGGCTTCCTCATAGCCGGAAGTTCCGTTGAACTGCCCTGCCCCGTACATGCCGCCGATCACTTTGCTTTCCAGCGTGGGCAGCATGCTGGTGGGGTCCACACAGTCATACTCGATGGCATAAGCCGGGCGCATGATCTCCAGGTTCTCAAATCCCTTGATGGTGCGGTACATGGCATTCTGCACGGCTTCCGGCAGGGAGGAACTCATCCCCTGCAGGTACATCTCCTCGGTGTCCTCGCCGCAGGGCTCCACAAACACCGGGTGGCGTTCCTTGCCCTTAAAGCGCACCACCTTATCTTCAATCGAAGGGCAGTACCGCGGGCCGACACCCTGAATGTCCCCGCCGTACAGCGGCGAGCGGCTCAGATTGTCCAGGATGACCTTGTGGGTCTCCGGGTTGGTGTAAGCAATGTAGCAGTCCACCTTGTTGTGCATCGGCTTGTGGGTCATAAAGCTGAACGGCTGCAGCAGCTCGTCCGGGTCGCCGGGCTGGCAGTCCAGCTTGCTGAAGTCAATGCTGCGGCGGTGTACGCGGGCCGGGGTGCCGGTCTTGAAGCGGCGCAGCGGCACACCGTGGGCCGTCAGATCCTTGGTCAGCGCGGTGGCCGCATGGGTGCCGTCCGGGCCGCCGTCATAGTGGGCTTCGCCCACAAAAATGCGCCCGCCCAGCGCTGTGCCGGTGGCAATCACCACGCACTTGCAGCTGTAATAGCCGCCCAGCGCCGTTACCACCCCGCACACATGGCCGTCCTGCACATCCAGCCGCACGATCTCTGCCTGGTGAATCTCCAGGTTGGGGGTCAGCTCCAGCGCGTGCTTCATCCACATGTGGTAGCGCTTGCGGTCAGTCTGCACGCGCAGGCTGTGTACCGCGGGGCCTTTGCCGCGGTTCAGCATCCGGCTCTGCAAAAAGGTGGCGTCCGCCGCAATGCCCATCAGACCGCCCAGCGCATCGATCTCCCGCACCAGATGCCCCTTGGCTGTGCCGCCAATGGACGGGTTGCAGGGCATGTTGCCGATAAAATCCAATGTCAACGTAAAGATCGCCGTCTTGGCGCCAAGCATGGCTGCCGCATGGGCGGCTTCAATTCCGGCGTGTCCGGCACCCACCACGACCACATCATAATTTCCCAAAAAATCCATAATCTCTATGCCTCAAATCAAAACTCTTTGATGGAAGAAATTTTCGTCACTTCATTGTATCACAGCCGCGCCCGGAACACAATAAAAGAGCGCCTGCCCCCGCAGAAAATAGCGGGTAAACAGGCGCTCTTGGAACGCAGAAGAACAGGTGGGTTATTTGCCCACACAGAAGGTAGAAAACACTTCGTCAATGGTAGCTTCGGTGGCGTCCTCACCGGTCAAGCGGGCAAGGGCACGCTGCGCATCGCTGATGCACACCCCGGCAGCATCCAGCCCAAAGCCGTCCTCCTGGCTGTTCAGGGCTTCGGCCAGGGCATCGCGGGCTTCCTTGGCGGCGCTCAGCTGGCGGGCGCTGCACAGCGCGGCAGCGTTGGGGTCCAGGTTGGCGGTGCCCAGCAGTTGGGCGACCGCCTGACACAAAGGCTGCAGGCTGGCGGCGTCCCGCGCGGTCAGCGGAATGATGGCCTTGAAGTAAGGCGCTAACTGCTGCTGCGCGGCAGTGAATGCTTCCCCCTGCCCGGCCAGATCCTGCTTGTTCAGGATGGCCAGCGCAGGGCGGCCCTGGCAGCGGCGTGCAATTTCCAGGTCTTCCTCATTCAGCGGGGCGGCCAGGTCGAACACGGCCAGCACCAGCCCGGCTTCCTCCAGCTTTTTCCAGCTGCGGCGGATGCCCTCGGCTTCCACAGCATCGCCGTGTTCCCCCACATCCCGCACACCGGCGGTGTCAAACAGGTTCAGCCGGATGCCGGTATCCCCCAGCATCACGGCCTGTTCCAGCACATCGCGGGTGGTGCCCGCAATGGGGGTCACAATGGCGCGGTCAAACCCGGCCAGCAGGTTCAGCAGGGTGCTTTTGCCCACATTGGGGCGGCCCAGCAGCACACAGTCCACCCCGCGGCGCAAAACCGCCCCGGCCCCGTACCCGGCAATCAGCTGGTCCAGCGTGTCCATCTGCTCGCTCAGTGTGGCGATCAGCTCTGCCTGCGATACCTCCGGCACATCCTCCTCCGGGTAGTCGATCCAGGCGGTCAGGTGGGCAGCAAGCGTTTGCAAAGCGGCCTGGATGCCCGCAATGCGCCGTGCCAGCGCGCCGTCCAAAGCGGACTTTGCCAGCGCTGCCCCCTGCCGCCCTTCGGCGGAGATGATCTCCATCACGGCTTCGGCCTGGGTCAGGCTCATGCGGCCGTTTTCCAGTGCGCGGCGGGTAAACTCGCCGGGGCCGGCGGGCGCAGCACCGGCCAGGTACAGCGCTTCCAGCAGGCCCTGGGCCATGGCGTTGCCGCCGTGGACTGAAAGCTCGATCACATCCTCACCAGTGTAGCTGTGCGGCGCGCGGAAAAACAGGGCGATGGTCTCATCCATCTCCTCACCCCGCAGATGGTAATGCCCCAGCATGGCGGTGTAGCCTTTGGCATCCGCAACCCGTTTTGCCGGGTTGCGCGGGGTGAAGATCTCCCCCACCACCGCATACGCTTCCGGTCCGGATACCCGAACGACCGCAATGCCGCCTGCCCCCGGTGGGGTGGCAAGGGCGCAAATAGTAGAACTCATATCAATACCTCGAACTTATCTGTTGTTGGCTTTATGCCGGCCTTGGCTGCGTCAGCAGCGGTAACTCTCCCGCGGGCCAAGGTAGGATTCCGGCAGGGTGGTGCCGTCCGGCCAAAGCACGATCTTTTCCAGAATGATGGCTGGGCTGACCGCATAAAAGCGCAGTGTGTTGACCCCCGCATGGCACAGGATGACGGCCTCGGTCAGCTTTACATTGGCAAAGCCCTCGGCGTACCACTGTTCGCTGCCAAAGAACGGTCGGTTCTCCTCGTGCACGGTGTTTACAACCTGCACCGCTCCGCCATTGACCGAATAACCGATATACTGCTTTGGCTCAAAGGTGACCGGTGTGGTGGCGGACATATGGAACTGTACGTGATAGTTTCCATCTTTTGCCGCAGCAAACGTATATTCCAGATAGGGGCGCTCTTCACTGTTTTCAAAGTTGGCGGTAGCGGGGAACACTTTCAGCGCGGTGCCCAGGCGGCCATACGGCTTGAGCAGCGCAAAGCCGCCGCCGGGAACATCCCGCTTGGCAGTGTAGTGCTGTGCTTCCATGGCAATGCAACCGTTGGCTTCCACAAAAGTTCCTTTGGGGTAACTGACCGGCGTATTGTCCACTTCCACAATGATGTTGGCCGCACCGGTCCCCTCCTGGATATGCTCATTCACCACAGCGAACTGTCCAGCCGCTTTGCCGGTGATCTGGCTGCGGTCAATCGTCAGGGTCACGCGCTGATTTTCGGCCACGGTGCCGCCGGTGCAGCTGAACTGCATCCAGGGGCAGTCGGTCTCAATGTGCCAGCTGATGGGGCACTTGCTGCCGCAGGCAACGTCAAACGCAACCTGGCTGACATCCGGCCGCAAAAAGTCCTGCCATACCTGCGGCTTGCGGCCATTCCACCAAAAGCCGGTGGCGTACTCGGTATCTTCCACGCGGGATACGATCATCCGCGGCCGGTTGGCCGGGGTGATGTACATCCGGATGGGCAGCTTGTTGTCCTCGTCGTTCCAGTACACAAAGCCGATGTGCTCCGATAACCCGAACCCGTAATACTTGCCGCCGTCCACGGTGTGGTATTCGTTCACCAGCGCTTCGTCTGCTTCAATGCAGGCCTGCACTTCATCGGCCAGCCGGTTGGCGGCAACGCGGTTCTGTTTGGCGTACAGATGGTTGCGCCCGGTCAGAATCCACATCTTCATCAAATTGGCCGTGCCGCACGCTGGGAAGTAGATCAGCGAGATAAAAGCGCTCAGGTCCTCCTGCGGGCAGGCGGTTTTCAGCGCATCACATTCGGTAAGGATATGCTCAGAAATTTGCAGCACTTCCTCCGCCTCGCCGTAATGGGTCGGGTGGTAGGTGTTCTCCCCCATCTTCTCGTGCTTTCTGCGGGCCAGCAGGCGGGTGTAGTCGGTGATGATGCCCTCAATGCGGGGCAGGTCCGCCGGTGCAAAAGCCGCGCCAAAGTTGCGGCGCACCCACTGTGCGGTGTACTGGGTGGTAATGGCAGCATCCTGCCCGCCCCAGACGTCAATATCATAAGCCAGGTCCAGGAAGTAGGAAAGCCCGAACTCCTGCGTACCAATATCACCGATGTTCGTTACCCAGATCTCCCGCACGCCGTATTCGTAAGCGGCGGTCATCTCCTCCCACACTTTGGGCAGGTAGGTGGCACCCACCCATTCAAATGAGTGGGGCCCGCCGTGCATGTCCATGTGGTAGTACATGCCGTACCCGCCGGGGTGGCTGCGCATTTCCGGGCTTGGCAGCGTGCGGGTGGAGCCGTGGTTGTTGTCGCTCAGCATCAGGGTCACGCCGTCCAGTTCCGGATCACCGATTAGGCCTGGCGTTTCCTTGCTGCCGTAAAAGAACTCTTCGGTTTCTGAGAAGAAAACGATCTGCCGCGGCACCTGCCTGACATCCGGGTTAATAATCTCCCGGATCAGCTGGTTCTGGGTTTTCAGCACATTGCGGATCAGTTGAATGTTCTCTTCCAGCGTGCCGTGCTGCATAATGGCAGTGTCATTTTCGCCGCGCATGCCAAGAGTGATGACGTTCTCAAAATCTTTGTTGCGGGTCAGGCCGTCGCGCCAAAAGCGGGTAATGCCTTCTGGGTTGGCAATGTAATCCCAGGCATCGCCGTAAATGGAACCCCTGCCCCGCACCATGCTGTATTCCTGCCCGCTGCGCATACAGGGTTCGTGGTGGGAGGTGCTCATCACCACACCCAGTTCGTCCGCCAGTACGGCGTTTTCCAGCCCAGGGCCGTCCAGGTTGAAATTGGAATTCCACATGGCAGGCCACAGGTAGTTGCCTTTCATGCGCAGCAGCAGCTCAAATACCGGCGCATAGCAGGCGGCGTTCATGCTGCCAAAATGGGTCTTGGCCCAGTTGCCAAAGGCGGGCCATTCATCGTTGATAAAAAAGCCGCGGTACTTGACGGACGGCACCCTGGATACCATGTTCACCCGATCATCCAATACCACAGTGTCCTGGTGCCGCGGCAGGACATGGTTCCAGTTGACCAGCGGGGAAACGCCGATCAGCTCCGAAAGATGGAACAGCCCGTAAATGGTGCCGCGCTTGTCGCTCCCCGCAATCACCAGCGCGGCGCCAATGCCCGCCAGGGGGGTCTCAATGACCTGGAAGCTGTAGCATTCCCATTTGCCCCGGATGGCATTCAGGTCAAGTTTGCCCGCGGCTTCCAGCGCATCCAGCAGGGGGCTGTGCCCGATGGTACCGTACAGCACGGCACAGCCGCTCCCCTGCCCGGCGGTAATTCCGGCGGGCAGAATGCCCGTCACCAGTTCAATATCCTGCTTTACCATTCCGGCAACTCGTTTTACACCGGGCAGGGCCTGTGCTTCCTCATAAAAAGCAAGCCCGTTGCCGATCGTGATCTGCGGCATAGTTGGTTTCCCTCCTGCTTTTATCAAAGGCAATACCGCATAATTCTAAGTGCCGATACGGCGAGCGAGGT
>ENA-ORQX01001574-ORQX01001574.1-human-gut-metagenome-genome-assembly--contig:-NODE-1574-length-13945-cov-2.532397_pt1 | contig 13945 bp, 8 predicted proteins | sample MGYA00242170_ERZ509124 | MGnify/ENA primary metagenome ERZ509124 (study PRJEB26280, sample SAMEA2338647) | human gut metagenome | biome: human gut; feature: human-associated habitat; material: faeces... | reverse complement strand
AGGCTCTTGCCGATCACATCGGCCAGCGCCTGCTGACTCATGTGCTTGGCCGTGCGGGCAGCTTTCAGCATCTCGTCGAGAGTCACGTTTTCCACATACGCATAACCGGTCTGATCACCGGCCAATACACGTACTCCCATACCGAAATCGATATTGGACGAAGCACGGTTTACGGCTCCGTCTTGCAATCCGATATTGTTCCGGTAGGAATGTTCAAAGAAAAGATCTGCATAGTCGCCTCCTTTCTCAAGTGCTGCTGCCAACACTTTCTTCATGTCGTTTTCACTGACACCAAAATGGTTCTGAGCGAATGAGATACCGGTAGCCTGATCTACCTTGTTTCCGGTACAACTTCCCAGGAATGAGGGAACTGCTAATGATCCAAGCATAACCATACCTCCTGTTTTGATAAAATCACGTCTGTTGATTTTCATATGTTCGATTATAGTTTATTCTCTTTTGCCCATTGCATGACGTTGGCTGGCGGGCGTTCGGCCAACAATTCTTTTTTCATGAAATCCATGTAAGGAGCCACGTGCTTAAAAAATTTCTTGTAACCTCTACATAGATAGTTCAATCCGGGTTCGCCGTTTGCCGTATGGAGAAAACGGTTCTTGGGACATTCGCCGTTGCAGGCAAACAGGTAGTCACACTCCTTGCATTGGGTAGGGAGTGTTTCATATTTGTCTGCTCCGAACTTCAGTTGGCGTTGGCTGTACATCATCTCGGTAAGCGTCTGGGTATGGATGTTACCTAACTTATATTCCGGGAATACAAAGTGGTCGCAGGCATATACGTCGCCATTGAACTCCATCACACCGGCATGTCCGCAAGTGCGTGCCAGCGTACAGACGCCCGGTTGTTCGCCTACCCAGTTTGCCAGTGTGGAGTCGAAAAGCTGGATATAATAATTACCGACATCCTCTTTCAGCCATTCGTCGAAGACCGCACAGAGGAAATCTCCCCATTTTCCGGCGTCGACCGTGAAAGGGGCTAGTTTGATGTTGGCATCCTGCTGTTCCGGCGAGGTGAGCAACGTTCCGTCCTGATGGAATCCGAGGCGTTCTACAATCGGGGTGAATTGGATATAGTGGCAATCTATTTCCTTGAAAAAGTGATAGAATTCCAGCGGATAATCTACGTTGTAGTCATTGACGACTGCCATTGCGTTGTATTCCACGCCATGCTTTTTCAGCAGTTCGATTCCCTTCATCACTTTATAGAAGGAGGGGAGTCCCTGCTTGTTGCGACGATATTCGTCATGAAACTCCTGCGGGCCGTCTATCGAAACTCCCACGAGGAAGTTGTTTTCTTTGAAGAAACGACACCAGTCGTCGTTCAGCAGTGTCCCGTTTGTCTGGATACAGTTGTCTATCTGGCGTCTGTGGCCGTACTTGCGTTGCAATTCCAGTGCTTTCCGATAGAAACTGATCGGACGCATCAGCGTTTCACCACCGTGCCAGGTAAAGAGAACCTGCGGCATCGTCTGACATTCCAGATATTCCTTGATGAATTTTTCCAGTAACTGTTCGCTCATGATATGATTTTTCACCTCTGGATAAAGTTTCCCTTTCTCCAGATAATAACAGTATTCGCACGCCAGGTTGCAAACTGAACCGACAGGCTTCAACATTACATATACGGGTTTCGCGAACGGGGATATATATGGATTACTCATGGTATGCTTAAAACGATGTTTTATTTAGTTTCATATGCAAAAGTAATCTTTTTAACGGATGAATGTTGTTTTTTTACCGTGTTTTTTTCTTGTAGCGGTTGTAATCGGTGACAAATCCTTCGCAAAGCCAATTCGCGAGTGCCTGACGGTTGTCGCTCAGGATGATTCGCTGCTGGTCGAAACTGTTTTGGATATTACCTAACTCGACGAAAACGGAGGCCGGTGTCGTATGCCTCAACACGTATAAGTTCCGTCCGTCCACTGTTCCGGTAAATCCTCGTCCCGGCTGGTGCTTCTTATATTTATGGGTGAAAGTTGTCCGCATGGTTTTCGCCAGATGCTTGCTTTCGGAGTTTTTATTCTGGTGGTAGAAAAAAACATCGGTCTGGTGTCCCTTGTTCCGGCTGTCCACATGCACGAAGATAGCTCGTTTGTAGGCGTATTTATCCTGCTTGAACAGGGTGTTTATCTTGTCACTTCGTTGTTTCAGGCGACGGACCTGGTTAAAAGGAATAGGGCTACCCATACAAGTTTCCCGTTTACTGTTCTTCAGGTATTTGTCATCCCGTATCCCGTCTTTGGCATCTTGAATGATAATGTGGACTTTGGCTCCTTTTGTCATCAGGTTGCGTGCCAGACGGAGTACGATGTCGTAGGCATATTCGTCTTCGTGCAACTCGATTTTGCCAATCCGTCCGATTGCTCCTGGATCAGGGCCTCCGTGTCCGCTGACCAGATAGAAACAGGCTCCTTTTAGTTCGGATGATGTTACCTTATAGGAGGCCAGTTCTTTGCCGAACAACGGTTCATAGTTCGCTCGTTTGATGGCGGATGCAACAGCTTCTTTTCCCTGTAAGGGGGGAAGCGTATATTTGACTCCTATCCTAAGGGTATTCCCCTTGCCTAACTTGTTTTTGTTCAGCTCGATGAACTGTTTCTGATATGAAATACCTGTACGGTTATGGCGTTTGAGGAACAGGGTGATGCCTTCTCCTTTCTTGGGAAAGGCTTTTTCCTGGGCCTGTAAACGGTTGACGCAAAATATGGTAAAAAATAACGCGAATATGATATTAAGTTTAAACTTCATTGGAGACATGTTGCTAATGCGAACAAAAATAACGCTTTTTCGGGATTATGCAAAATATACGGTTATTATCAGGCGGAGCAGCATGTCCTAGTAGTATCATAGGCAGGAAGAGTTTGTGCCATGTCGATGAAACGGTTGTGCCATGCTGGTGAAACGGTCGTGCCATGCCGATGGAATTATTGTGGCAAAGGCATGAAGCTTTATTTTTATGGTTTGTCTGCTTTTGTTCGCCTGAGTTCAGGAAATATCTCAGATCAAATGATTCATCGCCATGTATTTCCAAAGTGGGGCGGCATGGAGCGCTTGTTTGATCTGGTCGTTTAGCAACAATTCTTTTACTTCGTCGAGAGTCAGAAGGTGGACGCTGAGGTCTTCCGTGTCTTCCAGATGTTGTGCCATGACTGACTCTACATCTGTGGCAAGATAGCAATAAGTCAGGTTGGTGTGGGTGCTCGGATTGACGCCTATTACCATCAGTTCGCTCCAATTTCCGTTGCCGTAGCCGGTCTCTTCGAGCAATTCCCGTTGGGCGGAGACGAGTGGGGAAGCGTCTTCCTTTTCGCAGACACCGGCGCAAAGTTCGTGAGCCGTGATACCCAGTCCATGACGGTATTGGCTTACAAATACGAATTTCTGCTCTTTGGTGATTGCGATCACATTGATCCATTCTGGATATTCGAATATATAATATTCAGGAATCCTGTTTCCGTTCGGCAATTCCACTTCCTCCCTGCGCACGGTGAACCAAGGTTGGCTGGATAGGTATTCACTTTTCAGTACTTTCCAGTTTCTGTTTTTCGGAGTTTCCATATTTGTAGTTTGTTGATGGTGTGTATCAAAATATATAATTATGAAACGGTCGAGTTTGTAATAAATTGTATTTGTACTTATCTTTGTAATTTCGAAAGAGAGGACTTAGATGAATAAAGATAATAATTTTGGTAGGCTTTTGCTCCTGCTACTTCTTGCGTTTGGTATCTGCTTGGGACTTTATTACTTACCGGACCAGCTGTTCGGGATGAAAATAAAAAAAGTTGATTTACTTTCCGATCTCAGGATAAAACCAGAATCCCTGTCTATGGATTCCTTGCGTATGCAATTGGAACAACCGGATACGGTCCGGATAGATTCGGCCGCCGTGCGTGATTCGATCCTGAAAACGACAGGTATCGATTCCGTCGCCCTCGCATTACGCGATTCGCTTTACAAGGTTATGTATGCGGACAAGGGAGCCGATTCGTTGGGAACGCGTATCGAGGATTACTCTGTCGGCCATATCGGTTTGAAACGTTTTTTTGCCGCTTTAAGAAATAGCAGGCAGGCGAACCGCCCGGTGCGTGTCGCCTTTTTGGGTGATTCGTTTATCGAAGGTGACATTGTGGTGGCTGATTTCCGTTCGGGTATGCAGGAGCGGTTCGGAGGACGCGGAGTCGGTTTCGTTCCGGTTACGTCGGTAGCCGCCCAGTTCCGTCCGACGATCGAGCAAAAGGCGGAAGGTTGGACCACCTGGTCCATGTTGACGGATCATCATCATCGGTATACGCTTTCCGGAATGACGTTCGAACCGAAAGGGGAGAAGCCATCTATCTCGATCAAGACGACAGACCGTTATCCGGAGTTGAAAACGGTTTCTTCCCTTAAATTCTTGTATGAAAAGAATATCCGTACACAGATGACTTTGGTTTGCAACGGCACGCAGGACACGATCTGCGAGACCTTGGAACCGACAACCGCCATCACGCAATACGAACAAACAGGAACCTTTACGGAAGCCTCCTTCAGCTTTGCCGATACGGCCGGTTTCCGTGCTCTCGGGGTTGCACTCGAAGATAATTCTGGGGTGATCGTGGACAATTATTCGTTGCGTGGCAATTCGGGGATGATCCTTTCGAGATTGGACAGCACCCGTTGCCGAGAGTTGAACGAGATACGTCCCTATGATCTGGTCGTTTTGCAGTACGGGTTGAATATCGTCAGCGACAGCGTTCTCCAGTATGGCTGGCATACCTTTGCCGCGTTTGAACGCACGGAGGACATACAGGAACAGATCCGGCACGCCCAGGATGCCGATATCCTGATGCTGGGGGTTTCGGACAGGAGCCGACAAGTGGACGGAACCTTCGAAACGATGCCTGCCGTATTAGCCTTGCTGCACGCACAGCGGCAGGCGGCTCGCCGTTCGGGGGTCGCTTTCTGGAATGTCTTTGGGGCGATGGGAGGAGAGAACAGCATGATCCGTTTCGTGGAGAACAATTGGGCTAGCAAAGACTATACCCATTTGAGTTTCAGGGGAGGAAAAGAGATAGCTTCTGCCTTGTTGAAGGCAATATTATTAGAAAAGGAGTTTTATGATGAAGCAGACAAAGTGGCTCATTAGTCTATCGGCTTGCCTGGTTTTGATGGCCGCCAGTTCTGCCGGAGTGAAAGGAAAATTGGCGATCCCGTGTCAAGCGTGGGAACAGGGGAGTATTGATACGATCCCGCTCCCTTCCCGTATTTATTCGATCGGGAAGGAGGTCGATTCGATCCAGTCGCCCTCTTCGCTGCAATCCTTCTTTGACGAACTGGATTCGCTCGGAGCGGGGAAGGATACCGTATTGACAATCGTCCATTTAGGCGATTCTCACATACAGGCCGGTTATTATTCCGGTAAAGTGATGCGTCTTTTGCAGGCGCAGTTCGGGAATGCCGGACGTGGATGGATTGCCCCTTTCAAGTTGAGCAAGACGAATGAACCGGACGATTATTTCATCTCTTCTTCCGTCCGCGAATGGGTGACGGGACGCTGTATCCAAGCCAATAAGAAATGTCCTGTTGGAATCGGTGGAATCGGTATCCAGTCCGTTTCTCCTTCCATCAATTTGGACGTTCGGATAGCACCTAACAACGGGGCAGGCTATTCCTTCAACCAGGCGATCCTTTACCGGGGAGAAAAAGCCATGCCTATGTTGCCGGCCGGTTCGTTCAAAGATTCCATACAGACATCCTTGGCTACGGTTCCGGCTGTCGCAGGTGTTTTGGCCGATACCTTCCGTATTTCTCATCCGGTAGATACGTTGCAGCTGCACAGTACCCGGCGGAAACAAGGCACGGATAAGCTGCTTCCGGCCTCCAATTTCAAAAATGTTTATTATGGTTTCAGCCTGACGAACGGTTATCCGGGTGTCCTCTACCATTCGGTCGGCGTGAACGGGGCGATGTATGTCAATTACACAGACGAAGCATACGTTCGTCAGTTGGCCCTGTTGAAACCTTCTTTGCTGATTATTTCGTTGGGTACGAACGAAACCTTCGGCCGTCGCTTCCGTTCGGAAGAATTTGGCGGACAGATACGTGCGTTCGTTTCCCTCGTCAAGAAACAGATGCCTGAAACGGCTATTCTGCTCACCACTCCGCCGGAATGCTACAAGCGGACTTATGTCAATAAAAAACGGACGTATGTCCGTAACTCGAATACCCAACTTGCTGCAAAGGCGATTGTAAAGGCGGCACATGAAGAGGGCGTAGCTTGCTGGGATCTCTTTGCCGCTACGGGAGGGAAAAGCTCCTGCACCAAATGGCGCAAGGAAAAACTGATGGGCCGTGACCGTATTCATTTCACAAAGGATGGCTATCGTGAGCAAGGGACCTTGTTATATCGTGCCCTAATGCAATCTTATAATCAAATGTTGAAAATCAGAAAAGATGATGAATGATTTTATAAATAAAATGGGAGAATATTGGTCTCAGCTCTCATTCGACAAACTTGGCGATATATTGACCTACCATCACAATGCTCCGATACTTTTCAGCAGCGGATTGTTTTTCTTCCTTTTTATCGGTTTCCTGATTATTTATATGTCGCTCAGGAAGCATTTGCTGACGCGTATCATTTATGTTACGTTGTTTTCCATCTATTTCTATTATAAGAGCAGCGGATTGTTTTTCTTTCTCCTGCTGTTTGTCGCAACATCCGATTTTTGCATTGCGCAGTGTATGACTAAGACTGCTTCCAAGTGGGGACGCAAAGCATGGGTTGTCCTGAGCCTGTGCGTTGACTTAGGGCTGTTGGGATATTTCAAATACTTCAATTTCCTACGGGAGATCATGGCTGCCGTTGCTCATGAGTTGGGGTATCAGTTAGGGAATACCTCGTTGCAGAACATTACCTATCAGCCGTTGGATATATTTCTGCCGGTCGGCATTTCCTTCTTTACCTTCCAGACCATCAGCTACGTGATTGATGTGTACCGGGGTAGGATAGCCCCCCTCCGGCGTTGGATCGACTATGTTTTCTATGTCTCCTTCTTCCCGCAGCTGGTGGCCGGTCCAATCGTTCGGGCACGCGATTTTATTCCTCAGATTTATAAGACTCCGGTTGTTACGCGGGCGGAGTTCGGAGAGGGGCTTTTTCTCGTCTTATGTGGGCTCTTTAAGAAAACCGTCATATCCGACTATATCAGCTTGAACTTCGTCGACCGCATATTCGATGCTCCTTTGCTCTATACAGGGGTGGAAAATCTGTTGGGTGTGTATGGTTATGCCTTGCAGATCTATTGCGATTTTTCCGGCTATTCGGATATGGCGATCGGGATTGCATTGTTGTTAGGTTTCCGTTTTAACGTGAATTTCGATTCGCCTTACCAGTCGGCGACCATTACGGAATTCTGGCGACGTTGGCATATCTCGCTCTCTTCTTGGTTGAAAGACTATTTGTATATTTCACTCGGAGGTAATCGGAAAGGGAAAATACGGACATACATCAACCTGCTGATAACGATGTTGTTGGGCGGTTTATGGCACGGAGCCTCCGTGAGTTTTATCCTTTGGGGCGCCCTGCATGGAGTTGCACTGGCCGTCCATAAGTTCGTGATGAACCATTTCAGCAGTTTCAAACCATTAGGATCAGAAATGAAACCCTGGAGAAGAGTGATAGGTGTTCTGATCACTTTCCATCTGGTGTGCTTTGGCTGGATTCTGTTCCGGGCTGACTCGATGCAAACGGTTGGCGAGGTGCTGACGCAGATTTTCACGAATTTCCATCCGGAGGTCTTTATGCAGTTTGTGGTGGGCTATAAAGGAGTGTTCGTCTTGATGGTGGTGGGTTATATCCTGCATTTCATGCCGAAATCGGCGGAAAACGGTTTGCAGGCAGTCGTTACCCGTTCTCCTTTGCTTGTTCAGGCGGTGATGCTGGCGATTGCGATCTTTGTTGTCGTGCAGTTCAAGAGTGCCGGGGTGCAACCATTTATCTACTTCCAGTTCTGACATTGTTTCCTGCCATATCGGGAATCCGATGGAAGCAGAGTTTAATAACAAAAGCCCTTCCGGAGCGGGGAGGGCTTTCGTTATTAAATGTAGGAGGGATCAGAGTCCAGCTTGCGGGTCGAACGTCCCGTTTTCCCAGCCTTTCGTCTGTTCCAGGTTCGGATTGTTACTCATCTCGCTGCGTTTCATCGGCAGGAAGTAGATGTTCTGGTTGGTGATCATCGGTGTGTTATCACGGTCGAACAGATAGGTCGTGTATGTATTATCGGCCTGCTTGTTCATCACTAAGGCATGGCGTTTGCCTTGCCCGTTCATCAATTTGTCGTAGATCATCCAGCGGCGCATATCCCATAAACGTTTTTGTTCGAACAACAATTCGATAAAACGTTCTTCGCGAACTGCTTCACGCATTTCCGTCTGGTTCATGTTTGGGTTCAATCCGTAAACTCTGCCTTTCATTTCCGGATTGGAACTAGTTTCATTGATGCCTGCACGCTTGCGGATCTGTTTCAACATATCGAATGCTTCGTTTGTCTTTCCGACCTCGACGGCAGCTTCGGCATAGTTCAGCATTACTTCAGCCAGGCGAATGTCAATATAGTCGGTTCCAGATTTTTGGCAGTCTGTCACTGAAAGGCTTTCGTCAATGGCTTTACGGGAATAATAGCCGGTTTTCGATCCGACGTTTTTGCCGTAGGCATAGTCGTTTTGCGCATTTTCGTTCAGTTCCATTACGGTATTGAAATATGTCACCCCCTGATAGACGATTGTCGCATAAAAACGTTTGTCCCGATTTTCCCACAAGGCGAAGATATCTTTGCCTTCCTTTTCCCAATCGGCATAGGTGTAAGTTCCTCCGTCTATAGTAGGGAAGCGGTCAATCACTTCCTGTGTCGGGTGATTACCGCCGGTGTTGTTCATCGAGAACGTGATCGGACGGACGGTTGCATCTCTTTTCTGTGTGCGGGTCGGGTTTTCGTAGCGGATGGCAAAAATTACCTCTTTGTTCATCTCATCTAGGAACAGTTTTCCGTAATCATCATACAAGGCATGGCCTTGTCCGATCAGGTAATTCAGTGTCTCTTTGTTGTAGTTGTAGGCGGTTTGCCAATGTTCGTTGTTGTTCGGGTTGAACTGTGGACTAGCACGGAACAAGAATACGCGTCCGAGGAATGCCTTGGCTGCACCTTTCGTCACGCGGCCCAAGTCTTCAGCCGAATAAGAGTCTGGCAACCCTTCTGCACAAGCTTTCAGTTCGTCGATAATGAAATCGAAACATTCTTTTGTAGAGTTACGTTTCACATAGAGGTCGTCCGTCATTTCTTGCGGGATAGTGATCAGTGGGACACCACCGTAACGTTTGACCATTTCGAAATAGAGGTAAGCACGAATGAAACGGGCTTCGTAAGTTAGACGGTCGGCTAGTTCACGGTCTATCGTACAGACTTCGGGATTCTGTGCATTCTGAATGAAAATATTGCAGTTTCGGATGTCAGAATAGGGCCAGTACCAGGTCTGGGCGGAATCTTTCGTGTCACTCATATTGTCCGGTGTGGTGGTTCCCTGTGTCCAGTTGCCTCCGCCCGTCGCTTCGTCGGTCGCATCGGCCACGGCCGTGTCCCAGCTTGGGATGGAAACATACAAAGCATTGAGAAAAGCTGTAGTCAGCGTTTTGTCAACCCAAACCTTGTCCTCCGAGATTGAACTAAGATCTTCCTTATCCAGTACGCTGGTGCAGGAAGAGAATAATGCCAGAATGGCAGCACATGTTATAAATATCTTTTTCATATCTAATTACTCAAATTGTTAGAAACTTACATTGATACCAAAGTTGAAACTTTTTGTCAACGGATACTGATAAGCTCCACGGTCACCGCTGTTTTCGGGATCGTAGATGCCGATGTGGTCGAATACGAACAGGTTTGTGCTTGAAACGTAGACACGGCAACGATCTACACCGATCGAATTCACCCACTGTTTCGGCAACGTATAGCCGAGCTCGATGTTTTTGCAACGGAAATAGTTACCGTTCATCAACCAGAATGAAGAAGCCTGTCCGTTGGCGCCTTTCGAGCCTGTACCACCGACGCGCGGATATTTACCGTCTGTGTTGTCGGGTGAATAAGCGTCCGACCATATGTTCAGAACGGTCTGTTCTGTCCAGGTATCGCCGCGGTTCGGGAACATGATGCTTCGATGGCCTACGCCTTGGAAGAAGGCTGTGAAGTCGATACCTTTCCATTCACCTCCTAAACTGATACCGTAGATGATTTCCGGGTCTTTGCTGTAGAGCGAAAGAACGGCTTGGTCGTTACCGTCGACAACTCCGTCAGGGCCTCCGACGCCGCCTGCACCGTGGATATCTTTCAGGATAATATCGCCTTTCGACCATTCGAATCCGCCGTTATAGAGCGGCAGTCCAGCTAAATCTTCATCCGTACGGGCGATACCGTCGGCGATGTAGCCAGTGATGAAGTTGATCGGGCGTCCTGTCTTTATTTCCCATTCATAGGCGTTTGCCGATTCGTCGATATACGTGTAATGGTTGCGGGCGAAAGAGAAGTTACCGGATACATAATATGTGAAGTTACCGATCTTATTATCGTGGCGCAACATGAACTCACATCCCTGGTTTACCATCTCTGCGTAGTTCTCTTTCGGTAATGTGGCTCCGAAAGTCCCCGGAATCGTACGTTTACGGTCCATCAGGATATCTGAAGTTTTCTTATGGAAGTAATCAAATTCGAGGCTTAGCAGTCCGTTCCACAATCCCAAGTCAAAGCCGACGTCGGCTGTCGTGGTTGTTTCCCAAGTGATGCCTTTGCTTGGATAAACACCCGGTAGAATACCGGTTGCACCTGAACCGAAGACGGCATTGGTTCCTGTTGTAAATTTACTTAAATATTGGTAATAAGCAACATCGTCTCCTCCGTCGTTCCCTAATGTACCATAGGATGCACGTAATTTCAGATTACTGATAAAGTTCAGTTTTTCGTTCTGCTTGAAGAAATTTTCTTCAGTCACGCGCCAACCGGCTGAAACAGACGGGAAAAATCCCCAACGTTTGCCCGGAATCCATTTTACGGACGAGTCGTAACGGAAGTTGGCTTCTAATAGATAGCGGTTGTCGAAACCGTAGTTCACACGGCCGACGTAACCGATGCGTCCAATTTCCGATTCGTGACCATCGGCATCTTTCCACTGGCTGTCCGCGCTTCCGGCGAATAGCTGTTCAAGGGAAGATGAAAGCAATTGCTTGCGCTGTGCCCAAAACATATCACCCCATTCTTCGTATTGCTCATAGAGGAACATGGCGCCGATGTCGTGTTTGCCGAATGTCCGGTTATAGTTTAACTGCAAGTTTAGCGTATAAGCGCTCGTTTCGTTGAAGTCTTTTCGGACGAAGTTTCCGTTTTCGGTTCTCGTACGTGTGCCGACAACCGGGGCGTCGTCGCGGATGATATGGTTATGTCCGCCGCTCGTTTCGTGTATATATAAGGTATACTCTTTTCCTACCTGTTTTTCATTCTCGTAATAACGGCGATAGTTGAACATCGCGTTTGCTGTCAAGCCTTCTACCCAAGGAATTTCCCATTTGGCGCTTAACTTCGTGTTCAGTGTGTTATGTTTTTTGGAAACATGCCCGTTGTTGATTGCTTCCAGAATATTCCAGTTGTAGATGGTTGCGTTCGGCTTTCCGTTTATATAGGCCGGCTCGGTAGTCGGGAAGTTTAGTAGGGCACGATACATATCGTTCATCAAATCTTTATCAGAGTCATGAGGACAGTAAGGTGTGCGTTGGTCGCTCATATTACCGTCCACATCCAATCCGATCGTAAAGTTATCCGCAACTTTGGCATCTACATTCGAACGGAAACTGTAACGTGTGAAGTCCAGGTTGTTGAATGTTCCGCTCTGGCTGTAATAACCGGCTGACATAAAGTAATTGATACGTTCGCTACCCCCGTTGACACTTAGGTTGTGCTGTGTCGTAAACGGGTTTTTCCAAGCGAGGTCGAACCAGTTTGTACTGTGTGTTTTGAAGTATTCTTGTTCGTCGGCTGTGTAGTAGCGGGAATCTGTTTCCGGGATGCCATTATACATGAATTGGTTATTCAGATATACAGTCCGGTCATAAGCGTTCATCACTTCCGGTGTGCGGGTTGGACGGTCCGTTCCGAATAGACCTGAATAGCTAAACTGAGGCTTTTGGTTTTTACCGCGTTTTGTCGAAACGACAATCACGCCGTTAGAGGCACGAGAGCCGTAAACGGCAGCGGATGCTGCGTCTTTCAATACGGAAATGTTCTCGATCGTGTTCGGATCCAAAGCATCGAAGTCTGCTTTTTCACGAACAACGCCGTCGATGACGTAAGTCGGATTTGTATTGTTGGGTGTATTGACGCCACGGATCGTGATCGGGGAAGATACACCCGGCATACCGGATTTATTGTAAGAGAAAATACCCGGCATACGTCCTGCCATCGCATTGGAGATATTGGAAACCGGGATTGTCGCAATGTTATCTGCCGAAATAGTGGCGACCGAACCGGTCAGGTTCATTTTCTTTTGCGTACCGTAACCGATCACGACCACTTCATCCAGCTTTTGTGTATCTTCCGTCAGTGTGACATTCAGGTTGCTTTGTCCTGCAACTTTTACAAAACAAGTATTGTAACCGATAAACGAAATTTGTAAAGTTGCGTTTTCAGGAACTTCGATCGTGAAGTTTCCGTCCATATCAGTAATGGTCCCGACGGTCGTTCCCTGGATTGAAACGTTTGCTCCGGCGATAGGACCAAATTGGTCGGAAACAACACCTTTAACGGTTTTCTGCTCTTGTTGGACCTTGGCAACGATATCCATCTCTTTCGGACGAAGGATAATTTGTTTCTCATTTACCTTGTACTCGACATTGGTGGATTTGAAAACTTTCTTTAGGATGGATTCGATTGTCTCATTGTCGAATTTTACATTGACTTTTCTGTCTACATTTACCAGTTCATTGTTATAAATAAAATGGAATTCAGAGTTTTCCTCTATTTTGTTCAATACATCTTCTATCGAAACGTTGTTCATTTCTATAGAAAGACGTGCAGATTGCGAATATAGACTATTTGCATTTGCTGCACTAAGAAAGCAGGTTAAACATAAAGCGGCGATTTTCATACGCGTAGGAACTTGAGGAGACAAGTCGAAATATGACCTGAAACCTTTTTGTTTTGATGTAATTTTCATAACTTTACATTATCAAATTTAATTAGGTAGTTATATGACTTAATTAGACAATTATCATTCGTCAGGTGAGATTTTCGGATTGATAATTATTTTTGATCACGGGATGGGAAGATGTTGCAAGCATCTTTCCATCTTTTTGATTCAGATGTGTGTAGCAGCTATGTCTTCATGGTATTTCAATTTTTGTGTTAATCATTCATTTCTGTTTATTACGGCTATTAGACGTAGGAGATAAAAAATCCCCTACGCCAAAATGCAATTTTTTTATCTTGCTTCGATAATAACGGTCCGACGGGTATAAGAATAGTCGCTGGCCTGTTTCGGTTCGATCATTGTGCACTTGATAGGAGCAGTCTTTTCGAGCAGTTGCAGGATCTCTTCAAAGGTTTCGGTCGTAAAGGTTGCAGAATATTTGTAATTGAATATTTTTTTGCTTTGTAAGATGATGTTTACGTTGAAATGGCGTGACAGGCGTTGAGCTATCTCTGCCATTTCGGTCCGGCGGAAGACCATTTTTCCTTCCTTCCATGAAGTAACCATATACAGATTGATGTCTGAAACCTTAGTGTTATCTGTTATCTTATTATATACGGCCTGTTCACCCGGATTCAGAACTTGGGGGATTGGTTTCTTTTCATTTCTGATTTCTATGGAACCGTTTGCCAGAGTGGCTTGTATTTCGTCATCATCTTCAT
>ENA-ORQX01001573-ORQX01001573.1-human-gut-metagenome-genome-assembly--contig:-NODE-1573-length-13953-cov-3.167074_pt1 | contig 13953 bp, 9 predicted proteins | sample MGYA00242170_ERZ509124 | MGnify/ENA primary metagenome ERZ509124 (study PRJEB26280, sample SAMEA2338647) | human gut metagenome | biome: human gut; feature: human-associated habitat; material: faeces... | reverse complement strand
AAATAAACTGACCGCAGAGCTTACCTCTTTTGTTCCGGTCGGTGAGACATGTGAAGTTGGAAAACTCTCCCTTACCAATGAGAGCAATGAAACCCGTAATTTTTCTGTTTTCTCATATGTAGAGTTCTGTCTGTGGAATGCAATGGACGATATGACCAACTTCCAGCGTAACTTCTCCACCGGTGAGGTTGAGATCCACGGTTCTGCTCTTTATCATAAGACCGAATACAGAGAGCGCAGAAATCATTACGCTGTTTACGCTGTCAACGCTCCGATCGCCGGTTTTGATACAGACCGTGACTCGTTCTTAGGCGCTTACGGTGAAAACTCTGCTCCGGAAGTTGTTGTAAACGGAACTTCAAAGAATTCTGTTGCAAGCGGCTGGGCACCGATCGGTTCCCATCACCTTGAAGTTTCCCTTGCTCCGGGCGAGACAAAGACCTTCGTTTTCGTACTTGGTTATGTTGAAAATCCGGTAGAGGAAAAATGGGTTGGACGTGCTGAGGATGGAGTCATCAACCGCAAACGTGCCGATGAACTTCTCTCCCGTTTTGATACCGCAGAAAAAGCAGACGCGGCACTCGCCAAATTAAAAGATTACTGGAACGAACTGCTGTCCCATTTTACCATTTCTTCCAGTGAGGAGAAATTAGACCGTATGGTAAACATCTGGCACCAGTATCAGTGTATGGTTACCTTTAACATGAGCCGTTCCGCATCTTACTTTGAGTCCGGTATCGGCCGTGGCATGGGATTCCGTGATTCCTGTCAGGATCTGCTCGGTTTCGTACATCTGATCCCTGACCGTGCGAGAGAGCGTATCTTAGATATCGCAGCTACCCAGTTCGAGGACGGAAGTGCTTATCATCAGTATCAGCCGCTCACCAAAAAAGGCAACTCTGACATCGGAAGCGGCTTTAACGATGATCCGTTATGGCTGATCGCCGGAACTGCAGCTTATATCAAAGAGACCGGCGATTACTCAATTCTCGACGAGATGACACCATATGACAGCGATGCTTCCAAAGCAACCACTTTCATGGAGCATTTGCGCCGTTCCTTCCATTATACAATGGAACATCTGGGACCGCACAATTTACCGCTGATCGGACGTGCCGACTGGAACGACTGTCTCAACTTAAACTGCTTCTCGACTGAGCCGGGTGAATCTTTCCAGACTTTTGGTCCTTCCGAAGGCCCGAATGCTGAATCCGTATTTATCGCAGGTATGTTTGTCCGCTACGGAAAAGATTATGCAGCAATCTGCCGCCATCAGGGCATGACGGAGGAAGCAGAACTTGCAGAGAAAGCAATCGCAGAGATGGAAAAAACCGTTATGGATGCCGGCTGGGATGGCGAATGGTATCTGCGTGCTTACGATCATTACAAAAATAAGATCGGTTCAAAAGAATGCGAAGATGGCAAGATCTTTATTGAGCCACAGGGCTTCTGTGTTATGGCTGAGATTGGTTTAGAGGAAGGCTGCTGCTTAAAGGCAATGGAATCCGTCGAAAAATATCTCGACACGAAATACGGTATCGTACTGTTACAGCCGCCTTACCACAGATATCATGTGGAACTTGGTGAGATTTCTTCTTATCCACCAGGATACAAAGAAAACGCAGGTATCTTCTGTCACAACAACCCATGGATCTCTATCGCGGAGACTGTAATTGGCAGAGGCAACCGTGCCTGGCAGGTATATACAAGAACCTGTCCTGCATACATTGAGGATATCAGCGAGATCCACCGCACAGAGCCTTATGTATACTCCCAGATGATTGCCGGAAAAGACGCCCCGAACTTCGGTGAGGCAAAGAACAGCTGGCTGACAGGAACCGCCGCATGGACCTTCCTCAATGTTTCCCAGTTTATCCTTGGTATCCGCCCGGATTATGATGGTCTGACTGTTGATCCTTGTATTCCATCCAAATTAGATGGTTTTACCGCCAAACGTGATTTCCGCGGTGTCAGCTACCATATCACCGTAAAGAATCCAAATCATGTGGAAAAAGGTGTGCTTTCCATGATCGTGGATGGACAGCCGGTAGAGGGAACTACGATTCCATTCTCGGCTGAGAAGAAAGATGTAAATGTAGAAGTAACGATGGGCTAACCTCCCTGCCTGTCTTTACCTGACAAAAGAAGCCTTCTTTTTATGAAGGCTTCTTTTGTATCCCAAACTAAAATGTTTCATTTTTTCTGTATTTGCGTGGTGATATACCTTTTATCTTTCGAAACGAATCCCCAAAATAGTTACTGTCATTAAATCCACATTCAAAAGCAATATCTGTGATAGATTTATTCGTTTCCAGCAGCAGCCTGCATGCATTCTGTATCCGGAGATTAATAATATATTCTTTAAACCCGAACCCCGTCGCTGTCTTAAATCTCTTAGACAAAAATGACTTATTCATGTCAAATTTATCCGCCACATCTTCCAGTAAAATATTTTCCGTATAATGTTCAAAAATATATGTTGCAACTTCCTGGATTTTTCGGTTATCAACATCAATCTCTTTTATAACATTGTCCTCATACTCCTTGCATCTTATGATAAACAGCAAAAGTTCAACAAGTCCTGCTTTTATAAATGCCGTTGATAATATGTCCGGCGTATCATTTTCAAACATTAACTTATCCAGCAGGGAATCCACATAGTTTCTGCGTTTTTCCGGTATATTGATTACCCCCGGAACCATACAGTTCTTAAGATATTCCGCTCCGATCTGTTCTTTGATCCAATCCGTAATCTCCTGCCGGAAACTGATAACAATCCTTTCATGAATTCCTTTCCCGGTATATACTGTCTTATGCAGACAGCCACCCGGAACGATTACAAGATCACCTTTTCCAAACTTATAGATATTGTGATCAATAAAGCTGGTGCACTCTCCACTGGAAAGATAAAAAATTTCATGAAATGGATGTACATGTGGCTCGCAGTTACTTTCAGATATCGTATTACTTCTTCTGATCTTCTTAATATCAAAATCTTTTGACATATCCTGAAACATATAATTCTCCATTTTTCTGTACTTTTATGTGTTTTTATCATTTTTTTCAAGGAATATACTGTTTTTTTGTCATATTATGAACCATATGAATACAACCTGTCAACATATTTTATAAATCCACAAGGAGCTCCTATGCCAAAACAAATATCTGAAAATAAACGAAATATGATTCTAAATGGAAACCTGTCCCAGGCAATCCTTATGCTCGCCGTTCCGGTCATGATCAATAGTTTTATCCAGTCGATGTATAATCTTACGGACACATTCTGGCTTGGACGGATCGGAACAGAAAACCAGTCTGCCATAACGCTCGTATCACCATTTCAAAATATCCTTAACAGTTTTGGCAGCGGCATAACAACCGCAGGTGCAATTCTTATATCGCAATACCTTGGTGCCAGAAAAGATGAACAGGCAAACAAAATGGCAAATCATATCTGTATTACATCCCTTGGTTTCTCCCTCATCTGTGCATTACTGTGCTGGCTGATATCCCCGGCATTAGTCACCTGGCTCGGTGCCAGGGGAGTGGTCTATGAGTACGGTCTTACTTATTTAAGAATTGTGGTCCTTGATATGCCATTTCTGTTCATGATCAATTTATTCACAGCCGTGAAACAGGCGCAGGGGGACACTGTAAAACCCATGCTTCTCAATCTGCTTGGTATCATGATCAATCTGATATTAGATCCTCTTTTCCTCATTGTGTTCCACTTTGGAATCGGAGGCGCAGCATTTGCCACGCTTATAGCAAAAATCCCCTGCGCTCTCATTGGACTGATCCTTCTTACAAAATCAAATCAGCTCATACGGATTTCTTTTAAAAATTTTGTCTTTGACCAAAAAATGATACGCGCCATTATCAAAATTGGTCTGCCAACTGCGATTGGCGGCAGCACCATGCAGCTAGGTACGCTGATCATGACCAGAAATGTAAATGTTTATGGTTATATTGCAACCAGCGCCTATGGTATTGGCAACAAAATCAACAGCCTTATCACAATGCCAGCCAGTGGTGTCGGTTCCGCCGTTTCTACTATAGTTGGACAAAATATGGGAGCCGGAAACACAGAGCGGGCGAAGAAAACCTTCCATTATTCATTAAAAATGTGTACCTTATTTTTACTTATTCTGGGATTCATTTTTTCAAGACGCCCTGTTTCCCAGACTATGGTATCATTCTTTTCAACAGATGCCAAAGTCATCCCTCTGGCTGCAGACTATTTATCCATTATTGCATTCTGGTGCTTTACAAACGCTTTTTATAATGTATCACAGGGATTGTTCCAGGGATGTGGGCATACACTGATCACAATGCTCGTAGATGCTTCCCGGATATGGCTATTCCGTCTGTTGTCTCTTTGGATATGCGCAAATGTATTTCATATGGGAGTGGCATCCGTCTGGTATTCCGTTGTAATCAGTAATGGAACCTCTGCCATAATCCTGTATCTGCTATACTGGACCGGAATATGGAAAAAAGGATATGCAGACCCTCTCTAGAGCCTTTCATATCCTTTTCTCTTTCACTTTAATCTTCTATTTCCAGTCAACAAAATTTGTTGCAAATTAATTTGCTGTCACAAGTCCGTTCTCACAATCCAATTCTACATATGCACTGGATTTTAAGACATCAAGCGCATGTTTTGCACCGATCAGGACAGGAATATCAAGGCTTAATCCTGCAATCGCCGCATGGCAGTTTTCGCCGGATGCTTCCACGATCAGTCCGGATGCCTCACGCATCTGTGTCATCATGGCATTGCTGGTATCTTTTGCAACAATGATATCTCCGACTTTAAAGTTTTTTAAATCCTCATCGCTGTGACATACACAGAGGTTTGCAGAAATCTTCTGTGTTCCGATTCCTTGTCCCTCCACTAAGATATGTCCTGCCACCTGCACCTTGATCAGGTTGGTCGTACCGGATACACCAAGAGGAACTCCTGCGGTTAAGACAACAACATCGCCCTTTGAAATGATTCCTGCTGCTTCTGCTGCATCGACTGCATAGTCAAACAGCTCTTCTGCCTGTGTCTTTTCCTCGATCATAAGCGGGATCACACCCCAGGATAATGCAAGCTGACGGTAAATCTTTTCTGTCAGACATCCTCCGATAATCGGACAGTTTGGACGATATTTGGAAACCATGCGGGCGGTACGTCCTGATTTTGTTACCGTAATGATTGCTGCCGCATTCAAATCTCCTGCCATTGTACATGTCGCATGGGAGATTGCATTGGTCACATCCGGGTTGCTCATGGTTTTGCGCATTTTAAAACGCTGTAAGTAATTGATATCCTGTTCCGTACGGACTGCAATACGCACCATAGTCTTTAAAGCCTCGATCGGATACATACCTGCAGCTGTCTCTCCGGAGAGCATGATCGCACTGGTTCCGTCGTAGATTGCATTTGCAACGTCAGTTGCCTCTGCTCTGGTCGGACGCGGATGTTTCATCATGGAATCAAGCATCTGAGTCGCTGTGATAACCTTCTTGCCTGCATCGTATACTTTTTTAATTATCATCTTCTGGATCACCGGTACATCCTCTAACGGGATCTCAACACCCATATCACCACGCGCTACCATGATTCCATCGGAAACACGGATAATATCGTCAATATTCTGTACACCCTGCATATTTTCAATTTTTGCAATGATATTGATATCCTCGCCGCCTTTTTCTGCAAGGATCTTGCGGATTGCAAGCACATCATCTGCGGTACGGACAAAAGATGCAGCAATAAAATCATAATCATGCTCTACCGCAAATACGATATCACCATAATCTTTTTCGCTGATATATGGCATGGACAATTCTACATTTGGAACGTTCACGCCTTTTCTGTTGGAAATCACACCGCCATTTAACACCTGGCAGATGATATCTTTTGGCTTATTGCCATCTTTATCTGCCTTTGCGCCAGATGTCACCTTGATTTCTTTTACTTCCATTCCGATCAGACCATCATCGATCAGAATGCGATCTCCCGGTTTTACATCCTCCGGCAGGTTTTTATAAGTAATGGAAACACGTTTTGCATCTCCCATAATCTCATCGGTTGTCAGGGTAAAAGTCTGTCCATCCTTAAGTTCGACTTTTCCGTCCGTAAAATCTCTCAGGCGGATCTCCGGTCCTTTTGTGTCAAGCAGTGCTGCGACTGGACGCTTTAATTCCTTACGAAGTTTCTGTAACATCTGAAGGCGTCCTAACTGCTCCTCATGGTCACCATGGGAAAAATTAAAACGGGCAACGTTCATTCCCTCTTCGATCAGGCGTTTTAATACACCTTCCTTATCTGTTGAAGGTCCTAAAGTACAAACAATTTTTGTTTTTCTAAACATCTTTTTTCCTCGTAAAAAAATTTATTTTCGGCAATCGATTCAGTCTTATTATTACCATAAAAATGGCAGTTTATTTCGTGATCATCGTACCCGGTCCACCGCTCACATAGGTGCCGTCTTTGTTCAGCTTTGTAATAAGTACGGAACGGATTGCGGAATCTCCAATAAAATCAATGGCCGCCTGAATCTTTGGCAGCATGTCATCCTCTCCGAACTGACCTTCTTCCATATACTGTTTTGCTTCTGCAACAGTCATGGTCGAAAGAGGTTTCTCATTCTCTGTGCCGTAATTCAGACATACATTGTCCACACTTGTTAAAATGACTAACATGTCAGCATCTAAAAGTTCTGCTAATTTTCCTGCTGCAAGGTCTTTTTCAATGACTGCACTCGCGCCCTTTAAGTTATTGTCCTGTGCAAGTACCGGAATACCGCCACCTCCGCAGGCAACAACAACCTGATCTGCATCCGATAATGCACGGATCGCATCGATTTCAACGATATCCATTGGCTTCGGTGCTGCAACGATACGGCGGAATCCTCCTTCTACTGCTGTGACATGATTTCCTTTTTTCTCCTCTGCCTCAGCTTCTTCTTCTGTCATCACACGTCCGATCACCTTACCTGGTTTGTAAAAAGCCTCATCATATGGATCGACAACAACCTGTGTCAGAACTGTGGAAACTGTCTTATAAATTCCCTTATTCAGCAGCTCGGCACGGATAGCATTCTGTAAATCGTAACCGATATATCCCTGACTCATTGCAGAACATACAGACATTGGCGTAGCGGTATACTCCGGATATAATCTGCAGAACTCATTCATTGCTGTATGAATCATACCAACCTGTGGCCCGTTACTGTGTGTAATGACTACCTGATAATCATCGCGGATAAAGTCAGCAACCGCTTTTGCAGTGCGTTTTGTTGCCTCTTTCTGCTCCGGTAACGTGGTACCAAGTGCTTCATGACCAAGTGCTATTACGATTTTTTTCTTTTTCATGGCTATCCTCCGATACTGACTCTTCGTCATAGTGATTATTTTAGCATGAACCTCATACAGGCGCAATCTGATAAGAGTTTGCTTCCTGTTAAGATTTTCTGCTTTTTGTAAATTTTTATAGTTTCAGCATACCATATTCTGACATATTTTTAAACAGGCTATTTTTCTTCCTGCGGCAGCACGAAAGAATCGATCAGCTTCCAGATCTCGTCACGCCCCTGCTTCGTCTCTGCAGAAAACGGAATGATCGTGGTTCCCGGCTGTACATTTAAGCCCTCGCGGATCGCTTTGACATTTTTCTGGATCTGGCTTCGTTTGATCTTATCGAGTTTGGTCGCAATAATGATCGGTGCAAATCCCTGATACACCATCCACTCATACATCATTCTGTCGTTTGCAGACGGATCGTGGCGGATATCGATCAAAAGAAAGACTGCCTTTAACTGCTTTGAAGTGTGAAGGTAATTCTCGATCATTTTTCCCCACTTTGCCTTCACTTCCTCGGATGCCTTTGCATAGCCGTATCCCGGAAGATCGACAAGGTACATGGCATCGTTGATATTGTAAAAGTTGATGGTCTGCGTTTTTCCAGGCTGTGCGGAAGTACGCGCCAGTGCTTTGCGGTTCATCAGTGCATTGATCAGAGATGATTTTCCAACGTTTGATTTTCCTGCAAAAGCCACCTCCGCATATGCGGTATCCGGCACCTTGCTGGTCACACCGCAGACAATTTCCAGGTTTACATTTTTTATTACCATGTTATTCTCCTCATTGTTATCTTCATTCACTTGCTATGATTTCTAAAACATTCTTTTTTATTTGCCGGCAGAAAATCTTATTTTTGTCTTTTTACAAATGCCACGTTAAGTACTTCCTGCATTTTTTCCACAAATACAAGTTCTAAGCCTTTTTTGATCTCCGCAGAAATCTCCTCCACATCCTTCTCGTTTTTCTTCGGAATACAGATCGTCCTTATTCCGGCATTTTTTGCTGCAAGAATCTTTTCTTTTAATCCGCCGATCGGAAGTACCCTGCCGCGCAGTGTGATCTCTCCTGTCATTGCGACATCCGCACGGACCGGAGTCTGTGTGATCGCAGAAAGCATTGCCGTCGCCATCGTGATACCTGCGGACGGTCCGTCTTTTGGCACTGCCCCCTCCGGGATATGGATATGAATGTCATTTTCCTGAAAAAACTTCTTTGGAATATGATATTCTTCCCCTACCGAACGGATATAACTTAAGCCTGCCTGTGCGGACTCTTTCATCACATCTCCGAGTTGTCCGGTAAGCTGTACTTCGCCTTTGCCCGGCATCACGTTGACCTCGATCTCCAACGTATCACCGCCGACGCTCGTCCATGCCAGACCGCGCACGATTCCGACCTCATCGTTCTCGTTTTTCTGATCAAACGTATATCTCTCTTTTCCAAGATATTTTTCTACATTCTGACCTGTAACTTTTACGCATTTGACTTCGGATTCGTATACTTCCCTTGCAGATTTTCTTGCAATTTCAGACAGCCTGCGCTCTAAATTACGCACACCTGCTTCCCTTGTATAACCGGAAATGATCTTTTGCAGCGCACGGTCACTGATCTTTAACTGTTCCGGCTTTAAACCGTTTTTCTCTTTTACCTTCGGCAGCAAATGCTCTTTTGCAATATGGAACTTCTCATTTTCCGTATAACTGCTCACCTCGATCAGTTCCATACGGTCGAGCAGCGGACGTGGAATATCCTGAACAGAGTTTGCTGTCGCAATAAACAGTACCTCTGACAGATCAATCGGAACCTCGATATAGTGGTCGCGGAACTTACAGTTCTGCTCTGCGTCGAGCACCTCAAGCATGGCAGATGCAGTGTCGCCCTTATAATCGCTGCTCATTTTATCGATCTCATCAAGCAGCATCAGTGGGTTTTTCACGCCGGCACTGCGCAGACCATTGACAATACGTCCCGGCATCGCACCGACATAAGTTTTCCGGTGTCCACGGATCTCCGCCTCGTCACGGACGCCGCCTAAACTGATTCGAACATACTTTTTATCAAGTGCACGCGCCACGGAACGGGCAATGCTCGTCTTTCCGGTACCAGGCGGTCCGACTAAACATACGATCGGGCTCTCGCCCTTTTTCGTCAGATTGCGCACAGCAAGGAACTCTAACATACGCTCTTTTACTTTTTCCAATCCGTAATGATCTTCATTTAAAATGCGCTCTGCATTTTTCAGATCCTTGTTATCTTTGGATGCCTTATTCCACGGCAGTTCTAACATGGTCTCGATATAACCGCGACTGACTGCACTCTCCGAAGAACTTCCACTGATATTTTTAAAGCGTAAGATCTCTTTTCTGATCTTTTCTTTGACTTCTTTGTCTGCCTTTAACTTTTTCAACTGTTCTAAATAGGCATCCGCATCTGACTCCGCATTATCCTCGCCGAGTTCTTCCCGGATCAGCTTCATCTGTTCACGCAGGATATATTCCTTCTGGTTCTTATCCACACGTTTCTTTACTTTTGCCTGGAATTCATTTTTGATCGCAGTGATCTCAATTTCTTTTAAAAGAAGCGCCATCAAAACTTCATAGCGCTCCGTCAGTGAAACTGCCTCTAATATTTCCTGCTTCTGTTCATAATAAAAAGGAAGATTGTTGGCGATCAGATCCATGATCTTCGGCAGATTCTTTTCTTCCCTGACCTGTCTGCGCATTTCACCTCCGACACGCGGGTTGACAGTTACATATTTTTCAAATGTGTCCTGTACACTGCGCACCATAGCCGTTTTTGCCTCGTCCGACAATCCCTCATCAATTTCTTCACACCGCGTGAGTTCCACCTCTAAAAAGTCCGTCTGAGAAACAAAAGCGGACAATTGTGCCCGCTCTGTTCCTTCCACTAAAACTCTGACGATGTTGTTTTGTAATTTTATGACCTGCCTGACCTCTGCAATAATACCGATATGATATAAATCTTCGATGCCAGGCTCTTCCTGCTCCACATCACGCTGTGCAACAAGGAAGATCTTCTGTTCATCCATCATACTCTGTTCTACTGCATGAATCGACTTTTCACGGCTCACATCAAAATGTGCGATCATCCCCGGAAGGATGACCATTCCGCGAAGTGCCACCGCAGGCATTTTCATCGCTTTATTATCCAACCTGTTTTTCCTCTATCTTTTCAAGTTCACGTTCTTCGATCGCAAGCTGTTCATCCACCATCTCTTTTGTGATCTGGCACTGTGTAATGGATTCATCCGATGGAATGTGGTACATCAGATCTAATGTAACAGCCTCCATGATCGCACGAAGTCCACGCGCTCCTGTCTTGCGCTCTAACGCTTTATCTGCAATCGCCTCAAGTGCTTCTTTGTCAAAGTCAAGCGCTACACCGTCTAACTCAAACAGCTTCTGATACTGTTTGGTCAGCGCATTTTTCGGCTCCTGTAAAATGCGGATCAATGCGTCCCTGTCAAGCATATCCAAAGATACCGTTACCGGCACACGTCCGATAAACTCAGGGATCAACCCGAACTTTACAAAATCCTGTGGAAGTGCATGTTTTAACACATCACCGATATTGTAATCTCTCTTGTCACGGATATCTGCATTAAATCCGATCGTCTTCTGATCCATTCTGGTCTCAATGATCTTCTCAAGTCCGTCAAACGCACCGCCGCAGATAAATAAGATGTTGGTCGTGTCGATCTGGATCAACTCCTGCTGCGGATGCTTTCTTCCACCCTGTGGCGGAACAGACGCAACAGTTCCCTCTAAGATTTTTAATAATGCCTGCTGTACACCCTCACCGGATACATCTCTGGTGATGGATACATTTTCAGATTTTTTGGAGATCTTGTCGATCTCGTCGATATAGATAATTCCGCGCTGTGCACGTTCAATGTTATAATCAGCCGCCTGAATGATCTTTAAAAGGATATTTTCAACATCCTCTCCAACATATCCGGCCTCCGTCAGTGTGGTCGCATCTGCGATTGCAAATGGAACGTTTAAGACTCTCGCTAATGTCTGTGCCAACAGTGTTTTTCCGGAACCGGTCGGTCCTAACATCAGAATGTTGCTCTTCTGAAGCTCTACACCGAGGTCATCTCCGGCCATGATTCTTTTATAATGGTTATAGACAGCCACAGACAGCACTTTTTTTGCCTGATCCTGTCCAATGACATAATCATCCAAAAATGCCTTTAACTCTTCCGGCTTTAACAGATTAATCTGCTCTTCCGGCTCTGCCACTTCACCTGCTGCCTCATCATTTTCTAATTCTTCATCGATAATTTCAGCACAGATATCCACGCACTCGTCACAGATATATGCACCGTTTGGTCCTGCAATCAGCTTGCGAACCTGATCCTGCGTCTTCCCGCAAAAGGAACAACGGAATTTATCGTCATTTCTTCCTGCCATAATTGCTGTTTCTCCGTATTCTATCGATTTGTGATGACATCATCAATCAGACCATATGCCTTTGCTTCTTCCGCAGACATATAATAATCACGCTCTGTATCTGCTGCGATCACATCATATGGTTTTCCGGTATTTGCAGCAAGGATCTCATTCAAACGTTTTTTCGTCTTTAAGATATTCTCTGCTGCAATCTGGATCTCTGTCGCCTGACCTTTTGCTCCACCGGACGGCTGATGGATCATGATCTCTGCGTTCGGAAGCGCAAGTCTCTTTCCTTTGGTACCGCCGGAAAGTAAAAATGCTCCCATACTTGCTGCAAGTCCGATACAGATCGTGGATACATCACATTTGATGTACTGCATCGTATCATAGATAGCAAGTCCTGCGCTTACAGAACCTCCCGGGCTGTTGATATACATGTGGATATCTTTTCCCGGATCTTCAGACTCCAGGAACAGAAGCTGTGCAACGATCAGGTTTGCCGATACGTCAGTGACTTCCTCTCCCAGAAAAATAATACGGTCGTTCAGCAGTCTTGAATAAATATCGTAACTTCTCTCTCCCCTGCTTGTCTGCTCGATGACATAAGGTACAAAACTCATTCAATTGCCTCTCTTTCCGAGGTCTTACGCCTCTTTTGCGCTGTCGGCCATGAGAGTTACTGCTTCCTGAACAGCGAGATCTTTCTTCATCTGCTCTTTCTCATATTCGCCAACGAGCTCTTTGAATTTATCCAGCTCCATTTTGTACATTTCAGCCATTTTAGCCAGCTCTTCGTCCAGCTTCTCATCGCTGATCTGGATGTTCTCTGCTTCTGCAACTTTCTCAAGTACCAGTCTGCTCTCGATTCTCTTAACAGCCTGCGGTTTCATCTGCTCTTTTAAGGAATCAACGGTAGCGCCTGTAAACTGCATGTACTGCTCCATGGACAGACCCTGGGACTGGATTCTTCTTGCGAAATCGTCAACCATGTTCTCTACCTGCGTATCGATCATAGCTTCCGGAATCTCCATTGTTGCGTTCTCTACTGCTTTATCTACGACAGCGTTCTCTTTTTCTGTCTTAGCCTGCTCTTCTTTTTTCTTGGTCAGGTTGTCTTTGATTTCTTTTTTGTACTCATCCAGAGTATCGAACTCGGAAACGTCTTTTGCGAAGTCGTCATCAAGTGCCGGAAGCTCTTTTGCTTCGATTTTGTGGATGGTGCATTTGAATACTGCTGCTTTTCCAGCAAGCTCTTCTGCCTGATAATCCTCTGGGAAAGTAACGTTTACTTCCTTCTCCTCTTCCAGAGCTGCGCCAACGAGCTGCTCTTCGAATCCCGGAATGAAGGAATGGGAGCCAATGGTCAGCGGATAATCTTTTCCAGCGCCGCCGTCGAACGGAACGCCGTCTACAGAACCTTCGAAGTCAAGTGTAACGGTATCTCCGTCTGCTGCCGGACGATCCTCTACATTGATGGTTCTTGCATTTTTCTCCTGCTCTTTTTTCAGCTCAGCTTCTACTTCTTCATCTGTAACGGTTGTGTCAGCTTTTGCTACTTCCAGACCTTTGTACTCGCCAAGGGTAACTTCCGGTTTTACTGCTACAGTTGCGGTAAAGATGAAAGCTTTGCCTTTTTCGATCTGCTCTACGTTGATCTCCGGACGGGATACGATGTCCAGTTTGCTCTCTTCTGCTGCTTTGGAATACTCTTCCGGAACAAGGCTGTTTACAGCATCCTCATAGAATACTGCCGGGCCATACATTTTTTCTACCATAGCTCTCGGAACTTTTCCTTTACGGAAGCCCGGAACGCTGATGTTCTTTTTCTGTTTCTGGTAAGCTTTCTCCAGTGCTTTTTCTAATTCTTCAGCCGGAACCTCAATGGTAAGTTTGGCCATATTCTTTTCTAAATTTTCGACCTGTACACTCATTTTATCAATTTCCTCCTTGATTTATCTGAAAAGCGGCAGAAAACCTGCACACCTCTCCATTCTACAGTCATTTATCGAGTATAGCATACTCTTTTCAAAAACGCCAGTGATTTTTTTATATTTCTGTGGTTTTTAGGCTTTTTTTAGCAATGAAATACGATTTTTTCCGCCATTTCTTTTGCTTTGTCCTCTCCCTGCAGAACACGGATCAGCTCCAGTGCGAAGTCATTGGCTGCTCCCATGCCGCG